>ERZ1090868.141-NODE-141-length-38071-cov-6.930450_pt1 | contig 38071 bp, 30 predicted proteins | sample MGYA00478475_ERZ1090868 | MGnify/ENA primary metagenome ERZ1090868 (study PRJEB33644, sample SAMEA5815747) | chicken gut metagenome | biome: Chicken; feature: Gastrointestinal Tract; material: Caecum | place: Ireland | collected 2019-01-01 | study: A study of the...
CAACAACGAGGAAGTCAAGCAGGAGAACTCCAACAAGAACCCCACCGTCAACAGTGTGCAGCGTGACTATATGGCCGGTGAGGTCAGCAAGGACCTGACCATGCGGATGCTGCTGCCCCCGGAGATTGTCAAGGCCCATGAAGAAGGCATCATCCATTTCCACGATGCCGACTACTACGCCCAGCACATGCACAACTGCGACCTGGTCAACCTGGACGATATGCTGCAGAACGGCACCGTCATCAGCGGTACCCTCATCGAGAAACCCCATTCCTTCTCCACCGCCTGCAACATTGCAACCCAGATCATCGCCCAGGTGGCTTCCAGCCAGTACGGCGGTCAGAGCATCAGCCTGACCCATCTGGCTCCCTTTGTGGACGTGAGCCGCAAGAAGATCCGCCGGGATGTGGAAGCCGAGATGAAGGAGTTGGGCATCAACCCCGGCGAGGAGAAGATTTCCGAGATCGTCGAAGCCCGCCTGCGCGAGGAGATCAAGCGCGGCGTACAGACCATCCAGTACCAGGTGGTTACCCTGATGACCACCAATGGCCAGGCCCCCTTCATCACGGTGTTCATGTACCTGGGCGAGGCCGGCGACAACCAGCGCCTCAAGTCCGACCTGGCCATCATCATCGAAGAAATGCTGCGTCAGCGTTACCAGGGCGTCAAGAACGAGGCTGGCGTCTGGATCACCCCCGCCTTCCCCAAGCTGATTTATGTGCTGGAGGAGGACAACATCCGTGAGGGTACCCCCTACTTCTATCTGACCAAACTCGCTGCCAAGTGCACCGCCAAGCGCCTGGTACCCGATTATATCAGCGAGAAAAAGATGAAGGAATACAAGCTGTCCAAGGGCGAGACTGAGGGCAACGGCGACGTGTACACCTGCATGGGTTGCCGCAGCTTCCTGACCCCGGACCGCTCCGGCAACGGCTGGGACAACATCGCCAACGCCAAGAACTACGACGGCAAGCCCAAGTACTACGGCCGGTTCAACCAGGGCGTGGTTACCATCAACCTGGTGGATGTGGCCCTGTCCAGCGGCGGTGACTTTGACAAGTTCTGGAAGATCTTCGACGAGCGCCTGGAGCTTTGCCATAAAGCCCTGATGTGCCGCCACAACCGCCTGAAGGGCACCCTGAGCGACGCCGCTCCCATCCTGTGGCAGTATGGTGCCCTGGCCCGCCTGGAGAAAGGCGAGCCCATCGACAAGCTGCTCTACGGCGGCTACTCCACCATCAGCCTGGGTTACGCGGGCCTGTACGAGTGCTGCAAGTATATGACCGGCAAGAGCCACACCGACCCTGCCGCCAAGCCCTTTGCGCTGCATGTCATGCAGCATATGAACGATGCCTGCCAGACCTGGAAGAAGCAGCACAACATCGACTTCAGCCTGTATGGCACCCCGCTGGAATCCACCACCTACAAGTTTGCCAAGTGCCTGCAGAAGCGGTTCGGCATCATTCCCGGCATCACCGACCGCAACTATATCACCAACTCCTACCACGTCCACGTGACCGAGCAGATCGACGCCTTCACCAAGCTGAAGTTCGAGAGTGAGTTCCAGAAGCTCAGCCCGGGCGGCGCCATCAGCTATGTGGAAGTGCCCAACATGCAGGACAACCTGGAAGCCGTCATCAAGGTCATGCAGTTCATCTACGACAACATCATGTATGCCGAGCTGAACACCAAGAGCGACTACTGCCAGGTGTGCGGCTACGACGGCGAGATCAGCATCGTGGAAGAAGACGGCAAGCTGATCTGGGAGTGCCCCAAGTGCCACAACCGTGACCAGAACAAGCTCAATGTGGCCCGCCGTACCTGCGGCTACATCGGCACCCAGTTCTGGAACCAGGGCCGCACCGCCGAGATCAAGGACCGCGTGCTGCACCTGTAATTGACATTATAATCCAAGCGCCCCGGACCGTGCTGGGTCCGGGGCCTTTTGTTTGGGCCGCTGTCAAAAATTGCACAGTTGTGCGGTGCTTCGTCACTTTTTACAATTTTCTAAAAATATTTACCTAAAGTTTTACTTGACATCTTATTGCGTTTTGTCTTATTCTTAACAAGAGCGTTTCACGTGGGAAAGGATGACAAAAATGAACGTTGTCAAGAAGATTTATTGCCGTGTGTTTCAATTGGGCATGCGCATTGCTCTGCCCTTTTTGCCCTACCGGGAGCCCAAACTGATTCAGGGCGTGAACGGCGTGCCTGCGGTATTGCGCGAGCATGCCATTGACTGCGTCATGCTGGTCACCGACGCCGGTGTGCATGGTCTGGGCCTGACCGCCCATCTGGAGGAATTGCTCAACGCATCCCACATCCGCTGCGTGGTGTACGACCGCACCGTGGCCAACCCCACGGTGGCCAATGTGGAGGAAGCCCGCGCCCTGTACCTGGAAAAGGGCTGCCAGGGTCTGATCGCCTTCGGCGGCGGCTCCTCCATGGACTGCGCCAAGGCAGTGGGCGCCCGCATTGTGCGGCCCAAAAAGCCGCTGAACAAGATGGAAGGCCTGCTGCATGTTCTGCACCGGCTGCCGCTGCTCATCGCGGTGCCCACCACCTCTGGCACCGGCAGCGAGACCACGCTGGCTGCCGTCATCACCGATGAAAAGACCCACCACAAGTATCCCATCAACGATTTTTCGCTGATCCCCCACTATGCGGTGCTGGAACCGGACGTGACGCTGAACCTGCCCCCGCAGCTGACCGCCACCACCGGTATGGATGCCCTGACCCATGCGGTGGAGGCCTACATCGGCCGTTCCACCACCAAGGGCACCCGCGCCGCCGCCATCGAGGCCGTTCGGCTGATCGCCGAAAACCTGCCCGAAGCCTACTACAACGGCCACAACCGGGAGGCCCGCGCCAACATGCTGCGGGCAGCCTATCTGGCCGGCACCGCCTTCACCAAGAGCTACGTGGGGTATGTCCATGCGGTGGCCCACAGCCTGGGCGGCCGGTATGGCATCGCCCACGGCCTGGCCAACAGCGTGCTGCTGCCCATCGTGCTGAAAGCCTACGTCAGCGCCGCCTGGAAAAAGCTGGCCGAGCTGGCCCGGGCCGCCGGGCTGACCCAGAGCCCCAGCGATGAGGAGGCCGCCAAGGAGTTCATCGATTACATCGACGCCATGAACGCCGCCATGGGTATTCCCGAAACACTGCCCGGCATCCGCACCGAAGATATTCCCCAGCTGGCCCGGTACGCCGACCATGAGGCCAACCCGCTGTACCCGGTACCGGTACTGTGGGGCCCCGACCAGCTGGAAGAAATGTACAGAAAAGTTCAGGAGGTCACCGTCCATGACGGAAAACGAGATTCAAAGCATTCTAAAACGGCAGCGTGAGTATTTTGCCGCCGGCAACACGCTGTCCGCCGACGCCCGCCTTGCCGCCCTGAAAAAGCTGAAGGCTTCGCTGCAGGCCCACGAGGCGGACCTGGCCGAAGCCCTGCGCACCGACCTGGGCAAGTCTGCCTACGAAAGCTATATGTGCGAAACCGGCCTGACCATGTCGGAGGCCAGTTGGATGATCCGCCATCTTCGCCGCCTGATGAAGGAGCGCACGGTGCCCACGCCGCTGTCCCAGTTTGCGGCGCGCAGCTTCCGTTCCCCCTCCCCCTACGGCAATGTGCTGATCATGAGCCCCTGGAACTATCCCGTTCTGCTGACACTGGACCCGCTGATCGACGCCATTGCCGCCGGCAACACCGCCATTGTCAAGCCCAGTGCCTATGCGCCGGCCACCTCGGCCATGTTGCAGCGGATCATCGAGGAATGCTTCCCGCCGGAGCATGTCTGCGTGATCACCGGCGGTCGTGCCGAGAACCAGGCCCTGCTGCGCCAAAAGTTTGATATGATTTTCTTCACCGGCAGCAAGGCCGTGGGCAAGGAAGTGCTGCGCTGTGCCGCCGAACATCTGACCCCTGCCGTGCTGGAACTGGGCGGCAAGAGTCCCTGCATCGTGGAGAAATCCGCCAAGATCGGTCTGGCCGCCAAGCGGATCGTCTTTGGCAAGTATCTGAACTGCGGTCAGACCTGTGTGGCGCCCGACTATATCCTCTGCGATGCGTCCATCCGTGACGAGTTGATCGCCGCCATCCAAAAGGAGATCACCGCCCAGTTTGGTGCTGAGCCGCTGGCCAACCCGGCCTACGGCAAGATCATCAACGAAAAGCACTACCGCCGTCTGATGGGGCTCATTGACCCGGACAAGGTGGTCTGCGGCGGTACCGGCGACGAGGCCGCCCAGCGCATTGCCCCCACTGTCATGAAGGATGTGACCTGGGAGGACGCCGTCATGGGCGAGGAGATTTTCGGCCCCATCCTGCCGGTGCTCACCTACACCGACCTGAACACCGCCCTTGTGGAGATCGAGGCCCATCCCCACCCGCTGGCCCTCTACCTCTTCAGCGAGGACAAAGCCGTCCAGCGCAAGGTGCTGGACCGCTGCCACTTCGGCGGCGGCTGCCTCAATGACACCATCATTCACCTGGCCACCAGCGAAATGCCCTTTGGCGGCGTGGGCGAAAGCGGCATGGGCGGCTACCACGGCAAAACCGGTTTCGAGGCCTTCAGCCACATGCGCAGCATCGTGGACAAAAAGACCTGGCTGGACATGCCGGTCCGCTACCAGCCCTACGACAAACAGAAAGACAAAATGCTGCGGTTCTTCCTGCACTGACCGTTGCTTACGCCGTATCTGCTCCGCACAGGTACGGCGTTTTTTGTTGTCCCAACGGGTCCGGCACAACTTGACAGGGAGTCATTGACATTGCCTGTTAGTCGTGCTAAACTTTGTTGCGGAAATACAGGTGTATTTGCGGCCTGCAAAGCAGGCAGGAGGTTGGAAAGTTTATGACATTGGCGGAACTGAAAATCGGACAGGACGCGCTGATTGAGACAATTGGCGGCAGCGGCGAGCTACGGCACCATCTGCTGGACATGGGGCTTACCCCCGGCACCGAGGTCACACTGCGCAAAGTAGCCCCCATGGGCGATCCCATTGAGGTGGAACTGCGCGGCTACGAGCTGACCCTGCGGCTGGACGACGCGGCCAAAATCACCGTGGAGAATGTACATACCACCGACCGGGCGGCCCGCAGCGAAACCCGGCACGCCCCCATCCCCCACCCCGGTGTGGGCGAACTGGGCAAGGCGGCCAGCTACCACAACCGCAAGGCCGGGGCGCCCATTCCCAAGGGAGCCCCGCTGACCTTTGCCCTGGCGGGCAACCAGAACTGCGGTAAGACCACCCTGTTCAACCAGCTGACCGGTTCCAACCAGCATGTGGGGAACTTTCCCGGCGTGACGGTGGACCGGAAGGACGGCGTGATCCGCGGCCACAGCGAAGCCACCGTCACCGATCTGCCGGGTATCTATTCCCTTTCCCCCTATTCCAACGAGGAAATTGTCACCCGGGACTTCATCCTGCAGCAAAAGCCGGACGGCATCATCAACATCGTGGATGCCTCCAACATCGAGCGCAACCTGTACCTGACCATGCAGCTGATGGAGTTGCAGATTCCCATGGTGCTGGCGCTGAACATGATGGACGAGGTACGCGCCAACGGTGGGACCATTCTGGTCAACCAGCTGGAAAATGATCTGGGCATCCCGGTGGTACCTATCTCGGCCGCCAAGAACGAGGGCATCGACGAACTGATCGAGCACGCCCTGCATGTGGCCCGTCACCGGGAATTGCCGGGGCGCATCGACTTCTGCACGGCGGGTGACAACGCCAACGATCCCCGGGGTGCCGTACATCGCTGCATTCATGCGGTGGCCCACCTGATTGAGGACCACGCCGCGGCCGCGGGGCTTCCCCTGCGGTTCGCTTCCACCAAACTGGTGGAGGGGGACGGACCCATTCTGGAGGCACTGCAGCTGGACCAGAACGAAAAAGAACTGCTGGACCACACCATCACCGAGCTGGAAAACGAGACCGGCCTGGACCGGGAAGCCGCCCTGGCCGACATGCGGTTCACCTTTATTGAAAAGCTCTGCGCTGAAACGGTGGTCAAACCCGGCGAAAGCCGGGAACACAAGCGCAGTGTGGCCATCGACCAGGTGCTCACCGGCAAGTTCACCGCCCTGCCCTGCTTCTTGGGCATCATGGCGCTGGTCTTCTGGCTGACCTTCGGGGTCATCGGCGCCGTACTGTCCGACTGGATGACCCTGGGCATCGACGCCCTGACCGGGGTGATGGACAACGCCCTGACGGCCTACGGCATCAACCCGGTGGTCCATTCGCTGGTCATTGACGGCATCTTCGCCGGTGTGGGCAGCGTGCTGAGCTTTTTGCCCACCATCGTCACGCTGTTCTTCTTCCTCTCCATTCTGGAGGATACCGGCTACATGGCCCGTGTGGCCTTCGTCATGGACAAGCTGCTGCGCCGCATCGGCCTTTCGGGCCGCAGCTTCGTGCCCATGCTGGTGGGCTTCGGCTGTTCGGTGCCGGCCATCATGGCCACCCGTACCCTGTCCAGTGAGCGGGACCGCCGGATGACCATCCTGCTGACCCCTTTCATGAGCTGTTCGGCCAAGCTGCCCATCTACGCCCTGTTCACCGCGGCGTTCTTCCCCCCGGTGTGGCGGGCCCCGGTGATGATCTTCCTGTATCTGTTCGGCATCCTGTGCGGCGTGCTCTACGCTCTGCTGCTGAAACACACCAAATTCCACGGCGAGCCCGTTCCCTTCGTCATGGAGCTGCCCAACTACCGGCTGCCCAGCGCCCGCAGCGTGGGACAGCTGATCTGGGAAAAGGCCCGGGATTTTGTGCAGCGCGCCTTCACCATCATCTTTGTGGCCACCGTCATCATCTGGTTCCTGCAGACCTTTGACGCCCGCCTGAATGTGGCCGCCACCGCCGATGCCAGCCTGCTGGCGCTGATCGGCTCCTGGATTGCCCCGCTGTTTGCGCCGCTGGGCTTTGCCGACTGGCGGGTCTCCACCGCGCTGATCACTGGCTTTACCGCCAAGGAGAGCGTGGTTTCCACCCTGACGGTGCTGCTGGGCGGCAATACCGGCGCTCTGTCCACCATGTTCAGCCCCTTCACTGCGGTGGTCTTCCTGGTCTTCACACTGCTCTACACCCCCTGTGTGGCGGCCATTGCGGCCGTCCGGCGGGAGATGGGCAGCGCCAAGGCCGCGGCCGGTGTGGTCATTGCCCAGTGTGTCATCGCCTGGGTGGTTGCCTTCCTGGTCCACTGTGTGGGCCTGCTGATCGGTCTGGCCTGAGTTTTTCTCACCTATAAAAAATATCCCGGCGGAACCATTCCGTCGGGATATTTTTATAGTCCCTGTTTGCGGCAGGTATAAAAATAATAGGGAATCTCAAACAGCAGCATGACACTCCACCCGAAGGCGCAGGACCAGGCAATGCCCGGCAGGCCGATGCGGGGTGCCAACAGCGCGGCGCCCAGGGCGCGCAGTCCCGCCTGCAGGCAGGTACCAACCAGAGTGGTGGTCATCTTGCCCATCCCCCGGTAAAAACCCTGGAACCCGTTGGTCAGAGCCGGCAGAATGTAAAACAGCGCCATATACCCCAGATACTCGCTGCCCAGGGCGACAACCTCCCCGGCGCCGTCCCCGCTGACGAACAGCGATACCAGCGCCGTGCGCCCCCACCAGGTCACACCGCCGATGAGCAGCCAGTAGGCCAGTTCCAGCCGCAGCCCCACCCGGAACCCCTGCCGGATCCGGGCAGACTGTCCGGCGCCCCGGTTCTGGGCAATGTAGGTGGTGATGGCCGTGGCGATGCTCTGCTCCGGCGTAAAGGCAAAGTCATCCACCCGGGTGACGGCGTTGAAGGCGGCAATGGCCCCGATGCCCAGGGCGTTGACCTGCCCCTGGATCAGCACTTTGCAGATGGGCTGCACCGCCTGCTGCAGGGCGGTGATGGCCCCATACCGTAAAATGCGCCCCAGCAGGTCCGGCCGGATGCACCATTGTCCGCGCTCCGGGCAGAGTTCCGGCACGCGGCGCACCAGATAACCGGCGGCCAGCAGAGCACTGGCAGCCTCGGCCACCACCGTGGTGACGGCGCTGCAGACGATGCCGAAGCCCAGCCCGCCGATGAGCACCAGATCCAGCGCCGCGTTGAGCACCGCCGAGCAGGCCAGAAACTTCAGCGGTGTCTTGGAATCCCCCACGCTTTTCAGACCCGCGGCCAGGGCGTTGTAGAAAAAGGTGAAAGGCGCCCCCAGGAAAGTGATGCGCAGATAGGTCCCGGTGATGGAGAGAATCTCCGGCGGCACGGCCAACGCCCCCAGAAGGTAGGGGGTCGCCCAGATGCCGATCAGCGCCACCGCCGCGCAGAGTCCCGCGCCGAACAGCAGGGTGGTAGCCAGCGTCTGGCGCAGGGATGTCATCCGGCGGGCACCGAAGGCCTCGCTCATGAGCACCCCGGCACCGATGCACAACCCGGTGATGGCCAGAATCACCAGATTCATAACCGGGCCGGCCACCCCTTCGGCGGCCAGGGCATCCTGCCCGATGAACCGCCCGGCGATGATGGAATCTACCGCATTGTAGGCCAGCTGCAGCCAGTTGCCCAGCAGCAGCGGCACCGCATACCAAAAGAGGTGCCCCAGCGGGGCACCTTTTGTCATATCGCGCATGGAGCCACGCCCCCTCACGCCTTATGCATTTTTACGGTCCTGCTCCGTCTCGGCCACAATGTACACCGGCCGATGCTTGACCTCCAGGTAGGTCTTGGCCAGGTACTCACCCACAATACCGGTGCAGAAAAGCTGCACGCCGCTGCACAGCAGGATGATGCAGACCAGACTGGGCCAGCCCGAGGTGGGATCCCCGAAGACAAGGGCCCGCACCACCACAAACAGGATGCCGATGAAGGCCAGGATGCAGAACAGCACGCCGGCCCCCGCCGCCACCAACAGCGGCGTGGTGGAAAAGCCCACGATTCCCTCGATGGAATACTTGAAGAGCCCCCAGAAATTCCACTTAGTGGTACCGGCCACCCGCTCAATGTTCTCGTAATCAAACCATTTGGTCTTGAATCCCACCCAGCTGAAGATGCCCTTGCTGAAACGGTTGTATTCCGCCATGCTAAGCACCGCATCCACCATCTTGCGGCTCATCAACCGGAAATCCCGGGCGCCGTCCACAATTTCGGTGTCGGACATTCGGTTGATGATCTGGTAGAACTTTTTGGCAAACCAGCTGCGCAGCGGCGGTTCCCCCTTGCGGGTGGTCCGCCGGGTGGCCGCACAATCGTAGTCTCCGCTCAGCAGGGTGTCCAACATGGCCGGCAGCAGGGCCGGCGGATCCTGCAGGTCGGCGTCCATGGTGGCCACATAATCGCCCTTGGCCGCCTGCAGGCCGGCGTAGATCCCGGCCTCCTTGCCAAAGTTGCGGCTGAAGGACACATACCGCACCCGGGGATCCCGGGCGTGCAGTTCCCGCGCCACCCGCAGTGTCCCGTCCCGGGAACCGTCGTCGATGAAAATAAACTCAAATTCCGCGCCATGGCTCTTGCCCATCTCGGCCGCCACACGGCTGGCCTCCCGGTAGAAGAGCGGCATGGATTCCTCCTCGTTATAGCAAGGAACGATCAGACTGATCAGCATAGGGTGTTACCTGCTTTCCTCATCAAATATCTGCTGCCGTACTACGCCACACGGGCAACCAGGCAGCCCTGGATTTCCTGTAGGGAACCTTCCTGCGGATACACCGCCATCATCTGGTATTCCGGTGTATTGACAATTTCCATCACCTGTTCGCGGCTGCTCCAGTTGAGCGCCACCCCCAGATACTGTTTGAAGATCTGCTGCCACCCCTCGGCATTGGCATGGGGGGAATGGAACAGCAATCCCATCTGCATCAGGCTGTCCGCCTTGTCGTAACAGGGGGAAAGATTGGGATAGTTGCCGCTTTCCGGCTGTCCAATGATGGCCACCGGCATACCCGCCCGGTACTCGGGACGCTGCTGCAGGTCCTGCAGCAGACTTTGCGCCACCGTCAGGGTGGTGCGCTGGCTGGCCAGCAGCGTGGTGGAATCGGTGTTGAGCTGCAGCAGATATCCCCGCAGCAGCACCACCGTCAAGCCAACCGCCAGCCAGACCGCAGCCCGTGCCAATCGGCGCTCCCCCATATATCGCGCACACAGGGTCAGCACAAAGGGAACCACGGTGAGCAGCGGGCTGCAGGTGAGCAGAATCAGGGTGGTCTCGGGGACGATCAGGTCGATGGCCGCCACCGCCAGGGGCAACAGGACCACCAGCACCACCGCCAGCAGACAGGCTACCCGGTGGCGGCGGATCTGCCACAACCGCACTGCCAGCGCCACCGCAGCCAGCACGAACAGGAGTGCATACACCGGGCGCACATGGTAGTAATTGGCCGCAAGAGTGCGGCCGAAGAAGTAGTCGAAGAAATCCCGGTAAGCCTGCGGAATCCCGGTTCCCAGGCTGGTCAGGGCGTGGAGCACCCCCACCGAATCGGCACCTTTATAGCCCGACAGAGCTACCTGCGTGGTGTACAACCGAAGTTGCAGCACCATATAATAGGCCACCAGGCCCAGGGCACAGGCCAACAGGGTCCGGCCCAACCGTCGGGCAAAGGCAGCCAGCGCTTCCGGCTCATCCAGCAGGGTGCGCAGCAGCCACATCAGCAGCAGCCCGGCCGTGACCCCTACATTGCTCTGATACAGACTGAGGGAGGCCATCAGAAAAAGGGCGCCCAGCAGAACACCCGGCCAGCGGGGCAGCCGTTGTACCCAGTACGCCGCCGCCACCGCCAGCAGAAAGGCCAGCGCATAGGCGATGGAGCAGAACAGGTAGCTTTCGGTGATGAGGACCTGGGGGGCCAGCACCACCGTCAGGGGAATCAGCCAGCGCAGCGGGCGACTGTTTTGGGCTTCCAGTACCCGGACCAGCAGCATACCGGCCGCCGTATAGAGGACCAGCATGCCCGCCCCGGAAAGGATGGGTGAAACAAACCCGCCCCGCAGAAGATCCACCAGTACCAGACCCCAGCGGCCCAGGCTCAGTTCCCAGCTGTCGGCGATATGATAATCGCCCCCCAACCACAGGGAGTCGGGATTTTGCAGGCCGTTGGCAATCATCTGGAAGTGTGCCACCAGGGCAACTGCCAGTAACACCGCAAAGCGTCGGGCCTCTTGCCTGACGGCAGGATCCCACGCTGGGAAGCACTTTTCCCGCTGCAACTGCACTGAATTTTCCTTCATTGTTTGTTTTCCGCCTCAACCTGATATATGGTTTATTATACCGTTTTTCCCACCACTTGTAAATAGACAGAAAAAAGGACGCCGCCCCGCAGGGGGCGGCGTCCGTATGGGTTGGATCAGCCTTTGACGGCGATGTTGACCAGTTTGCCCTTGACGTAGATTTCCTTGGCGACGGTCTTGCCGGCGATGGCTTCCGCCACAGCCGGTTCCGCCTTCGCCTGGGCAATGGCGTCGGCACTTTCGATGGCGGCGGGCACCTGGATGCGAGCCTTGACCTTGCCGTTGACCTGCACGGCAATCTCAATGGTCTGCTCCACACACTTGGCCTCGTCGTAGGTGGGCCAGGCATGATAGGCCAGCTGTTCGGTGTGCCCCAGCTGCTGCCACAGTTCTTCGGTCAGGTGCGGCGCGAAGGGGTTGAGCAGCTGCAACAGGACCTCGTACTCGGCGCGGTTGGCACCGCCGTGATCGCTGAGGGCGTTCACATAGATCATCAGCTGGGCAATGGCGGTGTTGGCCTTGAGGGCGTCAATGTCCTCGCCCACCTTCTTGATGGTGCGGTTGGCCACGGCCTCCAGCTCGGGACGGATGGCATCGCCCTCCAGCAGCTTTTCGCTCATACCCCAGATCTTGTCCAGGAAGCGCTTGCAACCCTTGATGGAGGAGGTGTTCCAGGGAGCGGCCTTCTCGAAGTCGCCGATGAACATCTCGTACAGGCGCAGGGTGTCGGCGCCGTACTCGTTCACCACGTCGTCGGGGTTGACCACGTTGCCCAGGCTCTTGGACATCTTGACGATGGGATGCTCTGCCATCTCGCCGTACTTTTCGATGAGGGCGGCACGGGCAGCCTTTTCGCTGCCGTACTCGGCCACCAGCCGCTTGCGCTCGGCATCGGGCTGATTTTCGAAGGCATGGGGATTGAGGCCCAGGATCATGCCGTGGCTGGTGCGCTTCTGGTAGGGTTCCTTGGTGGGCACCACGCCGATGTCATAAAGGAATTTATGCCAGAACCGGCTGTACAGCAGGTGCAGGGTGGTATGCTCCATACCGCCGTTGTACCAGTCCACGGGGCTCCAGTATTCCAGGGCTTCCTTGCTGGCGATGGCGTCCTTGTTGTGGGGATCGCAGTACCGCAGGAAGTACCAGCTGGAACCGGCCCACTGGGGCATGGTATCGGTCTCACGCTTGGCGGGGCCACCGCAGTGGGGGCAGGTGGTGTTGACCCACTCGGTGTGGCGGGCCAGCGGGCTCTCGCCGTTTTCGCCGGGCTCAAAGTCCTTGATTTCGGGCAGGCGCAGGGGCAGCTCGCTCTCGGGCAGGGGCTGCCAGCCGCACTTCTCGCAGTAGACCATGGGGATGGGCTCGCCCCAGTAGCGCTGGCGGCTGAACACCCAGTCGCGGAGTTTGAAGTTGACCTGCTTGTGGCCCTTGCCGTTTTCTTCCAGCCAGGCGTACATCTTGGCCTTGGCATCCTCCACGGAGAGACCGTCCAGGAAGCCGGAATTGATCAGTGTACCGGTGGCCACGTCGGTGAAAGCTTCCTGGTCCAGGTGGCTTTCGGTGGGGCCCTTGACCACCTCAACGATGGGCAGGCCGAACTTCTTGGCAAATTCCCAGTCGCGGGTATCGTGGGCAGGCACGGCCATGATGGCGCCGGTGCCGTAGGTGGCCAGCACGTAGTCGGAAATGAAGATGGGCACCTGCTTGCCGTTGACCGGGTTGATGGCCTCGACACCCTCGATCTTGACACCGGTCTTTTCCTTGTTGAGCTCGGTGCGCTCGAAGTCGGACTTGCGGGCGGCCTCCTCCTGGTAGGCGGCGACGGCCTCGGTGTTCTTGATGAGGCCGGCGTCCACCCACTTTTTGATATAGGCGTGCTCGGGGCTGACGACCATATAGGTGCAGCCGAACAGCGTGTCGGCGCGGGTGGTGTAGACGGTCAGCGTATCGCCGGCGGTGGTGGAGAAGTTGATCTCGGCACCATGGCTGCGGCCGATCCAGTTGCGCTGCTGGGTCTTGACGCGCTCGATGTAGTCCACGTCGTCCAGGTCATCGATCAGACGATCGGCATAGGCCGTGATCTTGAGCATCCACTGGCTCTTGACCTTCTGGACCACGGGGCTGCCGCAGCGCTCGCAGACGCCGTTGACCACTTCCTCGTTGGCCAGCACGACCTTGCAGCCGGTGCAGTAGTTGACGGTGGTCTCCTTCTTGTAGGCAAGGCCTTTCTTGTAGAGCTGCAGGAAGATCCACTGGGTCCACTTGTAGTATTCGGGGTCGGTGGTATTGATCTCCCGGTCCCAGTCAAAGGACAGGCCCAGGGCCTGCAGCTGGCTCTTGAACCGGGCAACGTTTTTCGCCGTGACGATTTCAGGGTTGATGTGGTTTTTCAGGGCATAGTTTTCGGTGGGCAGGCCGAAGGCGTCCCAGCCCATGGGATACAGCACGTTGTAGCCGCACTGCCGCTTTTTGCGGGCCACAATGTCCAGCGCGGTATAGCTGCGCGGATGTCCCACATGCAGGCCGGCGGCCGAAGGATACGGGAACTCCACCAATGCATAGAACTTGGGCTTGGCGTGGTCGATCTCGGCATGAAAGGTATGCTCGTCCTGCCAGACTTTCTGCCACTTGGCCTCAACAGACTTGAAATCGTACTTCACAATAACTTCTCTCCCCACTTGCGGAACCGCTTATTCCGCGGTCTCGGTTTTTTCTTCCAGCCACTCGCTGGCAGGCACAGGCGTCGCATCGGCCCAGAGGTGTTCCAGGTCGTAATAATCATGCGCTTCCTGCGTAAAGACATGCACAATGACGCTGCCGTAATCCAGCAGCACCCAGCGTTTGCCGTCATGGCCCTCGGTGCGCAGCACCTTGACGCCCTGGCGCTCCAGCTGGAACTCCGCCTCGTCGGCCAGCGCGCCCACATGGGTGGTGGACGTACCGGTGGCGATGACGAAATATTCGGTCACGGTGGTCAGATCCTCCACGGCCAGAATGTGGACGTTGAGGGCCTTTTTAGCGTCCAGCGCACGGGCCAGACGGATGGCAAGTTCTCTGCTTTCCATATAAAACTCCTATCACAAATCAGGCGGCGGAATCGCTTTCGGTGCTGTCCGAACTGCTGTCAGAGCTGCTGTCCGAACCGCTGTCCGACGAAGTGCTCTCGCTCTCGGTCACATCGACAATCTGGTTGGAACCGTCCAGATTGTTGTCATGCTGCGCCTCGTCGGCCTCACTCATCAGACCGCCCATATACTGCACGTTGGGGTCGGTGGCCGTGTAACCGGACAGATCCACCACGTTGTCACACAGGTTCAGCTGGCTGGCGTCCACAGGTCCGGTATTCTCGCGGAAATACTGGTTGAGCAGATCCGCGTCCTCCTGGCGGGCGGGATAGAGCAGCGACTGCCCCTGGTACTGGGGACCGCTGATGACCGGCATCTGGCAGATCATGATCTTGTTGCTGTCCACGTTGAGCAGGCTGACCGCAAAGCTGATCAGCTGGGAGGCACTGAGGTCGGTCTCCATATAGTTGAGCACCGCCGGGGTCAGTTTGGCCACGTCCCAGATATTGCCGATGCTCTTGAGCTTGCGGAAGAGGGCCGCGTAGAACTGACGCTGCATGTTCAGACGGCCGATGTCGCCGTCGGGGTAAATCTTACGGGCACGGAGCAGGAACTCCATGGCATCGCCCTTCAGGGTCTGGTAGCCGGCGGCGATATAGCTGTCGCCCAGGCCCAGGGAAGCGTAGTCCACATCAAAGGGCACATAGATTTCCACACCGCCGAACAGGTCCACCAACTCGGTGAGCATCTCCAGCCGGATGGTCACATAGCCGTCGATGGGAATCTTGTACTGGTCGGCCACCAGTTCACACAGGGCCGCCATATTGTTGTTGCTGTCCGACCCCTGGGTCTTGGCCACGCCGTTGATACGGTAGTTGCCGGATACGCTGGGATCGGTGGTGACCATGGTATCGCGGGGGATCTGCAACATCTTCAGTTCGCCCGTTTCGTTGTTGAAATGGACGTAAAGGATCATATCGGTCATACCGTCGTTGACATTGGAGTCATTGGCGGCACCGGCCGAGAGGTCATCGGTGCTGGAACGGTCCACGCCGGTGACCAGGATGTTCAGTTCCTTACCCTGGAATTCCTTGGGGGTGTTGATCAGCTGGCTGATCTTGATGGCACCGCCCGACGGCGCGATGGCCGCCATAATAAACGCATAGGCACCGCCGAAGATCAGCAGAATGACCAGCAAGGTCACCAGCAGGATCTTCCACCACATGCCTTTTCTCTTTTTCTTTTTGCCCTTTCCTCCGTCACCGCCTTTTTTGCCGCCACGCTTGCCGCGGGTCGGCTCCTCGTCCCGGGGCGGTTTGCGGCCGCCGCCGCTGCCGCCCTTGGCGGCGCGGTGGGTGGTTTTTTCGGTGGGGACCTGTGCTTCGGGGGCACGGCGTTTGGCGGACTGGGGTTGCTCCATCTGGATGCCGCCCCCCTTGACCGGGGCGTCCGCCGTATAATCATAGGCCGGTTTGCTGCCCTGGGTGTTGCGCACATCCAGATGCTGGACCTGGGTGCGGGGACGTCCCGCGGACTGGGCCGGCTGGGAAGGCTGACGCACCGTGCGCCGCTGTGCCGGAAAACGGACCGTGTTGCCGTACTTGCGTTCGGCAGCGGCCCGGTAGGCCAGCGCCTGCTTCTGGGCATGGGTCAGCTCCCGCGGGGCTTCCGGTTCCGGGGCCGGCGGCGGGGTCTGTGCCTCCACGGGCTGCTGGACCGGTTCCTCCACAGGCTGCGGCGGGGTCTGGCGAATATGCCGCCCCTGCGCCGTGCGCACCGGCTGCTGCGTCAGACGTCGGTGGGCGTTCTGATTGGCCAGCTGCTGGGCACGACGGCGTGCGGCTTCGTACTGATCCTGATCCTGCATACCGTTGTCGGCGCTGCCAGGCTGCCGAGGGGCGCTGTACTGCCCGCCCGACGCCCCACCGGTGTGGAGCTTACGCGGTTCGCTCATGGACGTTTCCTCCCTGTTCATGCATTTCACAATCTGCGGCGCAGGGCACGTTCACCGGGCCAGCTGCGCCTTCTGATACTCGTATGCGGCGACACTTTCAGGGTCGAGTTCGCCGCCTTTTTCTTTGACAAAATCAATGCTCTGTTTCAGGGCCTGGCAAAGTGCCCGGTCCAGATCTTCCATCTCCAACCTGCGCAGTTCCTCCACACCGGGCCAGTCGCGCTCGGCACTGGTCATATCGGCCAGGTAGAGGATCTTATCCAGCAGGCTCATGCCCGGCTTGCCGGTGGTATGGCAACGGATGGCCGAAAGAATTTCGGGATCGGTCACCCCCCACTGGGTTTGGGCCAGAATGGCGGCGGCAATGCCGTGCCAGATGGCCGCGGGGCGCGCTGGGGCATTTTCTGCTATTATAGCATTATCGGCAAAAATCTGCAACAGGGCTTCCCGGGGCAGTTCCTTGGCGCTGTCGTGCAAAAGAGCCGCCAAGGCCGCCTTTTCGGGGTTCGCGCCCCATCGCTCGGCCAGCTGCACTGCCATTTTTTTTACATTTTTGGTGTGGGTCCACCGCTTGTGCCCCAGGCGGGGTTTGACCAGCGCCTTGGCTTCTTCACAGGTCATGGTTGGGTTCCTCCTTCTCAACGGGCGGGACATCCGCCGTGCGGTAGAGGTCCTGCGATTGGATCACCTGCAACACCGTTGCAGGCAGATACTGCCCCCAGTCGGCGCGGGGAATGCGCCCCGTGCGCAGATCGCTGGACGCACAGGGATAACTCTGGGCATGGGCGAACAGCACCCGGCCCCCTGCCGCCTGCAGGGCCTCGGCACCGGTGTGCAGGGCTGTTCCGTCGCCGGGGCGGCGGCTTTCCACCACCAGGGTGGCCATCGAAAGAATTTCCTGCCAGCGGCGCCACCGGGTGAAGCTGAGCAGCATGTCGCTGCCCACCCCCAGGTAGAGTTCTGCTTCGGGAAAGCGGTCCCGCAGCATTTCCAGCGTATGCACGGTGTAGCTGCGGCCGCCCTGGCGGATTTCCCAGTCGCTGACCTCCACCACCGGGGACAGGGCCGTAAAGCAGCGGCACATGGCCAGGCGCACTTGGCCCGGTGTGGCGCTGGCGGCCTTGTGGGGCGGAATGCCCGCCGGCATAACGATGGCTTTGTCGGGCTGCACCAGGTCCAGCGCCGCCCGCAGGTTGTTCATATGACCGTTATGGGGCGGGTCAAAGGTGCCGCCAAACAACAGAACTTTCATTTTTATTTTGCCAGCAGCGCGGTGAAGGCGCTCTCTTTGGGTTTCTGCTTGAAGAGGACAAACTTGCGGCCGATGACCTGCACGCAGTCGGCGGAAAGGGCCTCGGCCAGAATGCCCGCGGCCTCCTTGGCGGAGTACTCGCTATTTTCCAGCACTTTGACCTTGATCAGTTCCCGGGCGGCCAGGCAGTCACCCACGCCCTGGATGAGGGTCTCGTCGATCTCCCCTTTTCCGATCTGGAAGACGGGGTCAAGGGTGTTGGCGGCACCGCGCAGGGCCGCACGCTGTTTGCTGTTGAGCATGAATACAATCTCCTTATGGTCAGGGTATGCGGGGCAGCTCATTCCTGCCCCAGGAAAGCGGGCAATTCCGCCGCCAGTTTTTCCATGGCGCGGCCCCGGTGGCTGATGGCGTCCTTTTCGTCATCGGCCAGCTGGGCGTAGCTGCGGCGGGCGGTGTTTTCGGCGGTGGTGCCGTCGGGCAGGCCCACCCGATCGGGCACGAAGAGCGGGTCGTAGCCGAAGCCGTTGGTGCCGGTCTCGGTGAAAGCCACGGTGCCGGGGCACGTCCCTTCCACCAGCAGTTCCCGGCCGTCCGGCAGCAGGAAGCAAACCGCCGACACAAACCGGGCGGCGCGCTGTCCTTCCGGGACATTCTGCATTTCCCGGAGCAGCTTGGCGTTGTTGGCGGCATCGTCGCCGTGGTGCCCGGCGTACCGGGCGCTGTAGACGCCGGGGGCGCCCTGCAGGGCGTCCACGCACAGGCCGGAATCATCGGCCACGGTGGGCAGGCCGCTGGCCTTGCAGAAAGCCTCGGCCTTGATGCGGGCATTCTCGGCAAAGGTGGTGCCGGTCTCCTCGGGGTCCAGCGTGATGCCCAGGTCCCGCAGGCTCTTGACCTGGTGGCCCATCCGTTCCAGAATGCGGCGCAGTTCCTTCAGTTTGCCGGCGTTGTTGCTGGCAGCGCAGATGACCATGGCTCAGTCCTCCTTATGTACCGGCACTTCGGGCAGCAGAGATTCCACAAAGCTCTGGGCGTCGAAGGGCATCAGGTCGTCGATCTTTTCGCCCACGCCGATGAACCGGATGGGCAGGCCCAGGTTTTCCCAGACGCTGACGGCGCAGCCGCCCTTGGGGGTACCGTCCAGCTTGGTAAGCACCACGCCGGTGGCACCGGCAGCCCGGCAGAATTCCTCGGCCTGGCTGATGGCGTTCTGGCCGGTGATGGCATCCAGCACCAGCAACACTTCCAGGCTGGCCTCGGGGCTGGCCTTCTTGACGCTGCGGGAGATTTTGCCCAACTCGTCCATCAGGCCCTTTTTGTTGTGCAGACGGCCCGCCGTGTCGGCGATGACCATGTCATACCCCTTGGCGTTGGCGCTTTTCACCGCGTCAAAGATGACGGCGGCAGGATCGGCCCCCTGCCCGGCCTGGACCAGCGGTACACCGGCCCGGTCGGCCCACAGTTCCAGCTGCTCGCTGGCGGCAGCACGGAAGGTATCGCCGGCAGCCAGCATGACCCGCTTGCCCTGTTCCTTGTACAGGTGGGCCAGCTTGGCGATGGTGGTGGTCTTGCCCACACCGTTGACGCCGATGACGAGGATCACCGCCGGGTGGCCGTCCAGTTCCAGCGGGTAACGGGGGGTCAGCTCCTGGCAGATAATACCCCGCAGGGCGTCCAGGGCTTCCTCGCCGGTCTTGAGGTGGTTTTCCTCCACCGCATCCCGCAGCTCATCCACCAGGCGGACCGCGCAGGCGGGGCCCACATCGGCCAGGATCAGCTGTTCTTCCAGGTCGTTGTACAGGTCGTCGTCGATCTGGCAGTTGGTCAGCGTGTTGAGGATGTTCTGGAAGAAGCCGGTGCGGGTCTTTTCCAGCCCGCGCTGCATCTTTTGCTGTTCTTCAAACTCCTTCTCGGAGATGTCGCGCTTCTTTTTAAAGAAAAACATAGGTGCCCCTCCTTGGGATTACGAGATCAGGTCGGCGCTGACGTTCTCGAGGTCGAGACGCAGGATCTTGGAGACGCCGTCCTCCTGCATGGTGACGCCGTACAGGACATCGGCGGCCTCCATGGTGCCGCGGCGGTGGGTGATGACGATGAACTGGGTGTGCTCGGTCATGCGGCGCAGATACTGGGCGTAGCGGGCGACGTTGACGTCGTCCAGAGCCGCCTCGATCTCATCGAGGATGCAGAAGGGCGCCGGGTTGACGTTGAGGATGGCGAAGTAGATGGAGATGGCCACCAGGGCCTGTTCGCCGCCCGACAGAGCGCTGAGGTTTTTGATGACCTTGCCCGGGGGCGAAACTTCGATCTCGATGCCGGACTCCAGGACGTTGCTCTCGTCGGAAAGGTAGAGCCGGGCGTGGCCGCCCCCGAACAGTTCCCGGAAGATATGGCCGAAATGGCGGTTGATCTCTTTAAACGAGGTGGTGAACAGCTCCTCCATCTCGCTGCAGAGCTCGGCAATCATCCGGGTGAGTTCGGCCTTGGCCTTTTCCACATCGGTGACCTGGGCCTTGAGGAAGTCGTAGCGTTCCCTGACCTCTTTGTATTCGTCGATGGCGCCCACGTTCACATTGCCCAGGGCGCGGATCTTGCCGCGGGTCTCGGCCACCTGGCGGCGCAGCTCGGTCAGCGACTCGAAGGGCACGCAGAGGGCACGCGCCTCGCTGTCGGTGAGCTGGTACTCCTCCCACAGTTTGGTGTTGGTATCGTTGAGCTCATTCTCGGCAGCGGTGCGGCGTTCGGCCAAACGGGCCATCTCGCCGCTCATCCGCTCACGCTCGTCGGTGAGGTTGCGGTTTTCCTGGGCCAGCTTGGCGGCGGCGGCCTCGGTCTCCATCCGGGCGGCGTTGGCCGTGCGGATGACCTCCTCGGCGGCGGCAATCTTCTGCTGGTTCTCGCCCCGGGTGCGCTCGATTTCGGCAATCTTCAGCTGATTGGCTTCGATCTGGGCCTTGGCCGCCTGGATGGCGGCCTGCAGTTCCCGGACCCGGGCTTCGGTCTCGCCGGTGCGGCTCTGGAGGCTTTCCAGGCTGGCCTCGTGCAGGCCGATGTCCTTTTCGTTGGCCAACCGCTGCATCTGCTTCTGGGAGAGTTCCTCGGTGATGGCTTCCCGCTCGGCGGTGAGCGAACCGGTGCTCTGCCCCAGCTGGGCCAGCTCGGCGGCGTAGGATTCCAGCTCGGCTTCCGCCTTCTGCCGGTCGGCTTCGGCGGCGGCGTACTCTGCCTCACTGGCGGCACGGGCCTGCTGCTGGGCCTCCACTTCGGCCTGCAGGGTACGCAGCGTTTCGCCGTACTGAGCCACCGCGCTGTTCAGCCGGTCCAGGTCCAGGCTGGCGCGCAGCCGCTCGGAAGCGGCGGTCATGCCCTCGGCCTCGGCGCCGGAAAGCTGGGCCGAGAGGTTGTCTACCTCGGCCTTGCGGGCGGCCAGTTCCTTTTCCGCCTCGGCGTGTTTTTCGTCCAGTTTTTTCAGCCGGGCGCGCAGCTCCTCCAGCTCCTGTTTGCGGCTGAAGACGCCCACGCTGCGGGCGGTGGAACCGCCGGTGAAGGAACCGCCGGCGTTGATGACCTGACCGTCCAGCGTGACGATGCGGTTGCGGTAACCGAGATTGCGGGCCACGGCAGAGGCCTCGGTCAGGTCCTCCACCACGATGATGCGTCCGAGAAGATTGTCGATGATGTGCTGGTATTTCGGGTCGGTGGTGACCAGGTCAGCGGCCACTTCGGCGGTGCCGGAAAGGCGCCCGGTGAAGCGGCTGCCCTGGACGGTGTCCAGCGGCAGGAAGGTGGCACGACCGGCCCGCTCTTCCTTCAGGAAGGCGATGGCCGCCCGGGCACAGCCCTGGTCCTCCACCACGATGTTCTGCAAAGCAAACCCCAGGGCGGTCTCGATGGCCACCTCGTAGCCTTTGCGCACCGTGAGGATCCCCGCCACAGGGCCGATGATGCCCCGCAGACGGCGCCCGCCGGCGGCCCGCATGACCGCCTTGACGCTCTGCTGGTAGCCGTCCATGTTGCGTTCCAGCTCTTCCAGAATGTGGATGCGCTGGGCGGCGTTGGACCGGGCCTTGTCGGCCTGCTGCAGCGCGTCGGCGGCTTCGGCCTGCTGGCGGCGGCGGCTTTCCAGTTTGAGTTTGAGTCCCGCCTTGATGTTGTCGTTGCGGGTGACGGCCTCCTCGGCCTCCTGCAGGCGGCGGGTGGCCCGGGTCTTTTCCGCCTCGGCGTTATCGGCGTTGGACCGTGTTTCCTCCAGCTGTTTCTGTGCCTCGGCCCGCCGGTTTTCGGCGGCCTCGGCGGCAGTCTGGGCAGAGGCAATGCGCACCCGGGCGGCGGTGGCGGTATCCTGCAGCCGCGCCATGGCGGCATCGATCACATCCCGGCGCTGGCCACTGGCAGCGGCCTTTTCCTCCAGGGTGCGCAGACTGTCCCGCAGCTGGGCAATGCGGGTATCCAGCTCAGCCAACCCGTTTTGCAGCTTTTCGATGGCGGCGCGGTGTTCTTCCGCCTCCCGCTGGATGCTCTGCTGGCCCTGCCCCGCCCGTTCCAGTTCCGAGGTTGCCTCGTCAATGCGGAACCGGCTGTGCTCGCTCTCGTTTTTCAGAACGGCCACCTGGCTCTCGCTGCCGGCGTTGGCCTCGGTAATGGCGCGGATATCGGCATTGGCCTGCTCCACCTGGAGCACATACCCCTGGGCCTGTTCCCGCAGGGCGTTGCTCTTGGCGTCAAACTCGTCCAGCTGACGGCTCAGCCGGTCGTAGTCGGCCTGGGCGGCTTCGTACTTGCGCTGCTGGTCCCGCAGGGACTCGTTGGCACGGCGGATGGCGTCCACCCAGAGGGTGACTTCCAGGCTTTTGCGGGTGGCCGACAGTTCCAGAAACTGCTGAGCCTTCTCGCTGTCCCGCTTGAGGGGACCCACCCGTTTTTCCAGTTCGCCCAGAATGTCCCGCAGCCGTTCCAGATTGCCCTCGGCGGCGGCCAGGCGGCGCTCCGCCTCGTTTTTGCGGTAGCGGTATTTGGCAATGCCGGAGGCTTCCTCAAAGATTTCCCGCCGCTCGCCGGACTTGGCGCCGACGATCTCGGCAATACGGCCCTGGCCCACGATGGCGTAGCCGTCCCGGCCCAGACCGGTATCCAGCAGCAGCTCATAGACGTCCTTGAGGCGGACGTTCTGGCCGTTGATGGAATACTCGCTTTCGCCGCTGCGGTAATACCGACGGCCGATGGTCACCTCGTCGGCGTCCATATCCAGGCCGTGGTCGCTGTTGTCGATGGTCAGCGCCACCGAAGCGTAGCCCATGGCACCGCGGGTCTGGGTACCGCCGAAGATGACGTCCTCCATCTTACCGGAACCGCGCAGCTGCTTGGAGCTGGTCTCGCCCAGCACCCAGCGGATGGAATCGGATATATTGGACTTGCCCGAACCGTTGGGGCCCACGACGCCGGTGATGCCGTTGCCGATGGTGATCTTGGTGCGGTCGGGGAAAGATTTAAAGCCTTGAATTTCCAGTTCTTTCAGGCGCATAGGGTCTCCTTAGCGTTTGTCTTGCAGGCGGCGCAACGCCTGTTTGGCGGCATGCTGTTCCGCCGCCTTCTTGCTGCGACCCACCCCTTCGGCCAGGCGCTCGTCGTCGCAATAGACGGCGACGGTGAACTGCTTGGCATGGTCGGGGCCGGTTTCACCCTCCACCGCATAGCGCAGCTGGGCGTTGGGGTTCTGCTGGACAACCTCCTGCAGGCGGGTCTTGTAGTCCTCCTCGGCGGTTTTACCCTCGCTGAGGAAGGGCAGGATGAAGCTGCGGGCCACTTCCAGCCCGCCGTCCAGATATAGGGCGGCAATGACGGCCTCGAAGGCGTCGGACACCACGCTGGGCCGGTTGCGGCCGCCGCCCAGGTCCTCGCCGTGGCCCAGGCGCAGATAGTCGCCCAGATGGATTTCGCTGGCAAACTGGAACAGCGCATCCTCGCTGACCAGGCTGGCGCGCATCCGGGTCAGTTCTCCCTCCGGCCGGTCGGACTGGTGGAACAGGTAATCCGCCGCCACCACGGACAGCACGCTGTCGCCCAGGAACTCCAACCGCTCGTTGTGGGTGGTGGGGACTTTGCTCTCGTTGGCAAAGCTGGTGTGGGTCAGGGCAATGCGCAGCAGGGCGGGATTTTTGAACTGATAGTGGAGAACTTCCTGCAGTTCTTCGGGTTTATGGGTAGGCACAGTACGTCCGTCCTTTCTTGGTTCAGGCCTGGGGCTTGGTTTGCAGCGCGTTGAGGGCGGTCTGCATGGTACCGCACAGATCGTTGGCCACGCAGGTCTTGGCCTGGCGGATGGCATTCTTGATGCCCTTGGCCTTGCTGGAACCATGGGCCTTGATGACCGGCTTGGCGGCACCCAGCAGCGGCGCACCGCCCACTTCCTCGGAGTCCATCATCCGCTTGATTTCGGACAGGCCCCCCTTGATGCCCAGGTAGCTGAGCTTGGTGATGAGATTCTTCAAAAAGACCTGCTTGAGCATGCCCAGCAGCGTCTTGGCCACGCCCTCAGTCAGTTTGAGGACGACGTTGCCCACAAAACCGTCGCAGACGACGACGTCCACCTCCCCGTCCAGAATGTAGCGGGGCTCGATGTTGCCGGCAAACCGGATGCAGGGGTTGGCCTTGAGCAGCTGGTGGGCCTCCCGGTAGGTGGGAGTGCCCTTGGTGTCCTCGGCGCCGTTATTGACCAGCGCCACCTTGGGGTCCTTGCGGCCCATGACCTTTTCGGCGTAGACGCTGCCCATGGTGCCGAAGGCGTTGAGCATATCGGGGCGGCACTCGGCGTTGGCGCCGCAGTCCAGCAGCAGGAAGTTCTGCTTGGCACCGGGCATGGGGGTTGCCAGGGCCGGGCGTTTGATTCCCTTGAGGGTGCGCACGATAAGGCTGGTGCCCACGTGCAGCGCGCCGGTGGAACCGGCCGACACAAAGGCATCGCCCTCGCCGTTTTTGAGCATGGTCAGGCCCTTGATCATGCTGGAATCGGTCTTGTGGCGGGCCGCCTTGACGGGGTCGTCGTGCATATCCACCACTTCGGAGCAGGGAATGATCTCGAAGGGGGTCAGGTCAATTTTATTCTGGGCGGCACAGTCCCGCAGGGCTTTCTCGTCGCCCAGCAGCGCCAGCGTCATGCCGTCGCCGAACTCGGCCGCAGCCTGGGCCGCGCCCTGTAAGACACACAGGGGGGCGTTGTCGCCGCCCATGGCATCGATCAAAATTTTCATTGTACATCCTCCTGTACCCATGCTTGCATGGCCTTTTGCGCCGTCTCGGAAAGAGCGGCATAGCGCTCCCGCTTGTCGCGGATGGCATCAATCTCCGGTGTGCGGGGCAGGATGCCCATATTGGCGCCCATCGGCTGGAAATCTTTGTTGGGGGTGGTGATATAGGAAAGCAGCGCGCCGCACATGGTCTGGGGCGGCGGGGGCGGCAGCTGACGACCCTGCAGCCGTGCCAGAATCTGCCGTGCCGCCAGAAGACCGCTGGCCGCGCTTTCCATATACCCTTCAAAGCCGGTGATCTGTCCGGCGAAAAACACGTTGGGATGCGCTTTGAGGTACTGCTGGGCCGTCAGCACCTTGGGGCTTTCCAGGAAGGTGTTGCGGTGCATGACGCCGTAGCGCACGAATTCGGCGTGCTCCAGCCCGGGGATCATCGAGAAGACCCGCTTCTGCTCGCCCCACTTGAGGTTGGTCTGGAAGCCCACCAGGTTGTAGAGGGTCCGGGCGGTGTTCTCGGCCCGCAGCTGGACGTTGGCCCAGGGGCGGTGGCCGGTGCGGGGATCCCGCAAGCCCACCGGACGCAGCGGGCCGAACCGGATGGTATCGGCACCGCGGGCAGCCATGACCTCGATGGGCATGCAGCCCTCGTAAACCGTCAGGTCCCCGTCAAAGTCGTGGAGAGGGGCCCGCTCGGCGCCGATGAGCGCCGTGTGGAAGGCCTCGTACTCCTCCTTGTTGAAGGGGCAGTTTAAGTAGTCGGCCTCACCGCGGCCGTAGCGGGAGGCGGCAAAGACCTTGTCGTAGTCCAGGCTTTCGGCGGTGACAATGGGGGCCACGGCGTCGTAGAAACTCAGTCGGTGGTTGCCAGTGAGGGCAGCAATGGCCTCGGCCAGCGGTCCTTCGGTCAGCGGGCCGGAAGCCACCAGTACCGGGGCGCTCTCGTCCAGGGAAGTCACTTCCTCCCGATGGACCGTGATGTTGGGATGGCGCAGCACCTCGTCGGTAACGGCGGCGGAAAAGACGTCCCGGTCCACCGCCAGCGCGCCGCCGGCTGCCACACGGGCGGTCTCGGCCGCCCGCAGCAGGTGGCTGCCCATCTTGCGCATCTCGATTTTCAGCAGCCCGGAGGCCGAGTCGGGGCGCTCCGCCTTGAGGGAATTGGAGCAGATCAGCTCGGCAAAACCCTCACTCTTGTGGGCGGGGGAAAATTTGGCGGGTTTCTGTTCGTACAGGTGTACCTGCACGCCGGCATCCGCCAGCCAGAGAGCGGCTTCGCAGCCGGCCAGACCGGCACCGATGATCGTACTTTGCATAGTTCCTCCCGGAGGTTATTTCTTTTCGATGGGCTTGGTAAACCCGCAGCCCTCCTTGGCGCAGTAGAGCTGGCCCTTCTTTTTGAAGAGGGTCGCCCCGCACTGGGGGCACTTTTCCGGCACGGGTTCGTCCCAGGTCATGAAGTTGCACTTGGGATAGTTGCCGCAGCCGTAGTAGATGCGGCCCTTGGCGCTCTTGCGCACCAGCATATGGCCGCCGCACAGCGGGCACAAACCGCCGGTATCCTTGACCAGCGGGTGGGCGTTGCGGCATTCGGGGAAGCCGGAGCAGGCCACGAACTTGCCGTAGCGGCCCGACTTGATGACCATGGGGCGGCCGCACTTTTCGCAGATTTCATCGGTGGGGATGTCCTCCACCTTGATGCGTTTGCCTTCCATGTTCTTTTCGGCGTTGTCCAGGCTCTTGGCAAAGCCCTGGTAGAATTCGTCCACCGTCTGGACCCAGTCCGCCTTGCCGGCTTCGACAACGTCCAGCTTCTTTTCCATGTCGGCGCTGAACTTGACGTCCACAATCTCGGGGAACTGTTCCATCATGACCTGGTTGACGGCCTGGCCCAGCGGGGTGGTCTTGAGCTTTTTCTGGTCCTTTTCCACATAGCCGCGGTCCACGATCGTCGTGATGATGGGCGCGTAGGTGGAGGGCCGGCCGATGCCATTTTCTTCCAGCGCGTGGATGAGGGTGGCTTCGGTGTAGAGCGGCGGCGGCTGGGTGAATTTCTGGTCCGCCGTCAGGGATTTGAGCTGCAGTTCCTGCCCCTGTTCCAGTTCGGGCAGGGCGGTTTCCTTCTTCTGCTTGTCGTCGGTGGACTCCTCGTACAAAGCGGTAAAGCCGTCAAAGGCCACCCGGAAGCCGGATGCCCGGAAGAGGTAATCCCCCGCCGTGATGGTCACCGACACGGTATCCTGCACGCAGTCCGCCATCTGGCTGGCCATAAAACGGCTCCAGATCAGGCGGTAGAGCTTGGCGGTATCGCCGCTGATGCTCTGCTCCACCTCGTCGGGGGTCAGTTCCGGCATGGAGGGGCGGATGGCTTCGTGGGCGTCCTGGGCCGCCGTGGCGGAACGGGACTTCCACTTGCGCCGGGTCTTGCAGACGTAGTTGTCGCCCCAGCGCCCCGCAATGAAGGTCTTGGCGGCGGCAGCGGCCTCGTCGGCAATGCGCAGGCTGTCGGTACGCATATAGGTGATCAGACCCACGGTGCCGTGGCCGGCGATGTCCACGCCTTCGTAGAGGGTCTGGGCGGCCCGCATGGTGCGGGTGGCCGAGAAACCGTAGGCGCGGCTGGCGTCCTGCTGCAGCGTGGAGGTGATGAAGGGCGGCGCCGGCTGACGGCGGCGCTTGCCCTTTTCCAGCTTGGAAATCACATAGCTCTTGCCGTCCAGCGAAGCGACGATGGCGTCGGCCTGCTCCTTGTTGGTGACGGTGAGCTTTTTGCCGTCCGCACCGGCGGTGAGCCGCGCCACAAACTGGGTGCGGCTGCCCTGGGGATGCAGGGTAGCGTCAATGTTCCAGTATTCGTCGGGCTTGAAGTTTTCGATCTCGATCTCCCGGTCGCGGATGAGCCGCACGGCCACGCTCTGGACGCGGCCCGCCGAAAGCCCCCGGCGCACCTTGCGCCACAAAAACGGGCTGAGCTTGTAGCCCACCAGCCGGTCCAGCTCCCGCCGGGCCTGCTGGGCGTTGAAGAGGTCCATGTTGATGGCCCGGGGATGGGCCATGCCCTCCTTGACACCCTTTTTGGTGATTTCGTCAAAAGTCACCCGGTTGGGTGCCGACGGGTCCAGGCCCAGAATGTTGGCCAGATGCCAGCTGATGGCCTCCCCTTCCCGGTCCGGGTCGGTTGCCAGCAGCACGCCGTCCGCCTTTTTGGCTTCGGCTTTCAGCTCTTTGACCAGTTTCTGCTTGCCCTTGATAGTGATATATTTGGGCGCATAGCCGTGCTCGACGTCAATGCCCAGCTGGCTGGCCGGCAGATCGCGCACATGGCCCATACTGGCGGTGACTTTATAGTCCCGCCCCAGATATTTGCCAATGGTTTTCGCCTTGGCGGGCGATTCCACAATGACCAGTTTTGCCATATTCTTCTCCTGATGTTCCTTTTATAGAGCGATGTACCGCCGGCCGGGCAGTGCCTGGGCACCGCCGAACAGTTCCAGTTCGGTACAGGCCGCCAGCACCCGCCCTGCGGGCAGGCCGGTGACGGCACACAATGCGTCCACGCCCCGGGCAGTGGGGCCGAGCTGGGCGTAGACGGTCCGGGCGTCCTCGCTGACGTCCCGGAGGGAAAATGTCTGCTGCGCCAGGGTTTCGCTGCGGCAGGGCTGCCCCAGCAGTTCCAGCACATCCGACGCATGGCAGAGCACACCGGCACGCCGGGTGCGCAGCAGTTCGTTGGTACCCTCGCTCAACGCACTGTAAATGCTGCCCGGCACGGCCAGCACCGGGCGGCCGTAGGTTTCGGCATGGCCGACGGTATTCAGCGTACCGCTGCGGGTGCGGGCTTCCGCCACACAGAGTACCTCCGCCTGGGCGGCAATCAGCCGGTTGCGCGCCAGGAAGGTTCCCTTTGTTTTACCCGGATACCCGGGCGGATATTCGCTGCAGACGGCACCACCCCCGGCCTCAATACGGCGGCGCAGCGTGGCGTTGGCCGCCGGGTAGGTCCTGTCGACGGCAGTGCCCAGAAAGGCCACGGTGGGGGTTCCCGCCTCCACGGCGGCCCGGTGGCCTTCGCTGTCCAGACCGTCAGCCAGACCGCTGACCATGACAATGCCCTGTTGGGCCAGCGCCAGCGACAAATCATAGGCCGCCTGCCGCCCGTAGGGGCTGGGGCGCCGTGTGCCCACCATCCCCACATACCGCCCGCCGTTGAGGCAGGTCTTGTCCCCCGTCACATAGAGGGCCAGCGGCAGGTCGGGAATTTCCTTGAGGCGTTCGGGATAGGCCGGGTCGTCGGGAGTCAGAATCTCCACCCCGGTGAGCAGGCAATAGTCCAGCCGCTCCTCGTAGTCAAAGGGGGTGGTCTCCTGCAGCTGGCGCAGCGCCCCGTCGCTGAGACAAAAGGGCGGTGCCTCGGTGCCGGCGCGCAACGCTTCATAGAGTTCCTCCGGGTCGGGCCAGAGGTCCAGCAGTTCCCGGGCATAGTGGCAGGCGGAACCCACGGCATCGGCCAGCCACAGCCAGGCAAGGGTTTTGTCCATCTTACACCCCGCGGAAATGCCACAGCAGCACGCTGCCCGCCACGGCCGCATTCAGGCTTTCCACCCGGTCGGTCATGGGGATGCGCACGGCGGCGTCACAGGCTTTTACGGTCTCGTCCCGCAGGCCCTGGCCCTCGCTGCCGATAACCACACAGACGCCGCCGGGAAAATCCCGCCCGGCCTCGTCCAGCGGGCGGGAACGATAGAGGGCCGCCGCCAGGCAGGTCACTCCGCGGGCACGCAGTGCGGTAATCGTCGCCGGCAGGTTGTCCCGGTGCACCACGGGCAGTCGCCCGGCTGCCCCCATGGAGGAGCGCAGCGTCTTGGGCGAGAAGGGCGCGGCACAGCCCGGCCCCAGCACCACGGCGTCAAAACCGAAGGCGGCGGCGCTGCGCAACAGGGTCCCCACGTTGCCGGGGTCCTGCACCCCCTCCAGCATCAGGATGCGGCGGGCAGTGTCCAGCAGATCCTCGGGCGGGCGGGGCGTGGCAAACAGCACAAAAAACCCCTGGCTGGACTTGGTACCGGCCAGTTTTTCCGCCACATGGGGCGCCACCGGCACCGGAGACAGGGCAGCCAGTTCGGGCGTTTTGTCCAGCGCCGCCCGGGTGGCGTAAGCCGCACGGGGCGTACAGCTCTTGGCCAGTTCCAGGCAGAGCTTGGGCCCTTCGGCAAAGAACAGTCCGTCGGCGGCACGCTGCTTTTCGGAGTCGCGCACCGCACAGGCATATTTGATTCTGGCGTTGTCGCGGCTGGTGATCTCGGCGCAGTCCTGTATCATTGTAGCGTCCTCCCGGGGCAAAATCAACTGAAATTGTGTGAACGAAACCTTGCCTGGATCCAGGTCCGGCTCATTCCCTTATAAACGCAAAAGGACTCACGCGTGTGCGTGAGTCTTTTCGAAGTTCTATTACAGGGCCTTCTTGGCGGTCTCGACCAGCGCGTTGAAGCTGGCGGCGTCGTGGATGGCCATCTCGGAGAGCATCTTGCGGTTGAGCTCGATGCCGGCCTTCTTGAGGCCGTTCATGAAGGTGGAGTAGTTCATACCCTGGGCACGGACCGCATTGTTGATGCGGGTGATCCACAGGTTGCGGAACTGACGCTTCTTCTGCTTGCGGCCGACGAACGCATAGTTGCCGGACTTCATCACGGCCTGCTTGGCCATGCGGAAATGCTTGGACTTGGAGCCGTAGTAGCCCTTCGCCAGTTTGAGAGTCTTGGCACGACGCTTGTGCGTCATGGTAGCGCCTTTAATACGAGCCATGTTTATATCTCCTTTATACTCTGGTAATTATCTGACCTTTGGTTTCCCCTTGCGGAAATCAGCCGCCGTAGGGCATCATCTTGCGGACGGTCGCCTCGTTGGTCTTGTCGACGTACTTGGGCATACGCAGGCCGCGGGTGAGCTTGGTGGTCTTCTTGGTCAGGATATGACGGCGCTTGGACGCGTTGCGCTTGATCTTGCCGGAAGCAGTCATCTTGAAGCGCTTCTTGGCGCCGGACAGGGTCTTGAGCTTCATTTTAGCCATTGTTGTTTCCTCCTGAAGAGTTGGTTTTTACTTGTTGGGTACGGGGGACATGAACATCATCATGCTGCGGCCCTCCAGTTTGGGCTGCTTGTCGATGACGGCCTTGCCCGCCAACGCCTCGGCAAACCGCTTGTGGACGTCCAGACCCAGGCTGGTGTGCGCCATCTCACGGCCGCGGAACCGGATGCTCACCTTGAGCTTGTGACCCTGCTGCAGGAATTTGGCGGCCTGGTTCACCTTGGTGTTGAAGTCGTTGGTGTCGATGTTCAAAGACAGGCGGATCTCCTTGATTTCAACCACTTTCTGGTTCTTCTTGGCTTCCTTTTCCCTCTTCTGCATCTCGAACCGGTATTTGCCGTAATCCAAAATCTTGCACACCGGCGGCTTGGCCTGGGGCGCGACCTTGACCAGGTCGAGGTCTTTGTCGATGGCCATGCGCAGTGCGTCGCGCGGGCTCATAATACCCATCTGCGCGCCGTCCGCCCCGATCAGGCGGATCTCTTTGTCACGGATCTGCTCATTGATTTCCAGTTCCTTGGAATTGCTGTTGCTGGCGATTGGAACACACCTCCCACAAGTATATAATAGAAAAGATAAAAGCGGCTGCCAAAAAAGCAGCCGCCGAACATACGAAAGCGCGCACAAAGTGCGTTTCTCTGGTATGACCCGGGATGAAACATCCGCAAGGTGAGCCGACGGCGTACTGCCGGTTGCTGCTTTTTTTACAGGCATTACTATACCACAGCCTCCGGGCGTTGTCAAGGGCTGCGGGAAAATCCCCGCAAATTTGTGAAATTCATATAGCCAACCGCTTGAGAATATGCTATGATAATAAGCTGAAGACTTATAGTATGTACAAAAATACACCCAAGAGGAGTCTTTTTGCATGAGCGAACATCAAAAACTGCGCGTGGCGCTGTTTTTCGGCGGGGTTTCCAGCGAGCATGAAGTCAGCTGCGTTTCGGCGTCGGCCTGGCTGCGCGCCCTGGCCCAGGAACCCTGTGCCGGTCGATATGAAGTAATTCCCGTCGGCATCACCAAGACCGGCCGCTGGCTGGCCTGCCACCCCACCCCCGAGGCCATGGCCGACGGCAGTTGGGAGCAGGGCGCCGACTGTGTACCCTGTGTGCTGAGCCCCGACCGGGGCGACCACTGCCTGTGGCTGCTGCGGGACGGCCGGGCCGAGCGGATCTCCATTGACATCTGCGCCCCGGTGCTGCACGGCAAAAACGGCGAGGACGGCACCATCCAGGGCCTGTTTGAGCTGGCCCGCATCCCCTATGTGGGCTGCGGTGTGCTGGCCAGCGCCGTCTGCATGGACAAAGCCCTGGCCAACACCGTGATGGACGCCGCCGGCGTCCCCCACTGCCGCTGGACCAGCGCCATCCGCGCCGAGGTGGAGACCGACCGCACCGCCGTGTTGGACCGGGCCGAGAAGATGCTGGGCTATCCCATCTTCGTCAAGCCTGCCAACGCCGGTTCCAGTGTGGGCATCTCCAAGGCCGCCGACCGTGCCGCCCTGGACGCCGCCATCGACGTGGCCCTGCGCGAGGATGACAAGGTGGTCTTTGAGGAATTCATCGACGGCCAGGAAGTGGAATGCGCCGCCATCGGCAACCCCGATGACCCGGCCAGTGTTTCCACCACCCGGCCGGGTGAGATTCTGGCCGGTGCGGAGTTCTATACCTACGACGACAAGTACAAAAACGGCGTGTCCCAGACGGTCATTCCCGCCCACCTGAGCGAGGAAAAGCTGGATGAAGTGCGGGATACCGCCCGCAAGGCCTACCTGGCCCTGGGCTGTGCCGGGCTGTCCCGCTGCGACTTCTTTGTGGAGCGCGGCACCGGCAGGGTGCTCTGCAACGAGCTGAACACCCTGCCCGGCTTTACGGCCATCAGCATGTATCCGAAGTTGATGGAGCACGAAGGAATTGATTTCCCGCAGCTGGTGGATCGGCTGCTGCGTCTGGCGGTACACCGCCGGAAGGGGGCTTACTGATGGATACAAGACCCATCGGTGTGTTTGACAGCGGCCTGGGCGGTCTGACCGCCGTGCGTCAGCTGCGCCGGCTTCTGCCCGGCGAGGACATCGTCTATTTCGGGGATACCGGCCGGGTACCTTACGGTTCCCGCGCCCGGGACACCATCTTGCAGTATGCCCGGCAGGACGTGCGTTTTCTGCTGAGCCAGGATGTGAAATTCATCATTGCCGCCTGCGGCACGGTGTCCTCCACCTACCCGCCGGAGGAATCCTCCCGCCTGCCGGTGCCCTACACCGGCGTGGTGGGCGCTGCCTCCCGGGCCGCGGTGGCGGCCACCCGCAACCACCGGATCGGCATCATCGGCACGGCGGCCACCATCCGCAGCGGCTCCTACGCCAGGGTCATCCGCGACATGATGCCTGACGTACAGATCACCGCCAAAGCCTGCCCGCTGTTTGTGCCCCTAGTGGAAAACGGCTATGTGCAGGACGGCAATCCCGTCACCAAACTGGTCATTGCCGACTATCTGGAGTCGGTACGGGACAGCGGTATCGACACGCTGATTCTGGGCTGCACCCACTATCCCCTGCTGAAAAAGATGATCGGCGATTATGTGGGGGCTGATGTGACGCTGATCGACTCCGGTAAAGTGACCGCCCAGGCCGCTGCCGCCGCACTGGCCGACCTGGACCTGCTCAGCGACCGCACCGAGGGCGGCACTGCCCGCTACTTCGTGAGCGATACCCCCGCCAACTTTGCCGAGCAGGAAATGCTGTTTTTGGGCGAATATGCCGGCGGTCCTGTGGAGCGGATCGCCATTGAATCCTACTGAGGAATCGAAACATTTATGGAAGAAAAATATCTGATCACCATCAAGGGAACGATGGAACAGGACGGCAAAAGCGAGACCGTGGAGCTGATGACCCGCGGTTCGCTGGTGCACAAGGACGGAGCCTTCTATATCATTTATAAGGAGACCGAGGCCACCGGCTATGCGGGCTGCACCACCACCGTCAAGGTGGCCGAGGATGCCCGCAAGGTTTCCATGTTGCGGTTCGGCAAAGTCCCCAGCCAACTGATCATCGAAAAAGGCACCCGTCACCTCTGCCATTATGAGACCGGCTACGGTGCCATCAGCCTGGGCGTGGCCGCCGACGTCATCGAGCACGCGCTGACCGACGCGGGCGGCACGCTGAATTTCAGCTACACGCTGGATTCCGGCGCCGAAAACTTCATCAGCCGCAACCTGGTGGCCATCACCGTGGACCCGCTGCCCGAACAATCCCCTGAACAATCTGAAGAATAAATCCAACCCGGAGGTTTTTCACTATGGATTATCAAAACTATAACCCCCGCCTGGCGGCCCTGACCGAAGCGCGCACCCTGCTGACCGATGCCGTCCAGGCGGCCATGGCGGACGGCACCCTGCCCCAGGCGGACCTGCCGGACTTTATTGTGGAAATTCCCGCCGACGTGAAGAACGGCGACGTGGCATCCAACCTGGCCATGGCCGGCGCCCGGGCCTTCCACAAAGCGCCCCGCCAGATCGCCGAGGCCATCACCGCCAAGCTGGACCTGAACGGCACCCTGTTTGCCGGGGTGGACATCGCGGGCCCCGGCTTCATCAACCTGTTCCTGGGACAGGAGTGGTTCACCAGCATTCTGCGGGCGGCCTGCGCCAACCCGGAATACGGCCGCACCGACGCCGGCGCCGGCAAGCGCTACAACGTGGAGTTTGTTTCCGCCAACCCCACCGGCCCCATGCATATGGGCAACGCCCGGGGCGGCGCCCTGGGCGACTGCCTGGCTGCCTGCCTGGACTGGGCCGGCTACGACGTGACCCGGGAGTTCTATATCAACGACGCCGGCAACCAGATCGAAAAGTTCGGCAAGAGCCTGGCCATCCGCTACCTGCAGCTGTACAAGGGCGAGGAGGCCTGCCCGCTGCCCGCCGAATGCTACCAGGGCGCCGACATCATCCAGCGCGCCAAGGAATTTGCCGCGGTGCACGGCGATGCCTATGTGAATGCCGACTTTGAGGAGCTGAAAAAGGCCATTGTGGCCGATGCCCTGCCCAAAAACATCGAGGGGCTGCAGCGCGACCTGGGCAAGTACCGCATCCAATACGACGTCTGGTTCCACGAGAGTGACCTGCACAAGAGCGGTGCGGTCCAGGCCGTGGTGGACAAGCTGCTGGAGACCGGTGCCTGCTACAAGGCCGAGGACGGTGCCATCATGTACCGCAGCGCCCAGTATGCCGCCAAGTACGGCGTGGCCAACAAGCGCAAGACCGAGGACGGCAGCGAGGAGGAAGCCAAGGACGAGGTGCTGGTGCGTGCCAACGGCATCCCCACCTACTTTGCCGCCGACATCGCCTACCACTACAACAAGCTGGCCGTCCGCGGCTTTGACAAGGCCATCGACGTCTGGGGTGCCGACCATCACGGCCATGTAGCCCGCATGAAGGGCGCCATGGATGCCATCGGCCTGCACGGCGAACAGCTGGATGTGGTGCTGATGCAGATGGTCAACCTGATGCGGGACGGCAAACCGGTCCGTATGAGCAAGCGCACCGGCAAGGCCATCACCCTGACCGATCTGCTGGACGAGGTGCCCATCGATTCCGCCCGCTTCTTCTTCAACCAGCGGGAAAGCTCCTCCACCCTGGACTTTGACCTGGATCTGGCCGTGCGCAACGACAGTGAAAACCCCGTCTACTATGTCCAGTACGCCCACGCCCGCATCTGCTCGCTGCTGAAAAAGCTGGACAAGCAGGGGGTGCAGTTTGCGGGGGCCGAGCAGGTGGATGCCACCGTGCTGACCGATCCTTCCGAACAGGCATTGCTGCGGCTGCTGGCCGCCTTCCCTGCCGAGATTGTGGCCGCCGCCGACAAGTATGATCCGGCCCGTATCACACGCTACTGCATCGACGTGGCCACCGCTTTCCACCGGTTCTACAACGCCTGCCGCATTCTGGATGTGGAAGGGGCTGTACAGCAGAGCCGCATCGCCCTGTGCCTGGGCGTGCGCAGCGTGATCCACAACATCCTGACCATGTTCAAGATCAACGCCCCCGAATCCATGTAAAACCACACAAAAAGCCGCCGTTCCCACGGGAACGGCGGCTTGTCTTATACGGCCCCAACATATCCATTGTACCACCACCAGATAGATTATTCAATCCGTAATATGTACAAATAAATCGTTGCAACGTTGTAGGTTCTGCGAATAGACGTTTTTCTAAGGCTGTGATATAGTATAGTCACAGAAAGAAAACAGCCGGAGATAAGGAGCTAAGAACTCCAAGAGAAGCCACTTTCCAAAGGAACCCACACAAAGACCGATCGTGAACAGATCGACATCTTAAAGAAGATTTTCCAGATTCTTCAGAAAGTAAGGTTCTTCCCAAGATCCAGTTGGAAAAGCAAATTTCTTACACAAAAGTCGGTTTAACAAAAGCTTCTTCTGAAAGATCCTTTTACAGGGAACGATGGTTCTCCTAAAAGTAAGTAAGAAAAAGTACCGTTAAACAAGGATTCTTGTAAAAGAGAAATTCTTACCCAAAAAGATCCAAAAAGAATCTACTGAAAAAAGAAAGGCGGAAACACTTTAAGGACTCCGATCCAGCAGCACGAGGGCAGTAAGGGAACCGGAAAGATATCGTAAAGGCCGCCGGCTCAATTCGCAAGGAAGGAGGCTCAAGTCCAATGGCAAACTTTAAAGATCCCATTCATCACCGGCGGGCCTGGGCCTGCTGACGCGAAAGAACCACATCAAAAGCCGCAGGTCGTAACCTGTAAAAGATTTATACCAAACGATGATTGGTTCACAACAAAATGTGTTAGCAGACCCAGGGTCCCGTCAAAAAAAGACCCCTTAGCATAGAATATAGATTAGGATGAAAGAAGGCTGGTAGATGATGAAAGCCACCACACCGCCGAACAGGATTTACCTGAATTTCACCTGATCCACAAGGAGACACTCCAATGTACTAGAGTTAAGAGGATTCTTCCTCAGCATCAGACCCCTACCCCAGGAACGATCTAAGTAACCGCAGGTTTCTTACTCCGTTCCACAGATGCTCTTCAGCAAATAACGAACCAGAGGGTAAGTCCAATGTACTACGGTTAGCACTAGATCCTGAAAGGGCAAGAAACTTCGATAAAGATAGGATGAGGTACTCATGACGATGAGTAAACAGTCCGAAAAATAACGAACAAGGGTTATGAGGCTATGACTCCAAAGAAGTAAGACCGCCGGGGCTGTACAGAAATGTACGGCCCCGGCTTTTTGCTGTGTTTTCCCCATAAAATAGGCAACGCCCCGCCGCAGCAAAGCGACGGGGCGTTTGTCTTGCCGGTACGGCTTACAGCATGCACCGCATGGTGCGGGTGGCCTCCACAAAATCGTGGGATTCGTACAGTTCAATGGCGTTGCTATTCTGAGCCAGGACGTTCAGTTCCAAATATTCCAGCCGGCGATCCCGGGCCCAGCGCTTGGCAGCCCCCAGCAGCAGGCTGCCAATGCCCTGGCAGCGTTTTTCCCGCATCACCACCAGGTCGTTGAGGCTGGCATACCGATGGGGCAGCACACAGCTGAACTCTGGTGTCCAGCCCGCGTACTGCACCAACGCCAGCCCCACCACGGCGCCCTCCTGCTCTGCCAGCAGGAAATCCGCCTCCGAGGATTGGAGGAAATGCCGGATCGGCTCTTCCTCCCGCGGCGCAGCACAGAAAAACTCCGGTTGCAGATCCACCAGTTCTTCGTCCAGAACACGATACAACGCCAGGATGGACGGCAGGTCCTCTACGGTGGCGGGACGGATGACGGTTTTTGCCATGGCTGAAAGCCCCCTCTCTGAAGGTGCAAATTCAAAAAAGAAAAGACAGCACGCGGCTGCCCTCGCCGTGTTTTTTCACACAAGGGCCGGTTTTTGCAACGCCGCATCGCTGTCTTTTTTGGGTTGGCGGCGTGGTTTGCTCAGTGCAGTACGCCGGAAACAGGCATTTTCCTCACTTGATCTCCTGGATGGTGTAGGTAAAGCCATATTCTTCCTGCAGCTTCTTCACCGCAGGCTCACAGTCCTCAATAAAGGTGGGTGCATAAACGCTCTGACCGTTATGAGTTTTCTTGTACTCTTCCACAATCTCGTTGAGCTTGACCCAGCCCTCGTCTGCCTTGGCCTGGTCCATCTCTTTGGGGAAGTCGATGATGAATTCGCGATGTTTGGGAATGCGTGCTTTCATGGTTGTTCACTCCTGCATTTTTATCATAATATACATTTTGTATATTATTT
>ERZ1090868.142-NODE-142-length-38022-cov-9.307109_pt1 | contig 38022 bp, 68 predicted proteins | sample MGYA00478475_ERZ1090868 | MGnify/ENA primary metagenome ERZ1090868 (study PRJEB33644, sample SAMEA5815747) | chicken gut metagenome | biome: Chicken; feature: Gastrointestinal Tract; material: Caecum | place: Ireland | collected 2019-01-01 | study: A study of the...
GTATTTAATAAATCAGTAATTGATTTATCAGTAATTGATTGTTTAGTATTTAATTGGGGTTGATTTTCCAAGTTGGGATTATCCAAACTTGGATTTACCACACTTGGATTTTCCACGTGTGGTTTATCGCGTATAGTCCAAACCACATCCGACACCCTACCGTTTGCATCACGGGTTCTCTCACGTGTCAAATATCCATTCTGTTCCAGTTCCTTTAACCCGCTTCTGATCGATGCCTGTCCGTCTTTTGGCAGAATTGCGCAAAGGCCGTTTTCTGAAAACTTCCAGTCATCAGGGAGCGAAAGCATTGTGATGAGTAACCCGCGAGATTTCAAGGATAAATTCCCATCCTTTAGCGCGTAATTATCAACGATCGTGAACTTGTCTTTGTTAGGGTTCCTGAGAATAGCCATGATTATTCACCCTCCTCACCGTCCGGATCATAAATTACCAGAACTTCAAGTCCTTTCTTGGTGAAGTCGGCGACGTATTCTTTCACGTCGTATTCGCTTTTAACATGAAACTCGACCCCGCACAATCCGCAATTCAAATAGTCAACGACGTTTTCAGCGATAATCACTCTGTACATGCTTATTCCCCTTTCTTCAAACGCTCGATTTCTTCTTCCGGGATTCTCCATTCAGACATGATCTTAACGGCCTTAATCTTTCCGTCCACAATCCACTGTCTTACGGTTCTTTCCTTGAATCCGAGAATCTTTGCAACCTCTGCGATACGATACATCATAAAATCACCTCCGTTGTTTATATACATATTATACCACCGGTTTACATATGTGTCAATACCCGGATAAAAGAAAACCGCCCATATTTCAGGGCGGCTATACTTAAAAAGGTACGTCCGAATCGTCAATCGGCGCAAAATCGCTTGCAGTAGCGTCGGCCGCCTGCTTCTGTTCAGGAAGCAGCTTATCCTCGGGAACCGGAACACCTTCGCGAATCGCTTCAAGACTGCGGAACTGTACACACTTCGTGCTCCACTTGATTTCGCCCTGATCGTTGCGGTACTGCTCGCGGCCGAATACGCCGCCGATCATCTTACCCTTGAAGCACTGGGTGAATCCATCGCCCCACTGCACCTGAAAATTCGGGTTACTGCGCTCGACAGCGGTGATGAACGTCTTGAATCCGCGATTGGTTTTGCCCTCATTATCGAGAACCAGCTGGAACACACGACAGCCCCATTTCTTGTCCTGTCGGCTGTCCTGCTTCCACTGCTCCATGTAGTATCCCGGTTGCTTGTCTACAGGCGCGGTATCGATGCTGATTACAAGCATATCCTTTCCGTTCTTGCTCTTGGTTTCCTCAACCAGCTTGATGACGCAGATGTGCCCCCCCAGCTCGAGCGGCTGGAAGTCACCATAAGCGGATACACGGTCAAAATCATTCGGCTTGTTCATTGTTGTTGTCCTCCTTGTTAAGGTCGTAATATTCTCTGATGGTAGTATCTACCATTTTCAGGTCGTTGTCAATTTCGTCTTGGTTGAACATTCCGATAGGGGTCTTGCATACGTCTAAACCGTCGGTCTGTGTTCGGAAAACGTGCTTTCCGTTTGAAAGAATCGACCGGATTACGATTGTAAACATACCTTCGACGCAAACCTTTTCGTCGAGCATTTTCCCAATGGTTTTCGGCTTGATATCGCCAAAGTCGTTTTTGTCCTCATGCATCACGAAATAAACAATTTTTTCCGGTGGCAATTTTTCAACCACAAATCGAACCAGATGCCAGAATCTATCGCCAAGATCGTTGTAAAATGCGAATATATCGTTTCCACGTCCGGTGGAGCTATGACCACGCATAAATTGGTTAGTCATCAGATAACCGGCATCGTCAATCACGATGGTATTTGCTTTCGCCTTCAAAAGCACGGAATAAATCGTATTGTAATCGTCTGTGACGATAGCTTGCAGGGAACTTCTGAACGGAAGCGGCTTACCTAGTACGTTAATAATTCCGATCTCTCCCGATCGGAAATTTCTCAGGCTGGCAGATTTTCCGCTTCCAGATTTTCCGAGTAATAGTACAGGAACACCCATGTTTCACACCTCACTTGATTTGAAGATTCATTTTAGTTTCAAGTTCTGCGCCGGGTACAGATCCGCCGGACTTCAACAGTTTGCCGATCTCGGTCTTGTTCGGCTCCTTCTTTACGGTAACCTTAAACAGTTCATCCGGGATGGATTCGTCATCGGTGATCTTGACAGATACCGACTTGCGGAAGCTCAGCGCGGCGCGTGCGGTTTCGATCTTGGTCTTACCAACAGCCGCCATACTCTGCGACAGGTGCTCTTTCAGCTTGTCAGCTTTCGCCTTTGCCGCCTTTGCTCTTGAGTTCATGTTGTCGGCCTCTGTCTTTGCGCTGTCAGCGAACGCAAGCAGGTTTTTGATTGCAAGGGCATATCCCTCTGCCTTATCATCAAACGCGATATCAAGCGCGTCTACAGCCTCGAATCCGGTAGCTTCTCCGGTTTCCGGGTCAATCACGATGTTTTCCATTGCGTTCTGCAACTCTGTGGTCAGTTCAAACAAATTCATTTTCATATCTCCTATCTGCATAAAGTTGATAAATTTCGTCGTCCCAGTCGTAGGAATCCGGCGGGTCTAAATTCTCGGGCGGCTCCAATGCCCGCTCGGGGCAGCCGGTGTAGGGGTCAGTCATGGGTTTCGCCCCCTCCCGGCAGATTTAGGTCGATGCTCGTGACCGTTATCCCGCGGACCGTGGCCGTATAATGTACATTGCCATTGAACAGTTCTCCCGACGTGTGCGGGAACAGCATGCGGAATGTGTCCAGGTCTACCAGAACGCGTCCAGGCTCAATGCTGTACACGCGAACCTGTCCCATCAAATCCCGTGCCATCTCCACGGCCGGGCCGAGCGATTGCAGAATTTTTTTCCGCTGCTGCTCCTGCGCCTTGTGTTCGATTGCCCTGTCCTGGGCCAGCATGTGGACCGCGCCCCAGGTCGCCGCGTGGGCGGTCGATTTGCGTTTTGCCATGCTTATCGCCCCTTTCTCGCAAGCTGCGCGCCGATGTATGCTATAGCCCCTACCGCAAGCAGTGCCGTGCGCGTGTCCTGCGGGAGGCTCCACAACACAACCTCCCCGGCCACCACCGCCGCCGTGAGGAATCCCAACGCCGTCCAGCGCAGGGAGAGTCTGGTCATTTTATCCATTGAAAAATCCTCCCATCTCAAATTGTGTTTTGACTGCTGGAATTAATAGCAGATACGCTCTCGCAATGTAGCTGTCCCCGTGCGCCTTTTTGACTTTGGCTGCCCATTCATCGAGCGTGCCCGCAAAACATCCGCATCTGACGCAGATACGGCCATCCGACATCAGGAAAAAATACGTTGTGCGACCGCAAGAGCCAAATCCGCCAGCAGATAGCATGCTCACAAATTGGCCGAATTCGCAAATACAACCCTCGCCAAATCGGCAAACCTCGCCAAATCGGCAAACCGAGCCAAAGCTGCAATACACGCCAAATCGGCAGGCCGCGCCAAAGCTGCAACACTCGCCAAATCGGCAGGCCGCGCCAAAGTGGCAATACGCGCCAAAGCTGCAACACTCGCCAAATCGGCAGGCCGCGCCAAAGCTGCAACACTCGCCAAAGCTGCAATGCGCGCCAAAGCTGCAACACTCGCCAAAGCTGCAACCTGCGCCAAAGCTGCAATACTCGCCAAAGTGGCTGATTGCTGTGTAATCGCCGGTTGGGCAGTGCCTGATCCCGTTTTCATCTACCGGGATGGCATCAAATTCTTCCTGTGTGTATTTTTTCATATTGACGTCCTCCTAAATGTCTATTAAAATGTAGGCGGTTTACGCCTTTCCTCCACTCTACTGAAATATCGACGTATTCACGATATCGGTGTGGCCTGATCGGTCGGGTAAATGGTATGGGTACACTCTACCACCTCCTTAATTAGCCTGATTGCCAGCACGAACGCATGCGAGAATGCGATAACCGCCGCAATCAGCAGGGCTTGCCATAGCTCCATGTGAATGCCTCCTTACAGTCTCAGCAGTTCGATAGGTACATTATATGCCGAGCACATGGTTTTGATTGCGTCGAACGGGATTGCGCGCTTGCCTCTCTCCCATTCGTATAACGTACGCTCGGTGATTCCAAGCAGTTGCGCGGCCTGCTGCATGCTGAGGTCAGCATTGACGCGAGCGGCTTTGATAGATACCTGATACACTGTATCACCTCCTTAAATCTTGAACTGTTCGCCGTACTTGTCATAGTGACGATCAACGTAAGCGTCGAGAAATTCCTGTTCGGTGCAAGGTGCGAGTTCTGCGTGGATTGCCTCACGGATTTCGTCGTCCATAAGATTTACACATGCGTCAAAGTTGACTTCTTCGTTGTTCAGAATTACGGTTTTCATAGTAGTTACCTCCATTATTAAGCGTACTTAACGCAAATAGCGTTCAGGGTTTCACGGGAACCGGTCCAAGCCTTGGAATCCTTGTCCCAGTCAAGACCAAGCTCACGCATCAGCTTGCGGACGGGGAAAGTGTTTCCGGTTACGGTAAGATTGTCCATATCTACGTCAACCAGTACCGGGTGCATCAGGGTGCCAGCGATCTGGATGTCCTTAACGATGCCGGTAAAAACTCGAGCAGCTTCCTTTGCAGCTTTCCAAGCGCGGCGCAGGCATTCTGCAAAGCTCAGGGAATCAACCCACTTGAGGGACATCTTGCGGAGGCTCCAAGCCTGCTTCATAATCTTAGACAAATTGTACTTTTTCATTTTCGTTTCCTCCTTGATGTGTTTTCCTTTGCTGTGATTATATGATATCATATAATTGTAATAATGTCAACGGATTTCGGAAAAATATTTCAGGTTTTATGAATACATAGAAAGAAGAAAACCGCTCCTATTTCTAAGAGCGGTTTTGACTGATAGCCGGTCAGTCATCATCAGGCGGGTTCAGAACTCGGAGCACTTAATGCCGATCTCGGAGCGAATCAGTTCAAAGAACACGATTGCCTGGTCAATATCGTCGAACTTCCAGACGAACGTCGGGGTAAACTCTTCTTCGGTGGGAACTGCCCACACGCGTTCACCGCTCTTGTTTACCCAGCCTCTCTTGATAGCCTCTTGCTCATCGTAGAGAGAAACAACGTCCTCGCGCTTCATAAAGCGCCGCAGTACAACGTAATAGTTCATTTTCGTTACCTCCTTGCTGTGATTATATGATATCACATACTTGCAAGAATGTCAACAGGTTTCGGAGAAATATTTCTGATTTTAGAAAGAGAGGGTAAAAGAAAACCGCCCCCATTGCTGAGGGCGGTGTGATTACTTCTTGTACATTTCGTGCTTTTCTTTCACGTCGGTAATCATGCGTGCCTGCGTCGACTTGTCTCGGCTGATGACCTTGGAAAGAATCGAATGCGATCTTGCGTCGGACTCTTTCAGTTTCGCCATCATGCGGTCAATGTTGCCTTGCAGTACACCGGCGTGCTGCAATTCTTGAGCAGACAGCGCAACCATGTTGTCTGCCGCCTGCTTGTCATGGGTTTTATGCAGCATGGCCTTATCAATGTACTCATCTGCGCCGTTGATCTCGTGGTAAACAGAGTCGCGGGTGTCGAGGATGTCATTGATAATGTCATAGTCGTCCATGTACATCATTTCATGGTTCATCGGTTCCATTTAATCACCATCCTTTATGCCGAGCTTGTCCATGATTTTGCGTATCATGGAGTTTTGCTCGTCAAATTTTGCGTTAATGTCATCCAGGATATATGCCGCCTGTTTATCGTTTGCTGCGGTTATATCGTTCTGCCGTAGGATTTTGAGTTGTGCATCTGACTGCTGTTCGTTCTCAATCAGGCTTCGTGTGCCGAGATAGATAGAGTATATGGCGAGCAGGTCAGTAAACTCTAACGGTTTTCCACCATTCACAGCTTCCAAGCCAGCGTTTCAACGCCGCCGATGATGACATTGCCTGCGGTCGTGGTTGCAACCAGAGTGATGATGCTAGAGCCGTTGCATGCGACTCTCGGGCCGAGGTTGAGAGTGACGGGTGCTGGGTCGTTTGCTGCCGCAATGGTGACAGCCTGCGGAACGCCGAATGCTACGCCGTCCTGATATGCCTGTAAGGTGATAGTAGCGGGTGCAGAAGCGGTCACGGTAGCGGAAATAACAATGCCATACATACCGCTGTCACGAAGGGTCAGAGTGTTGCCGGATACGTCGATAGCCTTCTGGCAACAGGTCTGACCAAAACCGTGTACAGGGTTGCCAAGATCGACGGAACCGCCGCCGGTAAGGGTCTGCTGGGCACTGTTGATTGCATAGAGTGCAGATTTAGACATTTTTGATTACTCCTTTCAAATAAAAAGGGAGACCCGCCGGGGTCTCCCATAATTCCCGGCTCAGTTAGCCTTAAAATGCGCCGTTGCATCCACAGCTGTTGAAACCGAAGCAGGTGCTCGGTACAGCGTAGGTAGTGGCAGTGGGATAACGGATTACGCCGCAAAGAGCCTGCTGGAGTTCCAGGGACTGAATGCGTGCAGCCATAGCAGCCTTTTCATTCTCGCACATCTTGTCCAGAATCTTCTGGGTGCCTGCGGTGATAGCAGCATTCGTCGAAGCCGAATAGTTCGACATATCAAACCTGATAGAATCAATGCCGCGCTGAGTAGTACAGCAGCAGTCCGCAATTTGACGGGACAGGTCATAGGTGTGCTGTGCATCCTGATAGCCCAGCTGGCAAATAGCATTGCCAAGCACCTGATTGTTGTTGTTTACAGCAGCCAGGATGTCGTTGGTCTTGGACTGGAGTGCGGAGAAGTTGAAACCGCTTGCAAGGTCCTCGGTGGTTGCAACGTTTCCACGGTTTGCGCCAAATCCAAAACCGCCGCCCAGAACTGCAAACAGCAGAATCCAGATAATCCAAGATCCGCCGCCCATTCCGCAGCCATCGTTACAGCCGTATTTGCTTCCATCCAGTACAGCCCGCATATCAGCGGGCGACATAGCAGAATCCATAATTATGTTTCCTTTCAAAAGTTTATTTATAAACGCGTGTGCACCCGCGTTTACATCATGTTTTTTAACTGAGACAGGTCAATTCCGTTTTCACGGGCTACCTGTTCGGGGGACTTTCCCTTGTTCTGTTCCATGAACTGCTTGAAGCGGGGGTTAGACTGCATCATCTGCTGTGCAATCTGTTCCGGGTTTCCAGATTTAAGCATCTGCATTACGCTTGCAATCTGCTGCATTCTCCCCATGTTGCCGCCTGTCATTGCCTGAAATAACGGGTTCATTTTTTGTCCTCCTCAACCTTTTTGGGTGCCATTACATCAAGGATTTGCTGAACAACCTGTTGCAACTGGTTAAGCTCTGTTTTTGTGGCGTATTCCGTGGAGGGTTGCGCCATCTGGTCAGCCGTCACAGGCTCGATTTTGTACAGGCTGGTTTGTACCATACCCATAGCGTCCGCAGCTTTAAATGCAATGTACGGCTCGTTCTGTGCCATCAGCAGCGCACGCCGTCCGGGCTGGATAGTAACGGTATCGAATTCTTTGACCGATGCAACCGGCAGGACATACGTTGCTTCGTTCTGAGGCGCGTTCTGTTGCATTTGCGTGGGTTGGGGCATGAAATTGTACCCCATCTGGTTAAACTGAGGGTTAGAGGGCATCTGAGGGGGAATGCCAATAGTATACGGGTTGTACATTATCCGAGCACCTCCGCAACGCATTCTTTAGTGCTGATGTAATTTTCAAGCCCGGCGTATTCGTCACGCTTGAGAAATTCATCGACCGTGCGCTCTGCGCAACATTTGAGCATGCCGATATCTGTCAGGCGCTTTACATATTCACTTCTGCTCATTTAATCACGCCCTTTCTATGAGATAATCATAGGACGTTTCGACCAAATACACCACCAACTGAGCACATAAAAAAGCCGCCCTATTCGGACGGCTGTACATTGAATTTTCAGTTTTTAAGAAGTGCTTTACTTTCCAGTTTTGCCTTGTACCACTCTAACCGGCGTTTACGATCTTCGTAATCAGGGGTGGAAATGAGAAGCCCGATATCTGCTTTCTGTAAGGCGTTCATCATTCGGATTTGTTTATCAGTCAGATGTGGTCTGATCGTCTCGCCTCTTTTGAGTCCGTGGGATTCTCTAAACTGCTTCGCAGTCATACCGGTTACAAGTCGGTTAATCATGTCGCATTCGTTAGAGAAGTGGTAAGGCTTCGGGTTATCGTGCAACAGTTTGATGTTCTCCGTGAGTTCCGGGAAGTCTCTGCGGGTTTCTACGAGGGTTCGGATGAACTCTTCCATTTCGTTGAAACGCTTGATGTACGCTTCTTTGAATTGAGCCGCTTTCTTTCCTCTGTATCCCATGACAAGGAAAACGAATCCGTCTCTTGTCATGTTCACGCAAGGCTGTTTCTTCCCTTGATCGTTTGTATACTTGGACTCCTCAAAATTGAGGAGTCGGAAATCATCCGAACAATCAAGATTCTGAATATCTCTCAGTACGTTGTCGTGTCTTTTGTTAAACACCATGGCCACCATCAAACTGTTTACCCGTGCGGTGTCTTTCTTGTCAATGAATAGGCCGTATCCATCGGTTTGTAATAACTGGCTCATTAGTTCGCCTCGCTTTCCTTTCTGTTCATTTCACTGGCAATGATTGCATTTACCACACTGGACACGGTGCATCCCTCTTGATCCGCGATTCCTTTTAGGTAATCCCAAACATCCTCAGACGTTCGGAATGCTACCGAATGAGTGCGGTTTCTTCTGATATACTGTTTCATCATTTTGAATCACTCCTTTATATTATTGTAGCATATTTGTGTAAACATTGCAATGTTAAAATAAAAGCTACCCATTACTGAGTAGCTTTTAAAATTTCCTGTATGAACAGCAGTTTGTCCCATGCTTCCGCGCATGTTTTCAGCGCCGCATATTCGCGCTTTTGCAGTCCGTTGACGCTTAACCGCAATTCCTCTGCGGCTTCTTCCTGCGTGTGTCCGCGCATGTAGCGCAGAATCAACAGGTTTATGTCTCGGTCTGATAGGTTGACATAGGACAGGGCGCACAGTACAAGCGGCTTGTATGGGGTTCTGAGGATGGTTTTAACGTCATCACGGGTCATGCAAACCTACCATTCGGGGCGCGTTTCTGGGCTTTCGCCTGCGCCTGTTTCTGTGCCACTAGGGATGCTTTGGGCGTGATCTTGATTTTCTTAACGGTTTTCTTTTTAACCGTCTGTTTCGCCATTAGTCAACCCCGCTTTCATTGTATGTGGTGCTATCGCCGTCAAGGTATACATTGTTTCCAGTCCCCTCTCCGGTGTCCTGTGTTACGGTGGTTGTAGTTGTACTGGTAACTTCCATTTCGGATACTGCCATAAGTGCATCTAGCATGGCGTTATTCGCGATTGTCTGAGCGTTTACGACAGCCCAGATGCAGCAACCGACCATAATGAAAAAACCGAACGCAAGCGCGATAACAGCCCGGCATAAAATCCGGTATTTCTGTGCGACTTCCGCCGCCGCTTTGATGGCCGTGGTTTCTTCTACAATATCCGTTTTGATGTTGCTATTCATGACATCGCCTCCTTGACTATGTTATACTGTGATTTACGGTTATTGCAATCCTAATTTCACGGCAATATAAGTCAGGAGGATGGTCACAATCAGCTTTGCCACTTGATCTACCAGAGAGTCCCAGTGTTTACCGGGCTTCTCTGACAGCGCGCGCATGGCCTCTGTGTTTGCGTTCACGCTCGCGGTTAGGTCCCTGATGTCGCGACGAATCAGTTCAAAAGAGGTGTTCCCTTCCGCAAGCCGGGTTTCATGCGCTTCCAGTTTCGCGTCGTGCTTCTCGACCAGCTCTTTCAACTGTTCAACCGCCGCACAGGGGCAGGCGTCACGTTCTGCCATCTGCCACCTCAGTCATACAGTCCGGCGCGGTCGTTGATGACAAGCACCTTGAGGGTATCCTCAGTGAGGTTGAGCACTCCACTGCCCTCGCCCTTGAGATAGCCTTTCTTGACGAGCTTGGACACTGTAGGCTGTGCCCAGTCGGGCATATCGTCATAATACTTGTATCGCACTTCGTCATCTTCCTCCTTGATAAGAGATTTTTTGAAAGCGTCCCACAGCGCCGGGTCATCAACCATAGGCGCGGGGCAGTCTTTACCCGTCACATCATGGTGTCTGATGACGTTTGCAAGCAGGATGCCGTATCGCTTCATCAGGTATCGCGCAAGCTCTGCCGCCGTGTCAATGCTTCCCTGTCGCACCTTACCGGACTTGTCGTTCATGCAGATTTCAATGCCGATCGAATTGCTGTTGCGGCATTCCGGGTGCTTGTATGTTTTCGCGCCGCAATGCCACGCCGTATCCGTATCCTTGACAGACTGCCAGATTTCGGATTCGTCGCAGAAATAGTGCGCCGATGCACCGACTTTTTCACGGGCAAAGTAATCCGCGTTGTTTTTCGCGGTGTCGCCTCGGTTACTTGTGTAGTGAATCACAAGGTACTTGACCGAATGAGAACGACCGCGCATGAAGTTCGCAGAGTTGCATTCCTTGAAATTGATCTTCATTCGGTTTCGCCCTTTCCTGACGTTGCCGCGCCGCCAAGGTATCCGACAAGGCCGCCGCCCAATGCAAGCACGGCTTCCTGCTGACCGGTGAATACACACGCCACAAGCGCGACACCAGTCACGATTACCACGGATAGTTCAACAACGTCCAGTTTTTTCATCCAAGACATTTTATCACCTACTTTTGTTTATTATACCGCGTTTTGCGGTGGATTTCAAGGGGAAGTTAATGTTTCTCCCATGCCTGCGGATATTCCTCCGGGCTGAAATTGGCATCGCTCAGGCACTTGTACAGCTTGCCGTCCGTGTAGATCATGTACTCACCCGTGTGATACATGTCATGTGCTCCCTGCGGTGCGACCCACGGGCGTGCGGTATCCTGAGATTTTCCGTGCAGCGGACGGTTAAACGTATACCACGCCGGATTACCGGGGATAATATCGGGATACACTGCGTTATCATAACTCTGGTAGCACTCCCACGTCTGGCCGGCGGCTGTATAGTTCTCTCCTTTGGTGTGGTTTCCGGCAGACCATGCAGGGCAAAGGAAGTCAATTTTGATTTTTCCGTCATCGTCCATCGTGGATGCGGCAAACAGGGATTCAACGTCTGCGCGGACGGCTGCGGCCTCTTCGGTGGTCTGTACCGTTTTGCCAGCAATCGCGGTGATGATCTGGGTCTTGGACGTTACCTCGTCCTGCAAGTCCTGTTCGATGGTGTTTTCCGCACCCATTTTCGCCGTGATCGTGCCGTCTCGGTTGTCGGTGATTGCGCCTGCCTTGGTTCGGTCTGTGATGACGTTATCATGTCCTTGTTCGTCTACAATGGTCAGGGTTGCGCCGTCGGTCAACGCGGCAGACACATCCGCATAGGTTGTGCCATTGAGTACGAGGGTCAGCACCTTGCGCCGGTGGCCTGCCATCATTTCATCACGTTCTGATGCTTCGAGCAGGTCAAATGTTTTATCGTTTGATTTCAGTTGCATTTATACCTCTCCTTGTGGTGTTATAGTTCCATCATCCATTACTAATGCAGTATAATCAATAATCATAGCTGGTCTCACGTACTCCTGGGCGGATACTGCGTACAACCCAACAGTTCCGGTAGTTTTACATGCTATCGCTTCATCGGTAGTTATAGTTGGTGTTCTGGTCCACCATATACCGCTAAATCCAGACTCGGATGTCAATGCCGTTCTATTAGCTGGGTCTCGCAAAAATTCTAGCGTAGCTCCATCGTTGTTATAGTTTGGTATCCCAGTTTCATACGAGGTAAATCCGACTTCGGAAGCGGAAAGCAAAAATGCTTGTGTACTAAGCCCATCTTCACCGGTTTTGTACGACCCATACTGTCCGCTACCAAATTTATACGGTATCTTTACAGTTTTTATAACTGATCGTTGGCTCTCTTCAATCAAGTCATAAAATCCTGTTTTGCACAGGTAATGAACATTACTGCTCGAATACATATTCAAAGTATCGTCAAATATAGACCAAGTTTTTATATATCTACGCAAAACCCATACACCATCGCAAGTTTCTGAGTATATACTGGACGGCTTACCTTTATGCACAATGATGTAATCTGTTGGTACTCCATTTTCGTTAAACTTTACAACAGAACCGACAGGCAGGTTTTCTATTGGTGTACCTTTAACAGCTTGATACACCAGTTTTTTGACCCCGCCCTCAGCTGTCCACATTTCTGTCAGCTCTTTTTTAACGCCACCAACACCGGTATACAGCCCTGAAATCTTGTGTTTAACGCCGCCAATTCCGCAATACAGGGGCATTACTCGTACACCCCCACAATACATCCATTTGCAACCGTGCTCGGTTCAGACGATTGCAGGATGATACCACGCGGGCGGTTTTTAGAGTAGTCTGTACCAGCCATAGCGGAAACGCCGGTGCCGCCGCGTGCAATCGGAAACGTTCCGGCATTGATAGCGGACGCGTTATGATTGTGAGAAGTCGGCGCAGCTCCTACCATCTGCGCAGTATAGTCACCCTCCTGCGGTTCTACTGCACCTGTTCGACCGTTAAACGACGTAACACCGGTTGGAATTGCGCGAATCTGGTTGCCGTATTCATCGATGGTTGCGTCTCCGGGGTCAACGCCCCGCTCAATCAACGCCGCTTTCGCGTCTGCTTTTGCCGCTTTGATGCGGTCAATCTCACTTTGAATGCTCATATCACACCGCCTTTAAATGGATGCCAGAGCGTCCATGATATCACTCGTAAGGCTCACAGAGCCGCCCGTCGTATATCCTGCCGGGATTTGGTAAGATTCAGTGGTCAGCCCATCGAACGTGCCGGATGTATCGCCGTTATTCGGCATAGAACCGTCGATCTTTGCGCCGCCAACATAGGCAGATTTTCCGGTCAGGATATCGCCTGCCGCCGCGGTTGCGTCCTGTGTATCAACATACTGCGCCGGGATAGCCTTGACCGTGACCTTGGAAAGCACCTGACCGGCGGTCGGCGTGATATCCTGCGGTGATTTGGTCGGTGTGGCGGTCTTTTCCTCGGTCGTGATGCTTACGCTACCCTTTCCGTCGTGATATCCAACGGGAACGGTGTAAGACTTTGTGGTCGTGTCAAGGGTCTTTTTGACTGCGCCGTTATTGGTCATTGTTCCGGGAGTCACGGAGCCGTCAGCGGTCACGATAACTTTGCCGGTCAGCACGTCTCCCGCAGTTGCAGTTACAGAAGATGTGTCCTGATACTGCGTCGGGATTGCCTCTACCGTTACATCAGACAGGCCGTAGTAACCGCCGTCTGGAGTGACCTGCTGGGGCTTTTTCGTGGGGGTAACGCTTTTGCTTTGCAGGCTATAGTTTCCGCCGCCGGACACGCCCGAAACGGTTCCGGTTCCGTCGTGGTATCCCTTGGGGATTGTATAGGTTTCACCCTCCTTGACCTGTGCGGTAATAGACCCCTGATTGGTAATGCCGTTGTAGTCCTCTGCGAGTTCGTCCAGCTTTTCGGTGCCGGAAGAAATTTTAAGCTCTACCGCTTTTGTTCTTAATGTGTTTCTTGCGGTCTGGATTCTCTGGATTTCAGTCTGAACGCTCATATTTTCACCTCTTAAATAGTGCCGAGCAAAATTTCAATGTTTCCGACGGTCGTATGCACGGCAGCCGATGTAATGGGCAATGTGTTGTCTTGTTCCACCGCGTCCGTCGTGTTTACCTCCAACGTATTAACGCCGACTACTTTCAGCGTCTCGCCCAGCTTGTACGGGAAACCGCCGCCGCTTCCAGATGGCAACGGAAATTCGCTCGGTTCGTATACATCAGCGTCCGGGTTCCAGATTTTCCAGAATCCGTCATCGCCGGGAATCGGCGGGTGAGACGCGATCTCGGAAATACGCTGCTCGAGCTGGGTAAATTCGGACGGCACATCCGGCCACTGAGAAGCCCCAGAAATGCTTTCGGGGATTACAAGTGTAATTACATTTGTATGCTGCACAACGTCGCCCTGCGTGCCCCTGAGCTGCATAGAGTAGTCGCCAGCAAGGGCGAGTTGTTGAGCGGTCAGGGTAACGCCAACACCGGTTTCGGTGGGCGATAACCGGATAATATCCATATTGCCTCCGCACTTGACCAGCATGTCCCATGTGTAGCCGTCCGGGAGGTCTCCAACCACGTTTAGAGTGCGCGACAGATTATCGTACTGCCGCGCTACAACGGGAGGCGGGGGTAAAATATACCAGTTTTCAAACTTGATATCATGCGTCATTATTACGCAGTCTCCTTTCTAGGCAGGGAGTAAAACACAATCACGCACCCGGGTGCGCCTTGCGTTGCCGCGCTTCCCTTACCACTTGTTCCCGGCTTTCCGGGCTTCGGTGACGGCCAATCAGGGCGGCCGCCGCTATCGTTTGCGTCTCCGCCTCCGCCTGCGCCGCCTCCGCCATTTCCGCCAGGTCCGCCGGTTCCGTAATCCTCCGGGATTGGGGACTGTTTTGCGTTCGCTCCATCTCCGCCGTTTCCTCCGATCGTTCCACCGGTGGAAATATCTGGTTCTGTTTTTGCATCTCCTCCCGGATTTCCAAAGGCTGCACCTCCGCCAGCACCTCCACCGGCAAAGGATTTATTATAACTTGATGATGCATCGGGCGTTCTTTTTCCGCCTTGATAATTTCTAACGCTCTTTCCATCCTCAGACGGAGTATGGCTGCTATGATTGCCTTTACCTCCATTACCACCATCTGCTCCATTGATTCCCTTTTCACCTTTTTTGGCGTAGGTCTTGCCATCAAGCAGGTTCTGGTATCCGGTTTCGTTGCTTGACCCAGATTCAGAGGTATATTGTCCAAATGTCGTAGGATTTCCGGCGGTTCCTGCGCTGTATGCAAACGATTTTTCAGATATTTCGTCAAGATCCACCTGATAGATCTTTCCGCCCTGTCCGCCTTCTCCGCCTTCGCCTCCCTTTCCGCCTGTTGACCCGCTAGGTTCTCCACCATCCTGCCCGGGTAATCCAGTATAACCGCCACCGATCAACACAGCACGGCCATTTTTCGCGCCCTTTGGCGCAGTCCATGTGCCTGTGCCGGTGAGGATTTCGAATGTATCATAGTATTCGATTTGTGAGATATCAGGCGGGATGTATCCGACAAGGCTTGTCATCTTTGCCAGCAGCTTTCCAGACAAAGTAATATCCAGAGACTCGATGCACGTCTGCACCATATCCCCATCATACGGATGGTACTGGCTGAGCACATCACCCGCATCGTCCGCCTGATACGCCACATCCGCAACAATGCGCTCTGCGCAGGCATAATAATCGGCCAGACGGTCGGCCACAGCGCGAGAGTTTACGAGAGAAACGAGGGTAGCTTCTTCCACGCGGATTTTGCTTTCGTTCTCCCCTGCGTCGCGAGCCTGCGTGCGCTTGCCTTTAACCTCTCGGGTAGAGTGTACGTATTTTTTACCTGTCAGTTTGCCGGAGCCAGAGGACACGATTGCGTAGTTTGCGCCCTTCTCGGTGATGGTAAATCCCGACGTAACGAGAGAATGACACGGCTCAGAGAATGTAATAATATCGCCCGCACTGGTCGCCCCTTCAAACAGTGTAATTTCTTCCTGCCCTTCGGTGTACTGGTGTTCGAGCACAATCACGTCAATGGCTGGGGAGGTGTATTCGATGCTTGGGGATTCCTCGGTTTCGTCCTCGGTTACTGCTCTCTTTTCCTCCGGTTCTAGCCCCTGAATCCACACCGCGCCGGTTTCATCTGTCGCTACGGTTGCAGAGATAGCAAAAAGCACCTGCGCAAGATTTTCGCGTCGGGAAGCAATGGGGAGCCAGCCGTATAGCTTGATTTTAGACACATTGCTTGCAACGTAAACGGGAATACTGCCGCAAATTTGAGGCGCAACCTCTCCAACGGTCTGGCCGGCGTAAATGCCGCCGTAGTGGGTTTGATTATCGAGCACACCGGCAAATGATACGGCGTGAATGCTGTACTGATTGCGTGAAATACGCTCGACATCCTGTAAATAAAACGACGCTACCCGTTTGTCGTCTTTGAGATATGCAACAGGGGTGTCTACCACAAAATTTTTGATTGAATGGTCTGTGTTGTACACATCAGCGTCAAGCGTGTTGATCTCAAGAGACGATGACAGCAGGGAACGCGACAGATAGCAACCGCCCTGTATGATTTGGTCATCTGTAAATGTCCATTTATCAAATTGGATTTTGTTCATGTGCTACCCCTCACGTCGGCTTTTTTACGGGCTTGATTGAACGGAATGTGAAAGACAGGTTTTCCCAGTGGTTATAGGTCGGTTCGTTCAAAATGAGTTCGTCCGAACCCTGTGTGACCTCTGCGTCAAAAGCGATTGTGCGCTGTGCGTAAGGGAAAACCACACTGTGAGACGCGACCGGGGATGCAAGCAACTCGTACAGCTTATCATAGTCAGCAGGGGACATGAGAGAGGAATCAATCACGACGGTGTATGTCATGTATGTGCCGGTGATATCTCGCATGTGCAGACCGCTGATTGAATATCCCTCGTTTTTTCCGTCGTTGATCTCAAAGCCTCGATTAAGTTTGATTACATAAATATCGGGGAAAGATTCCCCGTCAATGGTAAACATTAGCTGAATTCCCCCCTTTGATTAACGATTTTCCGCGCCGCGTTTCCTCGCTCTTGACCAGCTTGAAAATTCCTCGTTGGTCAGGGATAACGCGCACGGTCTGTATGGTGTTGCGGTTGATCTCTGTTACTGTGCGGGTTGTCTGCATGGGCATAGATGCCGCCGCATACGCCGGTGCGAATCCGTTTGCAAATCCCATCATAGAGGACTGGATTTCTGGCATTCGTGCGGACAGGTTTGCGGAAAAGTCGAGGGCTTTTTCTACGCTGCTACGGCCTTTCATAATGCCGTTTACCAGTCCCTTGTCCCACATTTCGCCCATCCATTCCGCTTCCTTCGACGGGCTGTGAATGCCGAGCGCGTCCTTGACCGTGTCAACGATTCCTTGCGCAAAGTTTGTCACCTGGTCGTAGAGCCATTCAGCACCCCGCTTGATGCCTTCCCAAATTCCTTCAACAATGTAAATACCAATTTGGCCGATTGCCTCGCCGAGATTGATAAACGCCTGATTGATCGCCTCGATGATATCAGGGATGTGCTTTATCAGTTCCGGGATTGCCATAATCAAACCCGCGGCAATTGCTGCTAGAATTTGAAATCCGATGATCACGATATCATCTACATGGTCGGCCACAAACTGTGCAATCGATGTAAGGATTTCTGGAAGAGCAGCAATCATATTCGGGATATGATCTATAAGGCCCTGAACTAACGCTGTAATCATCTGCCCCCCGCCCTCTATCAAAGTGGGCGCGAGCTCAATTAAAGCCTCTCCCAACGCCTCGATGATTTCTATAGCTCCTTCTACTATCTGACCAGCATTCTCAGCGATTCCCTGCACGATGGCCTTGATAATTTGAACGCCAAACTCAAGAAACTCAGGAAGCTTTTCCACCAGCTTTGCAATGATTCCGCTGATTGCCTCAGAAAATTCCACATCTGCTCCATCAACACCATTTACCATATCGGTAAACGCAGTTACAATCTGAGAAATAGACGGGAGGAATTCAGCGATTAGATTGTTCTTGACGTTAGAAACCGTTTCGCCCAATTTTGCAAGCGCTTCGTCGAGCATCATCTGACTGTTTCGCGCTTCAATAAGGGCTTCGTTGTTCTTGTAAAACGCGTCCGCTGCCTGGCTGTACGTGCTAGACAGCGTTTCCATGATAAGCTGGTTTCGTTCGCTGGTGGTCGAGCACGCTTCTAGTTTCTCGTTGAATTCATCCTCTGAAATTCCGACCCAGTTCAGCGCATCCGCTAAAACGCCAGTGACCTGCCCGACGCGTTGCGTCTCGTTCGCGGCTTCAATCAGTCCTTCAATCGGGAGTGAGTCTCCAAACGTACCATTTACGCCCGCCGCAATGCGCGTCCATTCGGATACGTCCTCTTGGTTTTGCGCCAATTTCGCAAGGAGCTGGCTGGCCTCGGTTGCCGTGTCGGTTTCTCCTAGGATTTGATAGAACCCTTGGTACGCCTCTTGCGCCGTCTCTGCGCTGTATCCGGCGGCTTCAAACGCAGTATTTAATTTGCCCTGTGCAATGCGATATTCTTCGGTGGCGGATTCAAGAGCCAGCAGAGAGCCCACCGCTGCCGTTGCAGTTCCTGCAATCGCTGTAATGGCTGTACCAGTAGCAGATAGTCCGGTTTTCGCTACGCTTCCGAGTTTGGACAGCGCAGACCTGAACCCGCTTTCGTCTAGGTCAAGGCCAATTCTGACAGAACCGTCATTTGCCAATTATCCCACCTCCGGGAAAATGGCACTATGGCACTGTGATTTCGATTTCTCTTTTGCAAATCTTGCATTTAATCCAGATACCGTGACACGCCGCGCCCGGCTCAATCATTACTTGGCTGTTCGTTGCGCCGCAATATGGACATTTGCATTTTCGCCTTTCGATACGCTTCATTTGCTTGTCGTTTCCATTCCTCATTTCGCTGTTCCAGCGTTTTCGGCTGTGCATCCCTGTCAAGCCTGTACCGCTCTTTCATATCAGAATAAAATTTTTTCTGAGATTTGGGTACGTCCGATAGTTTAACCGCCCGATAGTGCATGATTTTGCAAATCTGACAGTCTTGCGGAAGGCTGCGGAACAGGGCAATAAACGAAAACCAGTGCAGTTTATCACGGCTGAGATCGATTCTATACGCTTCAAGGAACGCAGAATAGATATACTCGGAATCCTTGATAAAATCGAATACACGCGGTTCTGAGCCTTTCCCACTGGTTTGCTGTGTGTGATGCGCACATGCAAAGAAATCCATGACCGCATCGATAGAACCAGCAACTAAAGGCAATCCCGCGCCGGTGATGAAACCCACAAGCGCGGTGGTCTTTTCTTCGTCCGACTTACCGTTGCAAATCTTGTCGTACAGGGTCACCCATGTGCGAAAATCTGTGTCAATGGGATATTGCACGCCGTCAACTGTCAGCGATTCGGGGAGATTTTCATACAGTGTCACTTTGCCGCCTTGATGATAGCCGCCGCAGTTTTCATTTCCGGGCTATTCATCACCGGTTTGATCTGCGAAAGCATGGCCTCATTCTTCGCCTTGATAGCCGGGGCAGTGTACACGGAGATTACAGACAGAGTAGCGGCAAGCAAATCGTTCATGTCTGCCGTCTCGATATCCTCAAACGCCCCGGGAACGCACGTAGACAGGAAATCAAACTGCATCTGCCGCACGTCTCTGACCGTGATTTCACCTGCGTTGTAGCGCTTGTCAATCCTGCTCATTTCCTCAATGCGTTCCTCAATGGAGAGGGTGCAGGGCGGCAACTCATAGGTCTTATTGTTGATTGTAACTCTGTAACTAGCCATTGCTTATACTCCTTTATGTGCCTGCGCTGTAAGTGTATTTGGTGGGTGCGGTGCCGACGGATTTCAGGTCGATGGAGATCGCACTGTTTTCACCGGCATTGCCGCCGCCGTCGCTGTTTACGATGATGGATGCCGTGCCCTTTTCGCCCTTGCCGGTCAGCATGGAGAAATAGACATAGGGCACAACTACCGCCTGTCCTACGCCGTGGGCGATATCCAGACCGAAACAATAATCTTGGAATTTGTCTCCGATGTAACGGTCGCCAGAGATCGCAAAACTGCGCTGCGTGCCAGTCTTGGACGTAGACAGCCCAGCTCTGATGTACTGTTTGTCCTGCGTTACCGGGTTGAGCTGCGGGTCAAGTCCGGCAATACCCATCTGTACGACGGTATAATCTTTTTCTGTGGTAACCTCTTCGCCGATACCAACGGCAAGAACCCAGTTGTCGTTCGTCGCGAATCCCTCGAACGCCGGGTTGGGTTCTACGCCTGCCATAAGTTCAGAAACTTTCAATTTGTTTCACCTCATTCATAATACCGCACCCTGCATTGAAACATGTATTTGGCTACGTCGCCGCTTTCATTCGTTCCCGCAAAGTTCGGTGCGTTTTGTAAATTTTCAATTGAGAGCACTTTACATCCCTCGAAATTCGGGAAGTTCCGCGCCTTGTTCTGCGCGTCAATCCAATCCATGTATTTCTGTACGTCGTACATGGCCTGCGCATTGTTTTTGTTCGTGCCGTCATCCTGCGGTTGGAACATCACCAGCGCAAAATCATACGCCTTGATACCGTGACCGCCTACATATCGTTTTTCCCACGCCTCGCCGTATGACGTTGCAATACTGGTGTTGCCTGCCTCGTCTTCCGAATAATTGAAATAAAGGAATGACTGAATGTCAGGGTATTGGCGCAGATGTTCAATCATAGCCTCGTTCTTGTTCATCCAGTCATCTCCTTTTCAAATATTCTGTGATTTCGTCTGCGAGCTGTTGGCCTTTGGCTACTTTCATAGCCGCGTCCCAGTGCGCCGTAGCAAGTGGGTGTTTGTCGCGGGAAAAGTTCAGCCCCTCTCCGTCCCACACCTTGTGCGCATACGGGACTTTGTATCGGACGTATTCGTTTGTGATATCGACCGTCTGATCTAGCATGCCGGTGTCCATGGGCACATACGGCGAGCACAGAGCATGCAAGCGCGTGTGAGCGTATGTCATGGTCTGATTGTCAAAGATACGCCGGAACGTAGCAGAGGGGTTGTTAAAATGTACTGACACGTTCATTTTTTTAAACCCCCTCTACTCTGTAATGCTCCAACGCCTCGACGGTGTTCGTGTTGTCACGGAACAGAGAGACGGTGAAAGATTCCGGGTATTGTCTGACCACGGCCTTGACATTGTCTGCTGTGATTTCCTCGGTGACCTCGCCACGAATGATGATATCACCGGTGGAAAATGTGAATCCCTCCATGTCTTTTGTCCATTCATGGTACGGGTGATAGTCCTGTGATTTAGGGATTCGTGCAACGTAATCCGCGCCCAACGATACCTCAGTACCGTTTACGCTGCGCACAGTCTGCACCGACCATGCACAATTGTGAATAACGGTTTTCTTCCATGCGTCCAACCTGTCCGGGCTGTCCTTGCTGTCTCTGCGGTTCAGAACAGTCACCGTATAGTCAAACGTCGGGAGCATTTGCCCCGGTTTCCAAGTCACACGCATAGGCTCACCAGCTCTACGGGCAGGATTTCGACAATCTGCCGGTAAACGTCATCCCATTTCTGTTCAGATGTTTTTGCACCTGCAAACGACACAGATACGCCGTCGTTGGAAAAACTAGACACATCCATTTCGCCGGACTGTTCCGCGTGCATTGCGTCAATAATGATCGTCATGCACAGTTTGATATCCTCATTGGATCCCGTGATTCTGTCCTGTGTCCAGTAGTTCAGACGCTTTTCTGCGAGGCGTGCGAGACGGGGAAAGGCCGACGCATCAGCCTTTCCTCCGTTCGCGGTGTATTCCTCATAGGTGATGTAGCTCATCTAATTACCTCCGAGTTCTCTTGGCGGTTTTGGTTGCCTTTAGGGTTTCCCCCGGCTGATAAAGGCTAGCACTAGCCGGGGGAATTATTCCCCCACCTTGCCGTAAAGAACAGCAACGGCCTTGCCGTTGGTGACCTTTGCGCCGTAAACGTGCAGACCCTTTACCGCATCCGCAAAACGCTTTTCCATGCGGTATGCCTCGGTGCTCACGATCTGCTCTGCAAACGTAGTGGAGTACGGAACGCTTGCGATAATCTGCCAGTGGTCGGTCGAATAATATACATTGTTCGACATGTACACCTTGAAACCGGCAACCGCGCCGACCTGACCGTTCAACAGTACAGAATTTGCCGTGCCACCGTCGGATGCCTGAACGAATCGAGCGTCCTGAAGCAGAAGCGCATATATTTCCGGGGGGACTACGATATAACGTCCCTCGGTCGGTACGCTGTTCTTATCGAGCTTGGTTCTCAGAGCTACGATGTTCTCATAGGCATTGTCCTTGGTCAGCGCAATGGTTCCGCTGGTATCGCCCACCTTATTTCCGGTATCAACGCCCGCCGCGATAGTCTTGAGCAGGTAGTTGTCGGAAACATCGTTCAGGGCATACGCCGCGCGCTGCATAGCGGTGTCCATAATGTCGCCTGCCGCCTGTGCCTTGTCCACGTCATCGACCTGGAAATTAAAATATTTGCTCTGATCGATAACAAGGGTCTGGTCGGTGGTGGTCAGTTCCTCAGGCGCTGCGATGTCGGAATTCTTGGTGTAATCCTTTACCGTAATAGCGCCGATGCTGTTGATATGTACGGTGTCGCCCTGCTGGGTAATCATACCCTCATAGTCTCTGTTGACTAGATTTGCCGCAACGTGCGACTTGTCGAGGGCGTGCAGCAGTCTTGCGCTCCAAAGTTCGGGAATAAAATTGGTTACTGACATTAACTTTCTCCTTTTAGCGATGCCTTAATAGCGTCGAAGTTGGCGTTGATTTCATCGGGTGTCATTGCCCGAATCTGTTCATGCGTGTAATGCTGATTCTTGCCTCCTACCGGGGCAATCTTCAAGGGTTCTTGCTGGGGATTTACAAAAATCCCGGTTGCGTCCTTGGTCATCTCGGCAAAAAGTTCTGCGGCTCCCTTGCCTCGGTTTGCCGGGTCATTCAGCGCGGTCTTGATGGCCTGCACAAAATGATCGCGGGTGTAGTCATTGACAAACTTCTTGTCTGCAATGGCTTCCTCTGCTACACGGGTGAGGATTGCGTCGGCCTGTGCCTCCTGCTCCTTTCTGGTGCGTTCTGCTTCGGCCTGCCTGTACTTGTCCAGCTCTGCCTGAATTGCTTCGGCGTTTCCCTTTGCCTGTTCAAGCGCCGCAATGGTGTTGTCACGCTCTGCAATCTGAGCCTCTAGCGCCTTCACCTTTCCCTTGTAGTCCTCTGCTTTTCCCTTGGCCACATAGTCACCGGTTGAGAGGTCTGCGAGCTTCATGGATGCCGTGCGCTCGGTAAACTGTTCAAGCGTCAATGCTTCGCCGTTGAAAATTGTCGAGAAGTCCATATTATTCCTTTCTGCCCCGAAATGGTTTTGACTTATAAAGCCGCTGCACCACAGCGAGAGGGCGGGCGCGTTTAAACGTCTGCGCCAAGACGAATATTGGTGCCGCGTTGGGTTCGTGCGCCCTGTGCGGCAAATAAGAGGGCGGTTAAGCCCTCGGTTTTTGTGTTGTTGAGCCCGTCATACTTCTGGCTCGTTCCATTCTCGGTGTCAGTCCTGTTTGCTGACAGAACCTCTTGTATTCTGCCGTAAGACTTGCAGACTTTTTTCTAGCCTGCGTCGCTCCCAATTTATCACCAGCAGACGCGCAAGCATCCCTTTCATCTTTCGCGTACCGTATAGCAGTCTCGAATTGTCGCTGCTTTTGAGAAGCCTCGTAACGGGTGTATGTCTGGATTTTCTTCTTTCCAGCCCTGTCAGTATATTCATAGGTGACCTTCTTCCTAGAATACTGGTTGATCTCCCGCAGTTCTTTTGCGGTGTACGTCGGCTTGCTCACGCCTAGAATGATAGGTGTCGTGAAGTGGTGACAATTCAGTTCACCGATTGGGCGGTCGAGAGATCGGTTCAACCGCTCAAACTCTGCAATACTGTATTGCTTGCCCTGAATGCTCAAATGGTCAGGGGCGCACAATCCATGCACCGAGATTTCAACTCCGTCCGCGCCAAATTCCCGCCCGGTCTGCTCCATCATCTGAGCGTTTAAAGACCTTACACCATCTAGTATATTCATTCTGGCCTGGCTGTCAATTCGTCTTGAATAACCGCTTTCAAACGTCACGCGCCGCAACCCTGACCGAGCCATTTCCTTGACCGTCTGCCGCATGGCTGTCTGGTAGTCTACCACTCCGGTCTGCACAAACGTAATCGCCTTGTCAATGGTCTGGATGTAGTATTCACGCAACGGCACGACGCGCTTTCCCCTCTTAAACCCGATCATGGTTGTATTTGACACGTTCGACACGCCATCAGACGCCGCCGCTCTCCACGCCTCTACAAACGATTTGAGCGCGGCACTCTCGGTGTATTTACCAAGCGTCTGCATCCCGCGTGCCTTGTAATAGGTATTAGCGAAGTCCACGTTTTCCGCGGCCACTTCATCGAACAGTCGTTCAATCTCGGATTCGTTCAGACCCATAATACGTGACAATTCCTTTTGGATTGCGTCAAGGTCTGCGCCCGCGTACTCGATTGCAGATTTCAGCCGGTGCGCATCAGACGCGCCGATTTTGCCGATGGTCTGGCAAATGCGCTGTACAACGTAGTCGTTTAACACCTCAAGGTTTTTTACTACATTATCGGGTAGGGATTCAACCCATGATTCCCTGAGAAGTCGGCTCATTCAATCCAGCCTCCCGCATCATATCCGCTCCGGTTTCCTCTGCGATTTCTTCAACGCGCTGTTTAGCCGTCTCTAAATCCTCATCCATGAGCCAAGCTCTGATCTCATCAGCGCCAACAGCGCCGATGCCATTCGCCATCATAAGCTGGTTAAAGTGCTCGGCCATCTGCTCGATGTACGATGCAGACCAACTGAAAGAGACGTCCCAGTCTCCAATCGGTGCAAGGTTGTTTCTGTTTGCGATAACGTCAACCGCCTGCAAAAGCTGTCGCGTGCCGACCTCGATCTGCCGTCTAAAGCGCGTGATAAATGCAAACGTCGCTTGCAGGCTCGCACGCATTTCCGTAGCCGTTGCAAAATTGGTGGTTGGGGATGTGAGGATACCAGCAGAGAGCCCGGCCATCAGCTCTAGCATCTTGAAATTAACCTGAATGCCGGTGTCAAGGTCAGCAGATCGAATTTCGGGTGAATACTCTTGAATGAGTTTCTGACCGCTTACGTCCTGATTTCCTCTGACTATCTGGAACACACGTTCTTTACCCTTTGGAATTTCAAGCTTTCCGGTGGTATCCTTGGTGAAAATTGTCTTGTCCGCAAATACAAACGGTTCTTTGACCTTGTATTCCTCATTGAACCGCTCGTATGCTTCGACGGCCTTTTTCATCACGTCATCAAGCCCGTGGGTGATCTTAACGCCGTTTACGCCGTTGACGTTTCCTCTGTTGACCGTCGGACACTTGAACCGACCGAACAGGGGCGCGGCGACATTCGGGATGATTTCTTCCGGCTTGATATCTGCCCACGCCGGAACGCTGTCGAGCGGGACAGGCGAACCGTTCTTGTATGCCATATTCTGGATGATCAGATAGCTTACTTCCTGTCCGTCCTCTGTGCGTCCTTCCTTTACCATCTGCACTTCTAGGCGTTCGTATTTCGTGCCGTTATCGGTGACGATTTCGCCCACCTTAATGATGCACGACTTGATATAGTCCTCGATACTCTCGCAGACTACAAAATCGCCGTTTTTGATGATATCAACACCGATTCTTTTGCCGTCTGTATAGGGCTTTACGAGGCAATCACCAGTTCCCAAGCCTACCTCCGCGGAAACGCCCATCTTCCAGCCCTGGAACTGTTGCATGAATTCCTCGATGAACTTCGCTCGGGCACTGTTGCCCACAATGTCAATCACGCTATCTTGAAGCGTGAGCGTCGCGACACGGTTTGCAATCACGGCGGTCATAGACAACCCCGGCTTGCTATAATCGTCGACATCTACCGGCTTTCGTTGGAGTTCCAGCCCCAGCCGTTTTGCAATGTTTAGAAAAATTGTTTGTATCCAGCTCAAGGGCTTCACCTCAATAAATAAAATCTTTCACGAAATGATTGTTGCTGTATCTGAATTCATCCATCGCATGATTGTATGCGTCCACAGGTTTGCCGTGATCGTCCACGCAGTACATACCGATTTCACGCAAGAAATTAGCGTGCCCGTACATCGGGTCGTTTACGAGAAACAGCCGTCCGTCCTCCAGCATGTTCTGTACATACTCGATTCCGACTTGTATGCCTTTACTACTCTGCCTAACGTCGTGCGCGTTGTTGTCCGCTCCAATCGTGTCGATGTTGAACAGCTCCAGCTCTTTTCTGAGGGCCTTGCACGCCGGGTCGATATACCAAAGATCTTCGACCATGCCCCATTTGTTACGGCAGTATGGTGCAAACTGTTGTGCAAGCTCTCTCGCCTGCGTGCTCATGGCCTTGTTAGCGCCGTCGTAATACCAATTGGCAACGCGGAACATCTTAAACCCGTCGTTTGTACTGCAAATCAGATTGCATGATACGCTGGTAGCGTCTGTCAGTCCACCGTCGCCGCTGAAAAACATTTCAATCGGTCTTGCGTCATCCGGCAGCTTTTCCAGTATATGCCGTTTAGGGTCGAACATGGAATAGATAACGCCCTGCGGAATACACCGATTACCCAGCCAGTCACGTTCATACAGGAACTTGTTTTTAATGAGTGTATCATGCAATTCCCGCTTACGTTCCGGTGTGATAATCGGGTTGTCGTCAATCGTCCAGTGCGTCCAATTCGTATCCTGTATGTCGAATACTTCTGCAATAACCGGATGATTCGGGGCGGGCGGGTTCAGGTCTGCAATGTGCCATCGGTCACGCGCCGCCATTGTACGGCGAAAGCATTCCTGTATCATGTCCATATGCAGCAGGTTGATCTCCGCAAAGTACACGCTTCCGAATGACATACCGGTGATAGATTTCGGGCTGTCAGCCTTGCCGCCGCCCTTGAAATATACCTTTCGTTCACCGTTTGCCGTGAATATTTGGAGATATGCCCCGCCGTCGTCGTGCTTGATCTTCGATCCTCTGAAATAATGCATCAGCCCGTGCCCGTCTCCATCGATAACAAGCCGGTACGCCTGTTCCTGATTGTATCCGACTACAAGGTGGTTTAAGTCCCTGCACCCTCTCAGGTGCAAGGCAAACCGCCGTGTAGACGCATGGGTCTTTCCGCTTCTCGGTGTTCCCTCGGATACATCAAGGCAATGTAGAAATGGGGCGAAAATGTATTGCTCTTGCTTCTTACTTAGCATCTTCGTCGCCTCGGTTGAACATCTGCGCCAGAATGCGGTTATCTTCTGCCATGTCAGGGCTAATAGAACCGTTGTTTGTGTTCTGCGTCCATTTATCAATCAGCGTTCCCAATGCGGTTGTGATCTGCGCCGGTGTTGCATCCGCAAGCTTCTCCGGGCTGTTCAGTGCATTTAATCCCTTCTGTATGATCTCACACACTAAACTACGTTGGCTTTCCATGTATGCGAGTATGTCAGCGTCGTTCTGTTCTTTTTTCGCCTTGAACTTTTCAGTGATATTCTGAGATTCTTCAATTACGCGCCTAACTGTCTGCCCGCATACACCGTTTTTCTTGGCGGTGGCGTTGTAGCTCTCGGTTTCCAGATAGTCCGCAATGATTTTCTTCTTTCTCTTGTCTGTCAATCGTGCAGCCACGCGCCGCCCTCCTTTCTTTTGTTTATCTGCGTTTCATTCTTGCATCTAGCGCGATCGCAGCGTCATTAAATGCCTTTTGCGTGAAACTTCCTCGACTGTCAATAAAACTCTTTGCGCTGGTTTGGCTCTGAAATGCTTTTACAACTGTACTTCTCACTTCTTTCGCAGATTTTACGCTTGGATGCAATCCATCTGGTTTAATTCCCAGGCTCCTATTTTTTTTCGCGTTTCTTACATTTGCGTCTAGTGCCTCCAATGCGTTGCTTCTAATGTCGTTAGCCCAAGATACTTGCTTTGAGCTTCCTGAAAGTGTAGGCATCTTTGCAGATGATGCACTTCTGCCGCCTCCGCGGCTTCCTCCTCCGCCTCCTGAACCTCTACCGCCCATTCTTGCGCCTCCTTACTATTTGTTGGTAATGTGGTTCTATTTTTACTACATTCCAATCGAATTCTTCAGGGCATTTCCCATACCATAAAATTTGTGTCGGTTTAAGCCGCTTGATCGACTCCCGGCATCCTTTCAAAAATAGTTCTTCCGATTTTTTATTTTTCTGTGTTCCGACGCTTGAAATACTGATAACCGAGTTTGTAGGCTCTCCATCTAAGCACCAATCAAACGATTTTTCATCAGACCAGCAGATCGTCGGTACAACGTGTATTTCATGCATTTGCCAATACAACCCTAGCCAGTGTTTTCGATAATGGTTGTATATCTGCATCGCAACCGGAATATCCGTGTACATCGAAAAATCCGGAGTGCATACTGCCGCAAACTTTTGAAGCAATGATATATATTCATCCGGCCTGTTCCACAATCTCGCAAACTGATAATCATCTATATAGAAATGAACACCTTTGTTTCCCGGGTTTTTGCAAGTCTTAGCATAGTTGAATGGTATCCACTCGATTTTATGTATATCAATGTTTTCCGGCATCAATTCTGGTATGCCATATCGATTTAAAATTGAAAATCTGTATTTCTCCAAATTCTCGAAGTTTACCATCTTATTCCCCCTTCGGAACAACCGCCATATACAGGAGCAAAACCCATGCAATCAGACGAACGATAGGGATTGCACACAGCAAAACAAAGTTCCTGATCTTCGGTGCTTTCTTTGCTTCTGTCCATCCCTTATCAACCAGTTCTTCAAGCAACAGTTTCACTGTGGTGTATAAAATCGCCGTCCAGATGATAACGCTCGATAGATATGCACCTAGCATGGTTTCCTCCCTCTTTATATGGCTTTAGCCGGGTGTTACCCCGGCCTCTGCCCTCAGTTAAAGTCTCACCCGCACGGGTGGTCGAAAGCCCCAGGAGTCGAACCCGGCGCGGCCCTGTCGCAGCTTTCAAATAAAATTAAAATATTTCTGTTTTTGCTCTTGACATGCGCTAATATTAGCATTATACTGTAATCACAACAAACAACAACACACAATCACAGTGAGGGAAAGAAAATGGAAGAAGTCAAGATGCAGTACCGCGACTATAAGCGGCACTATCCCAACTGCGAGACCGTGCGCGGATCGTATGACGCCAGCAGCAAGACTATTATTGTGCTTGTCCCGGCCTCAATGATGCAACCCAATCGCAGCGCGTCCCGGTTTGATCCTAAGTGCTGGGAGAATCGGGGTCAGCAGAAGAAACTCCGGGGCTATCGTGTAGCCGTCCGGCAGTACAACCAAGGGCGGGACGCAAGCTACTATCTGGAGGCGTGGGGAGATGTCTACGCTTGCCTAAGAGGCGAGAAGTCTGCCCCATCTGTCGGTAAGACCATCCCCGGATATGGCTCCTCCGCCAGGGATGCCGCCATCTCCGAGGCCCTCCAGCTTGCGGCCTCTGGCCTGTATACGGAGTAACTACCAGCCCGCCCCGGAGGTTACGAGGGCAGAAAGGGGAAATTCAAAATGTATGAGACAGTCAAGATCGTAAATGGCCACGCCATCACCCGCATGGTGGGGATCCGCCGCTCTAAATTCGACGACGTAGTTCCTGCAATCAAAAATTTCGTACGCATCTGATTGACGGTAAAACGTCATTCACGATATAAAACATCAAAAAAGGAGACAACAAAAATGAAAAACTATTATTTTGCTGACGCTGAGTACATCGACCGCATCTATGGTAACGAATCCCCGGTATGCGTGGATGAACCGGAAATCGAGCGCCTCGCAGCCGAGTGGGGCATGTCCACGGATGAGCTCATGACGCAGTTCCATGTTGCATCTCAGGCTGAGATGGGCGAATACGGTGTTTACAATTCGTGAGGGGAATGGCGATGACTATTACAGACGCTCGCAAATCCGCAGGGCTGACGCAGAGGCAACTCTCTGAGCTGTCCGGCGTCAATATCCGGCAGATACAGCGCGTCGAATCCGGCGCATCCCAGGCTGGGAATTTGACAGCAAAAAACCTAATTGCTATTGCTGATGCACTAGGGGTTGACCCGCACAAGCTAATTTGAAGATTGCCCGGCCTGATGGTCGGGCTTCTTTTTCGCCCTCTGCCCTCGTGCGGGCCTTTGGGGGATGTACCTCTTGCGAGGTATGCGCCGTTTTCGCCCGGCATACGCCCGGCTGGATACGGGCGGGTTTCCCCGGCATGGGCGGCAGTGCATTCCAATCCGGCACACAGGTCGGGGTCCCCTCCCTCCCTTCTGTGTTGGATTTTTCTCGCCGCCAACTGGTTGCAGGAGGCGGATTTGAACCGCCGCTATACGGCTTATGAGGCCGCTGTGCTACCGCTACACCATCCTGCCATGTGCCGGGGTCTGACGGCGCCCCGGCGTTATAAAAATGGAGATATGCCCCGTCTGGGGTTGGAGCGGATAGCGGGAATCGAACCCACGTGTTCGGCTTGGAAAGCCGACGTTCTGCCGTTGAACTACACCCGCGTGTGCCCCCGAAGGGGCTATGTGAAAGGAGATGTATGCCGCCGGTCTTTCCCGGCTGTCAGGTAACAAAATATAGCATCAATGGAGGTTTTCGCTCTCATTGGATTTTTGCCCATCCCCGCTCATGCACGGTTTCTGGGCGTATCGGGCCGCCGAGCGGCCCATAGACATAAGGAGGAGGCATGAAAAGAGAAAAACCATTTGCATCCGCCCGCGCAGGCTCGTGCACCGTTGCGGGCTATATATCCCCGCCCCACGTCAGCAGGGCGGGTAATAGGGGGATTTCGGAGAGCAGGGACGGCGGAAAGTGAGGTGGTGGTGGTATCCCTGCCCTCTAGGTACATGCTATCATAATTTGACTGACAAAAACCGCCATTTTTAAAATAGTCGCATTTTTTTTGCAACATCTTCCATCAATTCCGCGTTCCAACGTTCAGCTGTTCGGATGCCAACAGACACCCGCATAGCGGCCCCGTAGAGCGTGTGTGAGCGTTTGAAATACACAAGGTCTGTAATTTCATTTCGGGCGGCTCCGCCGCGCTTACAGCCCGTCTCTGCCATGATGTCATCCACCATAGCTACTAGCCTCGCGTCACGCTCTGACCACGTCTCAGCAGGGCGCTTTTTAATCTGTGGATATTCGCGCAATACCTCTCGGATGTACGCCAGCCTCCCGCGTTTACTCATGTTCGGTCTCCATCTCAATCAAAAACGCTGCATTGCATGCCAGGTGCCACAGGTGCGGCAATCCGCTCTCCGGGTCGCACGCCTCGGGGTTTTTGAGGTAGGCCAGCCAGTGGCGGTAGGCAGCATCCCGGTATCTCTGAGGCTCTACGCGCCGCCAGTTGTCTGGGGCGTGGTATTTGCTGCACCCGTATTCCCGCACAGCCGCGACGGCCTCAACGAGCGCAGGCGGCACCAGCGTGGGGCGGATTTTTCCCGCGTCAGTTTTGGCAGATTGGTCGGCCCGGTCAAACGCCACGTCCTGCGAATCGCATTCCGGCGCGGGGTCTTCGTCCTCAATCACCTCATAGCCCATCAGGCGGGCGGCTTCGCGTGGATGTTTAGGCACCCACGTATCACAGCGCACCCACGTATCACAGCCCTGTCCGTTGCTGTTCCACGGAATCGGACAGTCTGGACATGGGCCTGGGCATTGATATGCGTGTAGCGCATCTCCTATCGTCGCATAAATTTTCCCCGTCTTGATACTCTTAAATTTCATGGTCAGTCCTCCTTTCTCTGTTCGAACAGCCTGCAAAACAGCCTGGGCGTGGTCGGGTCTACCCGTCTGTTTTTCGCGGTGCAGGTGTAGATCGTGCTATACAGGTCTGTATAATCGTCGTCATAGACCTCGTCCGATTTGATGTGCACACACCACGCGCACCGCCGGTGACGGTCTCGCCATTCTTGTACGGTCATGGGCATCCCTCCCTTACGACAACAGCCAAAACTTCACCCAGTCAGGCAGGTTGCTCTCCCCAATCAGGAAAGCAACAAAAATGCCAATAATAAATATCAAAACAATCAGAAGTATGCTTATCAATAATTCTTTCATGTGTCCTCCTCTCCCTCCGGCGGGCGGCGGTAGGCAAGCCACGACACGCCGTATCTCTCGTGCGAATATAACCTATAGGCTTTCCAACCTCGCTCCCAGCAATTATCGCTTGGCTTTTCCCCGGGAAACTCCAGCCACACCCAGTCTGTATAGCTCATTTCTCCGAGCTCATCTAGCGTCAACGGCTCGTTCGGCGGGGTGAGGGTGGGCTGGCGCTCAATCAGGAGCCTTATTCCATCATACGTCCATCCAGGCCACACCTGTCCGTGGCTTAGTGCTGTCAGTTCCCGCAAAAGCCTATCAGCATCAATCATTCTTGCCATCTTTCAGCGCCTCCCGTCTTTTGCTACAATCTGGGCACCAGCATTTTCTGTATGTGCCAGTCCACCCATATTTTCTTGCTTGCTCCATTTCCTCTGTGGGAGTTACATCGAGTTCGTCATAAGTGTACCCACAATCATCACACTCCACAGTTACGGCACGTATCACTTTAATTGCCGTCTTTCATCGCCTCCAATCTAAGCTGGCCCTCTATAGGTCCGCTTTCATGCTTGCAAATACCGATTCTTGCGAATGTACGCTTTGCTGTGTCGGATACTGCTTGATATGGTACTGGTGTCCCATACAGCCCACACGCAGGCCAGCGTTTCGCCCAATCGGCCTTACTACTATGTAATCCACCGTAAGCAGTACACTTACGCACTCTCCTGGAATTGTATTGATATTCTTTTAGATTGCAGCACGCCCCACATTGGTTCCCGGATGATGCTCCGAACGAATAGTGCATCAGCTCAATCGGTTTTTGTTTCACTGTGTAGCGCCTCCAATCTCTCCATCACCATCTCCACGGCCTCGTCCGTCATAGGACTGCCACAGTTGGCACAAAACCTATCTCGTCCCCACCATCCAGATATGGGCTGGTTGCACAGGGAGCACTTTTTCCGGCGGTCTCCGTCACCTGCATCCTCAATGATCCACTCTCCCCTCATCTTCTCCACCTGCTCCCGGCTGACGGGGCGGAGGGCGTTAGTGCTGTAAATCAACTTCATAATTTGGGGGCGCAGTTTATCTTGGATTTCTTTTTGTACATCCTCGTCTGCAAATTCATGCGTCCAAATCGAACGTCCCAAAGTATCCTCACAAAATTTATGGACATCTGAAAAATCTTGGACAAGCAAAAATCCTGTGTATGCTGATAATAAAATCGCTTCTTCCCGCGTCATGGCTGGGCCTCCTTACTTAATTTTGCGGCATCATTATTTTAGTTCGGCCTCTTCCAATAGCCGGCCCTTGTTCCGTATCTATCCGGCAACCGCCGCTCCACCGAACCGCCCGGAATAATTTTCACAAATGAATTCCGTTTTTCTTCAGTCGTTTCGCTGATAGTTCGTGAAATACATCCCATTCAGTTGTCCCCATCCTGGTTTCCCCAGCATCTCTGTTATGTGGCCTAGTAATAGTTTTCTCTTGTTCTTTTCTCCATTTCTCTGAATAATCGCAAAACTCTTTCAATTTTTCAAAATATTCTTTGCTTTGTTCCCAAGGAGCCTTTTTACTATCATAAATATCGAAGGCTTCTCGCAAGAGGTTTAAAGGGTCTTTCATTCCAACCCCTCCAGCATCTCCATCTCCTCCGTGCTCGGCTTCCTAAGTGGCAGAAAATATGTAGTGTCTCTTGGCGCTAAATCCCACACACACCACGCCATATCCATCATAGCCTGTCCCTTTCCCGTGAAGTCTGGTCTCCAAGTCAGTGGAAGTATCCTTGTGGGCGTGATTTCGAGAAATAGCTTGTATCGCTTTGCCGCGTTCCAGAACTGGGATTTCAGCAGCAGTGCGAACGGTTTCTTGTGTTCCGCACACCGCCTGACAAATTGTTCTGCCATTCGAAACGGAGGGTTCGTAATGATCCAGTCGCAGTCCACTAGGGGAGATGTCAAAAAGTCGTATCCTCTCTGGATATCTGTCCCGGTCACCGTATAGCCCATTGCCTCCATAACATCAACCATGTGGCCTTCTCCACAAGCAGGTTCCCAGATATGCGCTTGTGTGGGCAAGCTAAGAAACTTCAATAGAGCGACCGTGGCCTCTGGGGGCGTGGGGTAAAAATCCGATGCTTTTCGTCCAGTGGAAGAATTACCCCCGTTAATTCGGCTTGGTTGTAAATTATCCATGGCTTAACTTCTCCATCTCCTCCGCGCTCAGAATCGGTGCGCGGGTGTTCCAGGCAAGGCGGGCTTGCATTTCCGTATCACAACATCCGGGATATACGCCGCACAGTGGGCAGATTACAGCCCATTCAAACGGCTCCAACACGTCATACTCCACTTCTGGCGTCCTGTTGCACCACGGACACGGCAGCAGCACCCCCGCACCCGTCAGCCGCCTCGCCGCCTCTTTATCGCCCAACAGGGCGCGTCTAATCTCATCCATCAGTCCCATCTTCTCCCAGGGTCTTCTTCCACAGTCTCCGTGCCGCCCGCCAGTGCATGCGGAACCATCCGCGCCACCGCTGATATTGCGTGCTCCAGACTGCAGATATCGGTTTTTTTCTCCTGTTCTTAGCATGTAATCCACGATATTACCGGCCTGTGCAACATTGTTGCTGCGCCGTCCCCGCGTTCGCGGGTTCCCGTTATTCATTTTATTCTCCAATCATCATCAGCTCAGGAGCCGCGATATAAAACGCTGCGCCTTCCATAGTGTCCTCATACGACGCTTTACCCTCAAAGCTGTCTACAACGGCCTTTTCTCCGCTGGTCATGTCCTTATAAGACTTTGTACCGTATCCATCAGGCAGCCAGTTCTTTTTTCTGCCGGCGAACAAATTGAATTTTTTCAGCAGGCGTTCGTCGGTGAAGAATATGTGCACGGTTCCCTTCTTCTTGAATTCAAGGTCGAAGAACTTGCAATGCAGTTTCCGCCCGTCGTACTTGTCTGCCGCCGTATTAAATGCCGCATAAATCACATTGTCGCAGCTCATGCCGTCTGTGCGTCCGTTGTCCAGGTATCCCAGGATCTTTTCAAGCTCTATCAGGTAGTCCTTAGCCTTGTACGCAGACCAGTAGCCTCCCCAGCGCGGATCATACAACCCGTAAAACGGCAAGATGACCTTTTTATTTACCCTGCACGCCTGATTCGTTTTCCATCCATTGTAGTAATGGATGTTTTTGTTTTTGCCCATGCTGTGCTCGTATGTAAGATCGTCAAACACCTTGATGATTGCGTCCTCAACGTTGCTGACGAGGGTCTTTGACAGCTCGATCTTGACCTGCAGGATGTTATTCATCGTAAAATCAAGCGCCCGGAATGACTGGATTTTCGCAAGATACGCCCCTCGAACCTCTCGCGTCATAAGCTTCTGCATTTCCTTCGCCTCAAACAGCGTTTTCCAGTAGTACACCCGCAATTCACGAAGGTACTTGTTTTGCAGGCTCATTTCGGTCTGTTCTCCGTTCGATATGGACAACTTGATAAGATCCCGGTCATCGACAAACCGGTTGAGGTGCTGGAACTGGTCAATCATTTTTAGGCCGATCCGCGCCTCCATCTGGTAACGCTGTACAATTGCCTTGAAAAAATCCGCGTCCACAATATCCGTGGTATCCTGTTCGGATTCCGGCAGGTCCGCAGCGCGGCGCATGTCGTCCATGTCGATTTCGTTTCGGCATTCTTCCGGGATATCAACGTATATGAGCACTACGTCAACGTCGGTGCTTCTCTCTGCCCCTGAGAACGCGCGAGCGAGCTTTTCAACCTTCGCCCTATACGAATATAGCCTTTGTACTAAATCTTGTCGTACAGGGCTTCCTGTGCGCTCTAGCGTGGATGCGTTGAGCAAGCACACAATTTGTCCACCGTGCTTCATTAAGTCAAGCGCATGCAGCAAATGGCGGTCGCCATCCTTAAAAGGTGGATTCATCACAATCAGATCATAGCGCGTTTGTGCGTCCCACTCCAAAAAATCATTTGCAACCACAGTATATCCGCGCTGTCGAAGCACTGCACGCAAGTCAGAGTCGATTTCCGCGCAATCAAGCTGCAACGGCTTTTGTTTGACTTTCATCCTCTCTCTGATTCCTTGCGCAATGTCTCCCTTTCCTGCCGACGGTTCAAGCGCAAATTGCACCCGTTCCCAATCAACCAGATCAAGCATTTTTTCAACCAGTTCCGGTGGTGTTGGATAGAACTGTATTCCAAACATTTTTTCATTCCTCCTAAACAAAAACGTCCTGCACTAGAGGTGGCGGCCTCTAATACAAGACGTATCGGTGGGTTTGTTCAGTTGTGGGGGTTCCGCCAAACCCTCCGATGTATTTATTATACCGCATTTACTGCAGTTTGTCAAACATCCGCTGAATATTTTTCCACGTCATGCGGAACCACATGCGCCAACGTTCGCAGCTGTTCCAACGGCATTTACTGTTTGTGCAATCATCACACGGTGATTTTATCATCGTCGTCGCCTCTCTCGTCTATTACAGAGTATATGAGTTTTGTCTGCATTCCCCTCAGATACCGGTTATACTGGTCTGATATACGGTCTGTCTGCACTCCAATCGCAGCGGCGCATTCATCCCTCCTTCCATGCGCCAGTAACCGTCCCTGATCATCCCAGATCGTATACACCCGGTATTCCTCACACCCTGGTTTTGGCTGTTGTGCAATCCATTCCCGCGCTCGTGATATGGGCATGTTGGACACGGATTTCAGGCGTTGCGCAGCCTCCATAAATCGCACAATCATTTCATCTGTTACTGGTCGCATCGTCCAGCCTCCCATTCCCGATAGAATCTAAACCAGTCATCTGCCCGCATTGTCACCAGCCATTCACACCGGTTCCGTTTGTGCGCCACAATCGGTATCTCTCCCGGCCGTGCGTCTCTGCGTGCCTGATCTACCGCGTCCACGATGTTCAGGCGTTCGACTCGTTTTACCTCCTGATGGATTCCCGGCAGACCTACAACGTCGGATGCCTCACCGGTTTTACCGCAATACTGAGCAGTGCGGCGGCATTCATAGCCCTGCTGACTGCAAAACGCCGCCCACATTCTTTCTCCCCTCTTCCCCTTTTCTCTGCTCATTTTTCCCACGCTTATTCCTCCTTCGGTGGTTCAGGCAATGGCATCCAGTGTGTGACTGTCATGTTTATTCCTCCTTGCTTTCACCTAAAATTTTTGCGGCGTATTCGTCCCGCTCTGCTTGCAGCAACGCAATAGCATGCCGCTTCTGTTCTTCCTGGTCTTCTGGCTCAGGAAGCCGTCTAGTGTAGTCTGTGCGTTCCAGTAGTCTCTTTATATCCGTGGGCAATGCAAGCCGTTCTGCGGCTTCTGAGGCGCGCGCACGGTATGCCCTTTGGAAATTCGAGGCAATCACCGTTTGCAGATCGTCTCCATCTGCCATTGCCCAGCTTTTCAGCATCGACGGACTGGACACAACGCACTTTATCACCTCCGGCAGTTTTTCAAATTCTTCTGCTGAATGGTACGCGCTCCGCTGTATCGCTCTGGACACAATCGCCCACGCCTGCGCTTCGTCGAGCATGTCAGGGCGTTTGAGCCTTACAAGCCGCTGCTTGATTTGTCCAATGTCCGGCGGGAATCCGCTGGTGTTGGTGGCTATGTAGGCCTTTACAGCCGCACCCACCAGTGCGCCGTCGTCCTCTTCAAACATGTCATACCACAAGCGTAGCGCGTCGCGCCGATCATCTGATGTCTTGTTCCGGTAGAACATGGGGTACGCTGCTTCTAGCACCCGGATAATCATTTCTGTCTCTGTTTTAGTCATTTACCAATCACCAAATACGTCCTTGAACGAACCGCCCGCGCTCTGCTGTTGCTGTTGCCGCTTGCCCCATCCATCACGGATGCACTTTCTGACTACAAGGTTCCAGTCTTTCCACTTGTTCTTGTTGCCCGTGCTCTGTGCGGATTCGTCGATATAGGCAATAGCCCGTTGAACCTCAGATAAGCCATATTCGTTTATAAGGCGGTTGTGCTCTTCTTCTGTGAGCTTTACCCATCCGTATTCGCCGAATGATTCGCGAGCGGGTGTGGCGCGTTTACGCGCTGTACTC
>ERZ1090868.143-NODE-143-length-38011-cov-5.856386_pt1 | contig 38011 bp, 35 predicted proteins | sample MGYA00478475_ERZ1090868 | MGnify/ENA primary metagenome ERZ1090868 (study PRJEB33644, sample SAMEA5815747) | chicken gut metagenome | biome: Chicken; feature: Gastrointestinal Tract; material: Caecum | place: Ireland | collected 2019-01-01 | study: A study of the...
ATAGGTGATCGGCTGTACATTGTCAGAAGAATCTACGGGACTTTCGGTGGGGGCACTTTGTAAAGCATCGTGTAAGCTTTGCAGCAGCTGATCGTCCGAAATTCCCTCCACGCCCAAAAGACCTTCTTTGCCGGGCTGAGCCTTGCGGGCTTCCTTGCCGGGAATGGCCGGCACATAGGCTTGCAATACATATGCCGCCCCCACAAGCCCTGTGACAAAATGACGGATTTTGAAACCGGCTGCATCGGAATCAGTCAGAATAATCAGCCCCTGGGTCCGTCCAAGCTGCTGGAGCATCCGTTGCAGAGCACGATCTTTCATGACACGAAAACCGTCGGTGGTCAGGATGGTCCCTTCCACCAGGTTGTGCAGTCGGGCGGCGTCGTATTTTCCCTCCACGAGAAGGATTTGTTTCAGATGAATCATAGGCGCCTCCCGGCCAGTGCCAACTCACACAGAGCCTTCTGCATTAAAAGATCTGCATCTAGCTTGCTGCTTTTGAGATCAAGATCCAGCCTTTGCAAAATGGTCAGACATTGTTCCAATTGGTGCCGTTTGAACCGAGAGGCGGAGCGTTCAACCTTGCCGAGTCGATAACTCCACTTGCCACCGTAACCGAAATCTTTGGCCACATCGGCCAGGCTGCGTCGACTCCGCTTACCCTGCAGTACACGATACAGGTCCAGATAGTTTCCAATCAAGGCGCCGGTGATCATAATGGGATCATTTTGCAGTTCCAGAAGGGTCTTCAGCCGTTTTTGCGCCTGGTCAATCCGTCCTGACACCACCAATTCCACCATCTCAAAGGTGTCGGCGTCCAACGTGACCGTTCCCAGCTGCTGTACCATCTGCAACGTAATGGTATCGTAATTGGCAAGGGCAGCCAACTTGGCAATTTCATTGCGCAACAAAAACTGATCTTCTCCGCAGCGATCCAGCAACGCGGTCTCCGCCCCTTGAGCAAAAGTGGCCCCGGATTCCTGGGCCCAGCTACGTGCCAAGGATTGCAGTTCGTTGCGCCCGGGTTTGTTAATCTGAACACAATATCCGATTTTCTCACAGGCGGCAATCAGCTTTTGTTCCCGCTTGCCGGGGCGCAACTTCCCAAATTTCTCTTCGATTACACTGGTTATTACAAAAATAGCGTTTTCTGTGTCGGCCAGTGTATCACAGAGCTCTTGCAGGTCCTTGTCGGAATAAGTGGATGGGCGCACCATCGGCATCAGAACCAGACGTTTGCCCCCGAAAAAAGAAATCGTACCGGCGGCAAGGACGATTTCCTCCACCGTAGGGGTGGGGCCGTCCAGGACGGTGGTTTCAGGGTCTGATTGGTTTAGAAATCGCAAGGCTTCATTGGCAGCGGCACGTACCAGCGCTTCGTCCGCTGCATAAAAATAAAACAGGGCGCAGCCGGAGTGCAAACGCTTTGCCAGTTCCTTTTCACTGTAAAGCAAGCGGTTTCACCTCCTCGTAGGTAAGGGACAACCAGGGACGAATCATGATCACAGGGGTTTCCTGGCCATACAAGACGGTTTGCGCTGAAACGGATGTCAGCCAATCCGCAGAATCGGTACAGCATACAATGGTCTGCGGAAGAACGGTATCCGGCAAAGAGCTGCCGGCACAAAACACATCCACAGATACCGGCGTATCCAGATGGACACGCCCGGAGGCCAAAGCAATGTGACGGTTGCCTACGCCTAGGACGGCAAGACTCCCGCTGCCATCATGATACAGGTCCAGTGCCACATCGTCAAGGGGTGTTTGCTGTGTGTACCCTTCCAGATCGCGGATCTCAATTACCGGCCATTCGCCAAAATCCAGCAAAGAGGGATCCTGGCGAAGGTCCACTACCAAGGTTACCTCCGGGTCAGCGTTTTCCGTCAGATAGCGGGTTACTGCGCGCACATTGCTTTGGCCGCCCCGGAACAGAATCACTGCCTGGCCGTTTTGCATACAAACGGCACAGGGGTTGTTGGCGGTTCCCACCAGTGCAATACGGACAAGATCTTCCTGCGACCAAATTCCCATTGCAATGGCAGAAAGGCCGCATATGGCTGCAGCAGGCAGATACCAGAGCATGCGGTCTGCCATGTGAAACACCAGTGCCAGGATGCCCAATACGGCCAATACCAACAGCGTGTAGTTTTTAGGGAAAGCCAGCTGTGCCAAAGGCAAGCCCGCACACCAGCCGACCAACGAAAGCATCCCCCGCAGCCAGAGTGACAGGAGAACACTTGCGATCCGTACTACGGGCAAGCAACCCGGTAAAAACTGCAACACCAGAATGACAATTCCCAGTTGCAGTGCCGGTTCCAGCATCCAAACCACCAAGAGGTTGGTAAGAACCCCAACACCACTGGCGGTCATACCGTGGGCAATCAGGACCGGCAGTGTGGCCAACCCGGCGAGAAAGGCAATCTGGACATTTTCCAACAGTGCCATTCCCCGGGAAAGGATGTGCACTGCCCAGGGATGTCTTGGGTCAGGGAGGTGCCCCTCTTCCCAACGGGACAAGGTACCGGCTGCCTGAACACCGAGAACCGCACAAAAGGACAATTGAAATCCCAGGTCACAGGGGACATACGCATTTTGAAGGCCCAAAAGCACCGCAGCGGCACCAGTGGAGGTAAGAAGATCCACCGGTTGCAGGAAAAAATCTCCGGCCAGGGCAATTAGAAAGACCAAACCGGCCCGCAGTACCGAGACCGGCAAGCCGGTCAGCAACATATAAAAGATCACCAGGAACGCCCGGAGTACGATCAACGGCCGGACAAAGCGCCGACGAAACCCAAAGGAAAAAATGCCGCACAGCAAAGCTACGTGCAGTCCGGAGACAGCTAACAAATGGGAAACACCCGCGATACGGAACGTGTCCTGAATCGTATCCCGCAGACCGGTTTTGTCCCCCAACAGCATAGCCGCCTCCAGTTCCCCTTCTTCGGCGGTCATCCAGGTCTTCAGACGCTGCGCAAGTGTCTTTCGCAGGCGGAACCATGTAAAGCGTGTAGCCTGGCAGGATGGCTGCGGCTGGTAAGATCCCAGATATTCTGCCTGCAAATGGATGCCCTGACTCCGATAAGACATCTGATACGCATCTGTCTCTAAATCGGCAAACTTCCATTGTGCCGTGAAGGTATCCCCCGGTGCGGCAGCCGGAAATGCACGGCACTCCACCAAAAAGTTCGTCGGCTCACCGTTCCAGGAAGTCACACGCAGGCTGCCGCGATACATCCCTTCCTGGTAAGCGGGTTCGGCATCGGTCTCCACGATGACAGTGCATTGGGCGGTTTGACCGGCATAGGGCTCCAGAGGACGCACAACTGCCAGGTAAAACACAAAAAAGCAGAGTAAACCGCAAAAAATACCGGCAAAAGGGATGCCGACGGCGTATCTATGGTAGAGAAAAGCGAGCAAAGCAAAAAATGCCGCCGCGGGCAGAAGAACCAGCGGCGGCAGATAAGCCGCAAACAACTCGGCCGTGGCAAAGGCCAGACCGAACCAGGCAAGTTTGCGTTTCATGGCGAATCAATGAAGGAACAGGGGCAGCGGCTCCAGGAAGAAGATATCAGTGCGCTTGGCGGCATCGCCTTCCGCCAGAGCAGCGCAGCAACCGACTACTTTGCCGGTGCTCTTGGCGGCCAGCGTTTCCAGCGCGTGCAGGGACCCGCCGGTGGAGATCACATCGTCCACAATCAGAATCCGCTTGCCGTTCATATAATCGATATCCTTCTGGTCAATGACCAGAACCTGCTTGCCGGCCGTTGTGATGGATTCATCTTCAATCACAACAGGCTGGCGCATATAAAGCTTGGGGCCTTTGCGAGCAGGAATCCAATATTTACCGCTTTGACGAGCCATTTCGTATGCCAGGGGGATGCCCTTGGCCTCGGCGGTCAGAATCACATCAAACTCAGGGGCTTTCTTGAGCAGCGCGGCTGCGCAGGCCTCCGTCAGCTCGACATCGCTGAACATGATAAAGGCGGCAATGTCCATGTGATCGTTTACTTTGCAGATCGGCAATTCACGGGTAAGCCCTGCAATATGCAATGTATAGGTATCTGCCATGTTAGGAACCTCTTTCTACTTTGGAACAATCGGTGCCGGAACGGGCGTATCAGCCCGGAGGCCATGCGAGGCTGCGCCCTGCCAGCACGTGGAAATGCAGGTGCTTGACACTCTGGCCGCCGTCCTCCCCCACATTGGTGACAACGCGGTAGCCCTTTTCATCTACGCCCAACTTACGGCATTGGTCGGCAATCACAGCGTAGATGTGCCCCAGCAATGCGGCATTTTCTTCGGTCAATGCTGCGGCAGAAGCAATGTGCTGCTTTGGAATGACCAAAAAGTGTACCGGCGCCTGGGGATCAATGTCGTAAAAGGCCAGCAGCGTGTCGTCCTCATACAGTTTGTTGGAGGGGATTTCCCCCGCCGCGATTTTACAGAACAGACAATCTTCCATTACAATCCCTCCCTTATGGTGGTGTGATTTGGTAGGATTACTGATTCAGTTCAGCCTTGACGATTTCGGGTACGGCGTTGAGCGCTTCGTCGATCTTGCTCACATCCCGGATGCCGGCCATGGCGAAGTCCGGTTTGCCGCCGCCGTTGCCACCGGCAATGGCGGCAACTTTCTTGACAAGGGATCCGGCCTTTAGGCCGCGGGCCTTGGCGTTGGAAGAAACACCCACGGCCATCATCGTTTTGTTGCCGTCGTTGCCCACCAACACTGTCACAGCATTGGGCGCCTTGTCACGGACTTTATCCACCATTTCCCGCAGCGTATCAGCACCGGTGCCGGTCAGATAGGCGGAGATGATGCGGATGCCATCCACGTCAGCAGCGTTTTCGAACAGGCCATCCACCTTGGAGGCAGCCATTTCAGCCTTCAGGGCATCCAGCTGTTTGCCGGTCTCTTTCAACTCTGCGGTGACCGACTCGGCGCGGCCGGGCAGATCTTTCAGATTGTTGGCTTTCAGCACAACGGCAGTCTGGTTCAGCAGTTCCGTACGCTCATCCAGCAGACGAAGCACACCGAAGCCGGTGGTCGCCTCAATCCGGCGAATACCGGCGGCCACACTGGATTCGCTCAGAATCTTGAAGCAGCCGATCTGAGAAGTGTTCTGCACGTGGGTGCCGCCGCAGAACTCCGTGCTCCAACCGCCGGCATCCACTACGCGGACCACGCTGCCGTATTTTTCGCCAAACAGAGCCATGGCTCCCATCTTTTTGGCTTCCTCAATGGGCAGGTTCTGAATCACCACAGGCAGCGAAGCATAAATTTTCTCATTGACTTTGCGTTCTACTTCACGCAATTCTTCCGGCGTCACAGCGCTGAAATGGGTGAAGTCGAAGTGGGTAATTTTGTCATCCTGATAGCTACCTGCCTGATGGACATGCTCGCCAAGGACCTCACGCAGAGCCTTCTGCAACAGGTGGGTAGCGGTATGGTTGCGACAGATGGACATGCGGCGCGCCTCGTCCACCGAAGCCGTGACCTGGTCGCCTACTTTGATGGTGCCATCCATCAGTTCACAGGTATGCACAAAGTAACCCTTGGGGTTTTTCTTGACCTGAGTAACCTTCAGCTTGGCATCTCCACAGACAATAAAGCCGTGATCAGCCACCTGGCCACCCATCTCTGCATAGAACGGAGTGCGGTCCAGAACCACCAGAACACCGTCCTTGGATTCCCCTGCCGCATCGGTGGCAATGGCGTCGGCCAGTTCCTCTCCGTCGGACAAAGCAATCACCGTGGCGGATTCCCGCAGGGTTTCATAGCCGTCAAACTGAGTGGGCTCTGCGGTCAGCTCCCCGAACAGGTCGGCGCTCCAACCGGAGATGTCTTTTGCCAGACGCTCCGCGCGGGCACGTTCCCGCTGTTTGGTCATTTCGGCATGGAAAGCTTCCTCATCCACCGTAAAGCCAGCCTCGGCGGCAATCTCTTTGGTCAGGTCCAGCGGGAAGCCAAAGGTGTCGTTGAGCTTGAACACTTCGGTGCCGGACAAAACGGTCTCACCGGCAGCTTTGCGTTCCTCAATCATGTTGTTCAGAATGTTCAAACCGGCATCAATGGTGCGGCCAAAACGTTCCTCCTCTGTGCCCACGACTTTCTTGATGTAAGACTCGTGTTCACGCAGCTCGGGATAACCGGCCTCGCTGGAAGTAATGACGGTATCCACCAATTCAGTCAGGAAGGGACGGTCAATACCAAGCATACGGCCGTGACGTGCCGCACGGCGCAGCAGACGGCGCAGAACATATCCGCGGCCCTCGTTGGAAGGCAAAATGCCGTCCGATACCATAAAGACAGTGGAACGAATGTGGTCAGTGATAACGCGGATGGAGATGTCATCCTTTTCGCTGTCGCCGTAATGCTTGCCGGAAATCTGCTCCACATGATGCAGCACGGCAGCCACGGTATCCACTTCGAAGAGGTTGCCCACATCCTGCATCACGCAGGCCAGGCGTTCCAGACCCATACCGGTATCGATGTTGGGGCGGGGCAGGCGCTCATAGTGGCCCTTGCCATCCGAGTCAAACTGGCTGAACACCAGGTTCCAGATCTCCATATAGCGGTCGCAGTCGCAGCCGACTTTGCAGGTGGGTTTGCCACAGCCATGCTCCGGGCCGCGGTCATAGTAAATCTCCGAGCAGGGACCGCAGGGACCGGAACCATGTTCCCAGAAATTGTCTTCCTTACCGAAGCGAACCATGTGGTCCTCGGGAATACCAACCTTTTTGGTCCAGATGTCGTAAGCTTCATCGTCATCCAGATAGACCGAAATATAAAGCTTATCGGCGGGAATCTCCAGTTCCTTGGTCAGGAACTCCCACGCCCAGGGAATCACTTCTTCTTTGAAGTAATCCTGGAAGCTGAAGTTGCCCAGCATTTCAAAGAAGGTGCCGTGCCGGGCGGTGATGCCCACGCGCTCGATATCGGGAGTACGGATGCACTTCTGGCAGGTCGTCACGCGATGGCGCGGCGGCTCCTCCTGACCGAGAAACCATTTTTTCATGGGGGCCATGCCGCTGTTGATCAGCAGGAGGCTCGGGTCGTCTTTCGGTACCAGTGGGAAGCTGCCCAGGCGCAGATGGCCTTTGGTCTCAAAAAAGTGCAGATACTTCTCACGCAATTCATTCAGTCCGGTCCATTGCATAACAATACGTTCTCCCATCCATAGGTTCATTTGTGCGAAAAAGGTCCATGAAAAAATATAGCCTTCGCCCCTGTTACAGGGACGAAGGCTGAACGCTTCCGTGGTACCACCCGGTTTGCGGCCCTGTTGGACCGCCACTTTCCCTGCGTTAACGCCGCATTACGTCTGGCTCACCGCCAAAAGCTCCGGGGTGGCTTTGTCAGATTGCTGCCAGGTACCTTGCACCTTTGTGATACCCTCTCTGTAGGCTGCGGAATCAGCATTAGCCCCTTCAACGCCATTTTCCTTTTTACAAAAGTATTATATGCCCCTTTTTCCGCCTTGTCAACTGGTTTTTGCGGTTTCCGGGGTCTGTGATGACAGTGCACCATCCAGTACATGCAGCCCATTGCATACAGCGGCAAAGATGGCAGCGCTGGAGGTTTCCGGCTCCAGAATGGCATCCTGCAGTACAGTGATGGTATAACGCGGCGCATCCGCTGGGTAGAATCCGCTGAACCAATAGTTCAGAAGCTCTTCGCCTTCGTCGTTATATTGCCCGGTCTGTGCCGTACCGGTCTTGCCGCCCGCTGTCAATTCTTCCGGTGCGGCATCGCCGCCAATGCCCTCCTCGACCACGGAGGTCAGCATGCTGCGCAAGATACGGGCAGTGTTTTCGCTGCATACGGTTTCCGGTTCCGGAAGGCGCAGTGGTTCCACCAAATCCCCTGCCGAATCGACCACCCCCTGCACCAAACGAGGGGGCTGCCAGATGCCTCCGTCTGCCACTGCGTTCATCATGGCAGTGATTTGCAACGGCGTGGCGGTCAAGCCTCCCTGTCCAAAGCTGAACAAAGAAAGCTGTCCCAGGTTGTTCAGTGTATCGGAATCCGGAAGAATGCCGGCACTGCTTTTCAGGCCGGGCGCCACAGCCAGGGCAGTCCCAAATCCCAATTCCTCAGCCTTGCGCAGAATTGCTTTGCCCCCCAAACGCTGCCCCAGCTCCACAAAATAGCAGTTACAGCTCTGTTCCAAAGCGCCTCGCAAATTCACCTCCCCGTGGGCACGCCCCTGGGCACATCGATATACTTGCCCAGCTACTTCCACGCTGCCGGTACAATCATGGGTAAACCAGTCCAGACCGTTTTCATAGGCGGCAGCGGCCAGTACCACTTTGAAGACAGAGCCGGCCGCAAAGGCATTCAACGGGCGATTGATCAGCGAGGTGTCATTGGCGTCAATACTTTTGGCAACATTTTCCGGGTCGTACTCCGGCCTACTTACGCTGGCCAGCACTTCGCCGCTCTGCGTATCCATGACTACGATGCATCCGCGCGGAAGATACAAATCTGCAATTCCTTCACAGAGCCTTTGTATATCCGCATCCAGCGTCAGACGGACACCTTGTCCGGTGCCGGAGGAGGATACTTCCACAGCGGGACTTTCACCGCGGAGAAGCCGCCCCTGAGCGCTGGTGGTACAGGTAAGGACCAGATCATCCCCAGAGGAGGAAAGCACGTCGTCGTAAGCGTATTCCAATCCGGAAACCCCCTGCCCTTCCCCGTTCAGGTAGCCCAGAAGGTGCACTGCAATGGGCGAAGGAAGATAGCGCCGTGAACTCGCATAGGTGGGAACTCCCTGTGGATTCAGGTCCTGATCCACCTTAACCAGAAAAGGCGTAGAGGTATTTCGCTTTTCATAGAGTTCTACCTGTTCGTTATAGGAAACATACGGAAACAGTGTGGCATAGCTGGCATCACCCGGGATGCAAAGGGCGTACCATTCTTTTTGAAACCCTGTGAGCAGCTGCCCGTCGCGGTCATAAAAATCACCGCGCTGCCGGGGTAATTCGGTGTATTGTATCGTCTGGGCGCCAGCACTGGCCGCATAGTCTCCGTCGGTGGCAATCCAGAGAACACGGCAAAGCACCACACCAAAAAGAAGAATCAAGCAAGAAAGAAACACGCTCAAACGCCGCAGGGACATACAAACACCTCTTTGGAGAGAGTATGAGCGGTTATCGAATCCCATAAACAAAAAAGGACAACCGTCAGAGGACGGTTGTCCTTTTTTACATGAGATGCATTCAATCAGTGCTTGATGGCAGCAGCAACCTCGGCAGCAAAGTCCTCGGTGCGCTTCTCCAGGCCTTCACCCTTGACAAAATGGGTGTAGGCAACAATCTGAATGTCGCCACCCAAAGCCTTGGCGGTCTCAGCAACATACTTCTTCACGTCCATGTTGCCGTCCTTGATGAAAGCCTGATCCACCAGGCAGTTCTCCTTGTAGAACTTGCCCAGCTTGCCGATGGCCATCTTCTCTTTGATGGCGTCCGGCTTGTTGGCATTCTTGGGATCGTTGGCCATCTGGGCCAGGATGATTTCCTTTTCCTTGGCGATGGTCTCGGCGGGGACAGCGGCCTCGTTCAGGTAGCTGGGGTTAGCCGCAGCAATCTGCATGGCAATGTCCTTGCCGAAGGCAGCAAACTCGGCCTTGGAAGCCACGTCGTCGCTGGTCTCGAACTTGACGATAACGCCATGGGTGCCGCCGCCATGGACATAAGCGGCGCAGTGACCCTCATAGCGGGCAAAACGACGAACCTTGATGTTCTCCTTGATGACCAGAATCAGAGCCTTCAGGGCATCGTCCACGGTGCCCTCGCCCATCTTGCAGCCCATCAGAGCGTCCACATCGGCGGGATTCTGCTCGGCAACAACCTTGGCCAGCTCCTTGGTGAACTCAACAAACTTGTCGTTCTTGGCAACGAAGTCGGTCTCGGCGTTAACCTCGACGACGACGGCGCAGTTGTCAAAGGAAACGGCGTAGACCATACCCTCGGCGGCAATACGGCCAGCCTTCTTGTTGGCGGTAGCCAGACCCTGCTCACGCAGAATCTCGATGGCCTTCTCAAAATCACCCTCGGCCTGGGTCAGAGCTTTTTTGCACTCCATCATGCCGCAGTCAGTCTGGCGGCGCAGTTCCATAACGTCTTTTGCAGAAATAGCCATAATCTTGTTTGTCCTTTCTGTCTTACGCTTTTGTTACAATCAAGCCTCAGCAGCTTCCGCGGTCTCAGCGGCGGGAGCTTCCTGCACGCCCTGCTTGCCTTCCAGAACGGCGTTGGCCATGGCACCAGAGATCAGCTTGACGGCACGGATGGCGTCGTCGTTGCCGGGAATCACGTAATCGATCTCGTCGGGATCGCAGTTGGTGTCCACGATGGCGACGATGGGGATGTTCAGCTTGCGGGCCTCAGAAACGGCAATGCGCTCTTTGTGGGGATCCACGATGAACAGAGCCTTGGGCAGGCCCTTCATGTTCTTCACACCGCCCAGGTACTTGTCCAGCTTCTCCATCTCGAGTTCGAGCTTGACAACTTCCTTCTTGGGCAGCAGATCGAAAGTGCCGTCAGCCTGCATGTTCTTCAGCTGCTCCATACGGTCGATGCGCTTGCGGATGGTGCGGAAGTTGGTCAGCATGCCGCCCAGCCAACGAGCGTTGACGTAATGCATGCCACAACGGGTGGCCTCGTCACGGATGGACTCCTGAGCCTGCTTCTTGGTGCCGACGAAGAGAATCTCGCCGCCCTCAGCAGCGGTGTCACGGACAAAGTTGTAGGCCTCATCCAACTTCTTCACGGTCTTCTGCAGGTCGATGATGTAGATGCCGTTGCGCTCGGTGAAGATGTACTTCGCCATCTTGGGGTTCCAGCGACGGGTCTGGTGGCCGAAGTGAACGCCGGCCTCCAGGAGCTGTTTCATAGATACGACTGCCATGTTTGTTTCCTCCAATAGATTTAGTTTTACCCTCCGCATTCCGTTTTATGTTTTCTAACTCTCTCTTCGCTTCCCGAAAAAAGGGCACAAAAAAACAACGCAATGCGTGTGTATTGCCGTAGTATAATACCACAGGTCTTTTGAAATTGCAAGAGTTTTTTCTGAAAAAACGCGTAAAACGCACGAGTTCAGGCAAAGTCTTTGCCTTGCGTGTTGTACAGATGCGTCCGCAGCACCTCACACTGCCAAGCCGGTGCGCCCCCGCGTGAATGGAGATACTCCATCAACAAAGACGGATTGAGGTTGAGGGCTTCTCCGGAGCCACAGGGCAGAAGAAGGGAAAAATGCAGCTGGTCTCCCTGCACTTCGTAGTCCACGCGAGGCAGATAAGCTTTGAGGTCCAACGTTTTCTGCCCGCGTTTTGTTTTCTTGATGACCTCGGCATTTTCGGCGGCGTTGTATGCATCCAACACCGGAGCAGCAGAAGCAGGCATAGAAATACGATAGGCGGCGGTGGAGATCTCCCCCACCTTTTCCACTGCCACCGCTACCTTGGTGATCGTAATACCCCGGGGCATCAGTGGCTGCAAGGCATTTTTCCAGGCGGTCCCGTCGATGGCCTCCTGCTCGGTTTTTACCTCGCAGCTTTCACACAGACTTTCCTGCCCCAGGGAAAGCGGGCAGGAGAAGGAAAGGTAGATATGGGGATTGAATCCCTGGGTGTACCATACCGGCAAACCACTGATTTTCAGCAGGCGATGAAAGACGCGCTGCAGATCCAGCAACGAAATATAAGCGGCTTCCCCGCGTTTTTCAAAGAAGATTCTTACTGTAGTCAAAACACGGTCCTCCCAGTAGTTTGTTGGCGCCACAGGCACTGCACTGACGGTTACAGGGCTGCGTGGTTTCGGCTTTCAGCGCCTTCTGATATTCCCGTACAAGATGTGCGTGGCTGACCCCTACATCCAGGTGGCTCCAGGGAGTGACTTCCTCCAGGCCCATGGCGCGGTAATTATAAAAGTCGGGGTCGATCCCACAGGTTGCAAAGGCATCCATCCAGCGATCATAGTCAAAGTATTCTTCCCAGGTGTCAAAGAACGCACCATTTTCAAAAGCGGTTTCAATGACACGTCCCAGACGGCGATCTCCCTTGGCAAAGACGCCTTCCAGCACGCTGGTGGCGCTGTCATGGTAGTTGACTTTGATCTTGCGGGAATGCACGCAACTGAGCAGATATTTTTGCTTCTCACGCAGGGTCTCACGGCGATCCTGTGCGCAGAACTGGAAGGGCGTGTCCGGTTTGGGCACAAAACAGGCGACGCTGATGGTTACCTGAACCCCTTTGCCTTTGGGGCGATCCGGAATCTGATAGAACAGGTCCACGACCTTTTGGGCGGTGTCGGCAATGCCTTTGATGTCTTCCATCGTTTCGGTGGGAAGGCCCATCATGAAGTACAGCTTGACGGACGTGTAGCCCTCCGAGAAAGCAATCCGGCAGCCACGCTCGATCTGTTCCCAGGTAACGTTTTTATTGATGACATCGCGCAAGCGTTGGGTGCCGGCTTCCGCAGCAAAGGTCAGACCGCTTTTGCGCACTTTGGTGGTCTTTTCCACCAAAGACTGCGAGAAGTTGTCCACCCGCAGGGACGGCAGAGAAAGGCTGACGTGATCCGCTTCCGCCCAGGAATTGAGGGCATCGAGAATCTCTTCCAGACGCGAATGGTCTGAGGTGGACAGACTGGTCAGGCTCAGCTCGTCATACCCGGTATTCCGGCAGAGCTCCCGCGCGCAGTCGCTGATCATCTGCGGCGACCGCTCCCGGAAAGGCCGATAAATCTGACCCGCCTGGCAGAAACGGCAGCCACGCACACAGCCGCGAAGTACCTCGACGCAGGCGCGGTCCTGCACGGCGCCCACAATGGGCACCACAAAGTTTTTCGGCGGTTCGTAAGCATCCATGTCTTTGACAATGGCTTTGGTTACGCGTGCCGGAATACCCGGACGATTGGGGGTGATTGCCTGCACGCGGCCATCCGGCAGATACGTCACATCATAAAAAGAAGGCACATACACACCGGGGATCTTTGCCAGTGCCAGCAACAGCTCCTCTTTGGTCCAGTGCAGCTTTTTCCCCTGCTCCACCGTGGCGCAGATGTCCTGCAGCATTTGTTCGCCCTCGCCCAATTGCATGACATCAAAGAAATCCGCCATGGGTTCTGCATTGCATACACACGGCCCGCCGGCGATAATCAGAGGCCAGTGTTCGTCACGGTCTTCGGCGCGCAGCGGAATGCCTGCCAGACGCAGCATCGCCAGAATGTTGGTATAGCACAGCTCATACTCCAACGAGAAGCCCACGATATCGAAGGCTGTCAAGGGATCTTTGCTTTCCAGGCAGTAGAGCGGGATATCCAGACGCTCCATCTGGACTTTCATATCCGTCCACGGCATGAAGGCGCGTTCACACCACCAGTTTTCGTGGCGGTTCAGAAGATCATAGAGGATCTTCTCTCCCAGGAAGGACATGCCGATTTCGTATGTGTCGGGAAAGCAGAAGGCCATCCGGACATCTACAGCGTTTTTGTCTTTATATACGCTGCCCGGTTCGCCGCCGGTGTAGCGCCCGGGCTTTTGCACCAGGCTCAATGCTTCTTTGAATTTTGGGGAAAACTCCGCCATAGTGGTGAACCATCCTTGTCTTTTGTTTCGTTTTATTGTACCCTATGCCGGACGGAAATGCAACCGCTCAGAGGCTATCGGAACAGAGAAAGTAGGATTCTTTGTCCGTCCAGCCCCGGCAAAGGCAAAAGATTGAGCCCGCCCACCAGTAGGTTGGTACAGGCAAACCAGTATCCTGCATACCGGTAGCAGCCGGTATATTGCATCAGCCAAAGCACAGCCAAGCAGGCCAGCAAATTGATTAAGGGCCCCGCTGCGGCCAGCATACATTCCTGGTGCGGTTCCATTGCTGTGCCGCGCAACAGCAGGCAGAGCCCGAAGGGCGAGATTTCCAGGTCTGGCCAATGCCCCCATATCCAGCGGAACATGAGCAAATGCCCGCTTTCGTGCAACAAGGCGCAGAGCAATCCTAACCGCAGAATACCGCTTCCGTCCCAGGCCAGGGCGAAAGAGAGCAGGCCCAAAACCACCAAAGGAGCCCGCAGGTGCAGGCGCGCCTTACGAGGCCTGCTGCAATGCTTCGGACGGGTCATACCGGATCCCCTTATGCAAAATTTCAAAATGCAGGTGCGGACCGGTGGTGTTGCCGGTCTCACCTACGGTGCCGATACACTGCCCGGCCGATACAGACTGTCCGCTATGCACAAACAGATATTGCAAGTGGGCATACAGCGTCTCGTCGCCATTGGCGTGCAGGATGCGCAGATAGTTTCCGTAACTGCTGTGGGTACCGGCATACCGGACAACACCGTCGGCTGCCGCCAGAACCGGCGTGCCGGTGGCGGCGGCCAAATCGTTGCCCAGATGAAAATCCGAGCCGGACCCTCCCATGGGATCGGCACGCCAACCATAGCCGGAAGTTTTTGCGGCGGAGGTTCCCTGTAACGGAAAAGTTACCGAAAAATCCGGCAGATAAGATTCCTCCCGTGCGTTGGATGGGACAGGATCCTCTTTCCCGTGGGCAAGGCGGCGCGCCGTTTCCGCCGTGGAGGGACCGCTCCAACGTTGCAAAACGTCATCGGCGGCGTTGCTGATGGTCTCCAGCGTTTGTTCGGTGAATTTGGACAGACTGCGTTCTTCTGAAAGAAACAGGGTTTGATCCGGGCGCATGGCGGTTTCAAAAGCTGTGCGAAGCACGGGAAGAAAAGGCCACTGCCAGGTGATGGCTCCCCATGCCACAGCGATTGCAAGAAGACACACCGCGCACTGTCCCCACAAAAGAAACTCCCCTTCCCGCTTGGCCGTCCGTTTACGATATGATGGCACGGAGGATTGAGGCGGCGGTATCGGGGTGGCGTTTTCCCACATGGCAAACACTCCCTTCTGGTGTATCTATATGAGAAACGGCAAAAAAATATCCGCACCGAAACATACGGTTTCGGTGCGGATAAAAGGGCTTAAATCAGACGCCCAGGGAAGCTTTCAGCATCTGTAGGCGATCATCCAAAAGCTTTTTGGGCTTGGCAAACAACCCCAGTCCATTGATTTCCATGGTGCATTCCAGACTGGTGGAGTCACCGCCTCCCAGCAGGATCGCCGTGAATGTGCCGCTGACCTTTCCGTTTTGGAAATTGCAGCTCAGGCACCGCGGCTTTTCTTTGCGGGTAAAATGCAGTTCGGTGGTGGTGCCGTCGGTATGGTGTTCCACAACCCGCATGCCGTCATCACTTTCTTCGTAGTCGCGCACATCCTTGCGCCAACCGTTCAGGGTGGGCTTGGTCAGATACAGCCAGACCTTGGAGGGGTCACAAGCGTAATTTGCGGTAACAACGCAGGTCTTCATTTCCTGGATTCTCCTTTTACTTTTTGCCTCGGCCAAACAGGTTTTGCCACAAACCGGAACGGGCCGGACGCAGCGAAGATGCCTGACGTGTGGCGGGCCGGGCCACTGCTTTTTTGGCCACAGCCTTGGCAGTCACCTGCGGCTTGGGCTTTTCGGCTTCCATCTCGAAGCCATCCTTGAAGTAGCCGAACATGGCCATCTGGCTGTCGACCGGGAACTGGCCTTCTGCCGGTTTTACCTTCGTGTAACTGCCATCCGGCTGCATTTCGCGGGCATTGACCGTATCACGCAACTGCAGGTCCAGAATGCCGCGCAGCTTTTTGGCAATCTTGGGGTCGTCCACCCGGACGCCCACCTCTACGCGGCGTTCCGTATTGCGGGTCAGGAAATCGCCGGAGGCAATGTAAATATGCATATTTTCGCCGCTGCCGAAGCAATAGATGCGGGAATGTTCCAGATACCGCCCCACAATGCTGCGGATGTGTACATTTTCCGTACGACCCGGCACACCGGCGCGAACACAGCAGATGCCGCGCACGATCATATCCACCCGGACACCGGCGCAGCTGGCCTCGCTGATCTTGGCAATGATCTGCGGGTCGTTGATGGAGTTGTTCTTCAGGATGATGGAAGCAGGTTTCCCTTGCATGGCCAGTGCAATCTGGCGGTCCATCTCATCCAGGAGTACGGTTTTGAAACGAAGGGGGGCCACCAGCATGGTATCCGCTTCGCTGGTCAGGCGCTGCAGTGCCATGTTATTGAAAACGGCACTGGCCTCTTCGCCGATTTCCTGTCGTGTGGTGATGAAGGAAAGGTCCGTGTACAACTCACTGGTTTTTTCATTGTAGTTGCCGGTACCAATCTGGGTAAGATAGTGATATTTGCCGTCCACGCGGCTGGTAATCAACGTCAACTTGGAATGTACCTTGTAATCATCAAAGCCGTACAGAACGGTACAGCCGGCATCCTGCAGCTGCTTGGACCAGTCAATGTTGTTCTGCTCGTCGAACCGGGCACGCAGTTCCACCATGGCCACAACTTCCTTGCCGTTTTCTGCTGCATTGATCAGTGCGCCCACAATCTGGGAATCGCTGGCCATGCGGTACAGAGTCATTTTGATGGAAACCACGTTGGGGTCGGCACCGGCGCGAAGCAACATCCGGATAAAGGGGCGAATGCTCTGGTACGGGTAGGCCAGCAACACGTCGTGCTTGCGCACTTCCGTGTACAGATCATAGCCTGCCGGCGCCTGCATGGGCTTGGCGGCAGGGTAAAACATTTCGGCGTGCTCCCCATCGTTGCCGATGCGGCTGGCGAGCTTGAACAGGCAGCCGGTGTCCAGCGGCGAAGTCTGCGCATAGCAGCGGGATGCGGGTACTACCAACTTTTCTCGCAGGAATTTTGCGATTTCCTGCGGTGCTTCCGGCCAGAACTGCAACCGGACCGCAGCCAGTTTGCGGCGCTTTTTGAGCAGTTCGCTCATGACATCACGGAAGTCTATGTCGTGATCCATCATGCCTTCATCCACCGTGATATCCGCATTGCGGGTCACCCGGAACAGGCATTCTTTCTGCACCGTGCTGGTGTTGAAGATGGTGGCGGCATAGTGGGCCACCAACTCTTCGATGAAGGCAAAGCAGGTCATCTCGCCGTCCTTCACGAAAAGCACCCGCTCAAAACGGCTTCCGACCGGGACAATGCCGAAACTGACCCCATCGCCCTTGTTATAGAGCTGGGCGATGTAATAGATATCTTTATTGTTCAAAAACGGGAATGGATGACGGGAATCCACAATCTGGGGGCTCAGCAACGGAAGCAATTCCCGTTGGAAATAGGTCTTCCAGAAGTGTTCCTGCTGTTTGTTCAGATGGGAAAAATCTACCTTTTTATACCCGGCATCTGCGAGAAGTCCCATCAGGTGCTGGAAATACTTGTCACATTTGGCCTGCAATTCCGCCACGCGGGGGGTAATGGCCGCAATCTGTTCGGAAGCCGTCATGTGGGTGACGATATCCGGTTTGTTGTTTTTCAAAAGGGTCTGGTCATACAGTGAGCCAACACGCACCATGAAAAATTCGTCCATATTGCTGCCAAAGATGGCAGCAAATTTCAGGCGTTCGCCCAGCGGAACGTTCTTTTCTTTGGCCAACGCCAGCACACGGCTGTCAAAATCCAACCAGCTCAGTTCGCGGTTGATAAAAATGCTCTCCGGCTTTTCCAAAATCCTGCTCCTCCCATTTCTTGAAAATCTGTTGGGGTTGTACCGGGTGTATGAACGGTTGCCAAACCTGCCCATTGTTCCACCATGCTCGCCGATATGCCGCTTACCTGTGTCACTTCTTCCAGGCAGGTAAACGGTCCGTGCGATTCCCGATACGCAACAATGGCAGCGGCTTTTGCAGGGCCGATTCCCGGCAGCCTATCCAACTCCTGTTCAGTGGCGGTGTTAATGTCGATCAGTGTTTCTGCCTGGGACGAATCAACCACATCTTCCCCGTCTGCAGAAGGGGCAATATAGGCGGCGGGTGGTGCGGAAAACTGCCAGACCGGTGCAATCAGAAACAAAGCGCCCCACAGGATGACTGCCAAAGCCGCAAAGGTGGCGACAACCAATGGATACAGCGGGTATGGTTTCTTTTTGTTGGGCACAGGCAGACCCCCGTTCCTGCATATAACTTTATTATAGCATGGCAATCTTAAAAATGCATCTGCAAATCTTGTCTTTTACAGAAAATATACCGTTTACTGACGCGACCGGTTTGGTGACGGGCCCCCATGCGGTTCGGCGTCTGTCATGATCACATCCGCGCCGATTCTTGTCAAAGACTCCCACGGAATGACCAGGTCCTCATCGTACCCGAGCAACCCGAACAAATGACCGCGGCCATGGAGCACAACAGCCTGCATTTGCCCGGTCATTTCATCAAAAAGCAGGTCGTCGATTCGGCCCAGATTTTCGCCGCTTTGGGTCTGGATCACGTCCTTGTTGCGAAGATCATGTAAAGTCATGTCTCCTGTCTCCTTTCTCAAAGGTATCTTCAGTGTATGCGCGGAAAAAGCGATTGTTTCTTGCCGGGTTTCTGTGTATAATAGAAAAATACAAAAGCAGAAGCATCCGGGAGGGTCTTATGTATAAAAATATCATTTTCGATTTCGGCGGGGTTGTGGTCGATTTCAACCCGCGCAATTTCCTGATGGACCGGTTCATGAACAAACATGCGGAGGAGATTGTTTATGATTTGACCTTTGGTAGCCAGGAATGGCTGGATCTGGACCGCGGTACCGTTACCCGCGCGGTTGCCAACCGCACCATGCTGGAAAACGCGGCCCATGTAAACCGCGAATTTGAAGTGAAAACGGTCATCGAGGAATGGACCACCATGCTGCGCACCAAGAAAAGTACGGTGCGCGTTATGAAAGAATTGAAAGCCGCCGGATATCGCCTGTACTATCTGACCAATATGGCGACAGATATTATGGATGAACTGCGCCAGCGCGAGTGGTTTGCCCTGTTTGACGGGGGCGTGGCGTCCTGCGATGTTCATCTGTGCAAGCCGGAACCGGAGATTTATACAACGCTGATGCAGCAGTGCAACCTGGCTTATGATGAATCCATCTTTGTGGATGACAACAAAATCAATGCGCAGGCTGCCTATAATCTGGGAATCACCGGCATTCTGTACAAGAACCCCAAGTCTTTTCAGCGGGCGCTGGGGGCCTGCGGCATTCAGCTGGGATAAAATTCCAACCAAAGAAAAAAGAAAACCGCCCTGCCAGAAGCTTTTCCTGGCAGGGCGGTTTTCAGCAGCTGGAGGAGATCTGGCTTTTTATGTGGTTGAGTGCTCCTTTTTCCAACCGGCTGACCTGAGCCTGGCTGATTCCGATTTCCCGGGCAACCTGCGTTTGTGTTTTGCCGCTCAGGTACCGCATGGCAATGATGCGCCGTTCCCGTGGCGTCAGTGCTTTTACGGTGTCGCGGAACATGATGTCGCTGATCCAGCTTTCTTCCCCGGTGGCATCGTGCAGCTGATCCACGATGGCAAAACTGTCTTCGCCGTCCGAATATAGGGGCTCATACAAACTGGCGGGTTCCACCACCGATTCCAGTGCCATGGCCACGTTCTCCGGAGAAGCCCCCACCCGGGCGGCGATCTCGGAGATTTTGGGCTCCCGCCCGTGTTCCTTTTGCAGGGCTTCCCGCGCCTGCATGGAATGGTAGGCCAGATCCCGGATAGAACGGCTTACGCGCACGGCATTGTTGTCGCGCAGGAACCGGCGGATCTCCCCTACAATCATGGGCACACCGTAGGTGGAAAAACGTACTTTTAAGCCGGGATCAAAATTGTCGATGGCTTTGATCAATCCGATGCAGCCCACCTGAAACAGATCATCCAGGTTTTCCCCGCGATTGGTAAACTTTTGTACCACGCTCAGAACCAGACGCAGGTTGCCCTGGATCATTTTCTGCCGTGCCTTTCCATCTCCGGCACGGGCGGCGCGGATCAGTTCGCTTTTTTCTGCTTCACTCAGAACCGGCAATTGGGAAGTATCCACTCCGCACAAATCCACCTTGCCTGCATACATTTTTTGACCATCCTCCTTCCCGTCGGTTAGGAGTATGGTCCGCAGTCCCGGGAGGCAAACACCCCGCTGGCTGGTAAAATCTGGCGCACGGGATGCCGGAACGGCGCATAGCATAAGAACAAAGGAGGGTCGCCCTATGGTTGAATCCATCTGGTTTGTTCTTGTGCTGGTCCTGCTGGCGGTGGTATCGGTGGCGTTGGTTTTGATGATTGTGCTGCAAAATGATCTGCGCGCTACCGGCCGTGAAACCCGCACCCAATATCTGACACCCAATTATTCCCGTGCGGCGGGGTTCCGCCTGACCTCTTACCCCGACAATGAGCTGGTGATTCTGCAGCGCTACTGGCTCATTGACGAAAGCATTGCGGCCCTGGATTATTCCATTGTGCCCGGGCGCTTCATGACACTTTTTATTGCCAAACAGGGCAAGATGCGATTCCCTGACAATTACTATACAGAAGTGTTCGAAAGCGTAGAACAGTATGAAATCTCCGGAATCACCGTGACCCAAAGCCAGAAAGCCGGACGTCGCAGCGCCGTTTACTGGACCCGGGACAACTTTGAATACCTGATCTATTCCGAGGAACCGGAAATGAACATGATGAACGGTCTGGCGTACTATTTCGTAAACAATACCCGTGCGGAAAAATCCTAACCCACGGCTTCCAGCTCCCGGCGCAGCCGTTTCAGGATGCGCTTCTCCAGCCGGGAAATGTAACTTTGCGAAATCCCCAGTGTGTCTGCCACCTCTTTTTGGGTGTGCTCCGACTCATGCTTCAAACCAAAACGCAGCTCCATAATGCGTCGTTCCCGCGGGGCAAGCCGCTCTACTGCGGTCCGCAGGGCGGCGCGTTCTGCGCTGCGTTCCAGTTCTTCCCCGACCTGGGGGTCGTCGCTGGTGAGTACATCCATCAAAAGCAGTTCATTGCCATCGTTATCTGTATTCAATGGTTCATCGATGCTGGCGTCCTGACGTCGGTTGGAACTTTTGCGCAGATACATGAGGATCTCATTTTCGATGCACCGGCTGGCGTAGGTGGCCAGTTTGATGTTTTTGGACGGCTCAAAGGTATTTACGGCTTTGATTAGGCCGATGGTTCCGATGGATATCATGTCCTCGATGCCGGCAGAAGGCGTCTCGAACTTTTTGGCAATGTACACCACCAACCGCAGATTATGGGTGATCAAAAGGTCCCGGGCTGCACTCCTGCCGGCGGCCAAGTCCGCCAGCGCCTGCTGTTCCTGCTCGGATTCCAGCGGCGCCGGCAATGTGTCCGAACCGTTGATGTAATGGAGTTCCTGCGGCGAGACCAACCGCATCCACAGTACCCAGAGCGCATGGTTCATCTGTTTCCATACTTCCATGTTTCTCCCCCTTATGTCATAAAAAATCGTTTCCGTACAACGCTTCGTAGTGTTCACTGCCAAAGGATTGAGGGGCAAACGCCACGGCGGTTCGTCCCAGTCCCAATATTCCGTTGGTTGTGATTAGACCGATATTGCCCACGGCAAACCCCGGCAACAGACTGTGCTGGGATGCCGTCCGGCAAGGAATCAATCGAAGCCGGGTGTGTGGCGGCGGATCGCCGGGCGGTTTGCCGGCAAACCAGGCCGTCAAGTAATCCCGCAAAATCTGCGGTAATCGGTTTTGCGCGTCGGGAAAACTGACCACCAGAACCGGCAGGCAGGTGATGGGGTCGATGAGATGACAACCGGTGTCCAGTGCCGCGCGCAGATGTAAAATGGTACCGGCCAGCTCCAATTCCAGGCCGACAATTTGATTTGTCGGTTTGGGCTTGTTCAGAAGCCGCAGACCGAGCTCCACGGCCAGACAGCACAGGGCGGAAAGACCGACCAGCAGCAATGGCGATACCCGTAGATACACCGTCAGGTTCCCGGTCTGCAAAAGAGGGGTGCCGGTGCGCAGAATGGCCAGGAGGACCACCCCGGCCAACGCAATATTCAACGCTGCGAACCAGCAGCAGGCGGTCAGTAACCTTCGTTTGTTGCGCCAGCCGAAGGTGGCGGCGGTAATCACCAGGGCGCTTGCGAGTTTATAGGCCAGTTGAACACCGTAGGGCTGTTCGGGCACAAACAGGATGAGCGAGGAAAGTGCGGCCAACGTGCTGCCCAACAGCATCCTGCCGAAGCGTGCGCGTTGTCCGCTGAGCGCTCCGGCGCCAAGCAGAAAAAAATAGGCCGCCAGAAAATTGACAAGAAGCAGCACGTCCAGATAAATCACCGTTTTGATGGTATCACCTCCCCGGCACAGCCGTTTCTACCAGTGTATGATCCGGCACAAGAGAAAATACGCAAACGGTGAAACACACAAAAAAGCGACTTGCTATGGGCATAGCAAGTCGCTTTTTGGATAGGGGGATTATTTCAACTCCACAACGGTAACGCCGCTTTCCCCTTCGCCATATCGGCCCAGGCGGAAGCTCTTGACCGCTTTGTGGGTGCGCAGGTGCTTCTGGATGGCGGTGCGCAATGCGCCGGTGCCGTTTCCATGAATAATATACAAAGTCTGCTGCCCGCGCAGCATGCCGCTGTCCAGGAATTTGTCCACTTCGGCCAGTGCTTCCTCCACGGTGTATCCCAGCAGGTTCAGCTCCATGCTGGTCTTGCGGTTTTTGTCCAGCTGTACCCGCGTGCTGGAACGCCGGGGCTCACGCTGCGGTCGTTTTTCCATCTTGTCGGGGGCGCGCAGACCGGAAAGGGGTACCTTGGTTTTCATGATACCGGCGCGTACTTCCACCATACCATCCCGGTCGGGACGCGACATGACGGTGGCCGGCTGGTTCAGGTCCGCAATCACCACTTCCTGACCGATCTGCACCTCCTTGAGCGGGACGTATTCCTGTTTGGCAGGCTTGGCATCCGTTCGCTTGAGCAAGGCCTCGGTGTCCTTGCGGGCAATTTCCCGGGCGCGGATGGCGCGCTGCGCCGCATTGGTTTTTTCGTCCTTCTGAATGCGGCGCAACTCATCGGTCAGGGCGTAGGCCTCATTCTGGACCTGCTGCATCAGTTCGTGTGCCTGGCGGCGGGCGTCTTCCAGCTCCCGCTGGCCTTTGGCCACCAGTTCCTCTCGCTTTTTCTCGGCACTTTCCAGTGCATGTTCAGCCTCATACCGGGCCTTTTCCGCTTCGTCCTGGGCAGCCTTTAACTGCAGCTTCAGGTCGTCCAGCTGTGCCAGAACACTGTCCAGCCGCTTGTCGTCGTTGGACATGTGATTCCGTGCGGCGTCGATGATTTCCTGGGGAATGCCCAGCTTGGCGCTGATGAGGAAGGCGTTGGATTTGCCCGGTACACCCACGCTGAGCTTGTAGGTGGGCATCAGTGTTTCCACGTTGAACTCACAGCTGGCGTTGACCACACCGGGCGTTTCCAGTGCATAGACCTTCAGCTCGGCGTAATGGGTGGTGGCCATCAGCAGGCTTCCCTGGCGGCGCAACTGCTCCAGAATACTGACCGCCAGTGCGGCGCCTTCCGCCGGATCGGTACCGGCGCCAAGTTCGTCAATCAGCGTCAGGGTGCCGTGCCCGGCCCGTTGCAAGATGCCTCCGATTCGTTTCATATGGCCGGAGAAGGTGGAAAGGCTTTGCTCAATACTCTGCTCGTCGCCGATGTCCACCAGATATTCCCGGAAGGTGCAGACTACGCTGCTTTCATGGGCCGGGATCAAAAAGCCGTATTGTGCCATGGCGTTGAGCAGGCCGGCGGTTTTGATGGAAACCGTTTTGCCGCCCGTATTGGGGCCGGTGATGACAAGGGTATCGTACGCCTCGCCCAGCGTGATGTCCACCGGTACCACGGTCTTTTTGTCGATCAGCGGGTGCCGTGCCCGATTGAGTCGGAAACGGATGGTATCGCTGACGGTGGGCATGAAGGCGTTCTGTTCCACAGCTAGACGCGCTTTGGCCAGCAGCAGATCAATTTGCAGCATGGCCTCATAGCTGTAAGAAAACTGAGGCTCCAGCGATCCCACCTGGGCAGAAAAAGCGGAGAGAATCCGTGTGATTTCCTCCTGCTCCTGGGCACGCAGCTGCATGATGCGGGCGTTGGCCTCCACCACGGCCGTGGGTTCCACAAAGATGGTGGCACCGGTGGAAGAAACGTCATGGATGACGCCGCCCACCTCGCCGCGGTACTCGGCGCGGACGGGGACGACATAGCGCCCGTTGCGCAGGGAAACCACCGCATCCTGCAAGAATTTGTTGGTGGTGGAGTTCTTGATGATGTTGTCCAGTTTGGTACGGATGGAATCTTCCGTTTGCCGGATCTTGCGACGTAGGTCATGCAGGGTCACACTGGCCGTGTCGGCCATCTCTTCCGGAGAGAGAATGCTCTCGGTAATCTGTTTTTCCAGTACGGGCTGGGGGGCCAGGGCATAAAACAGATCATCTGTGGGCAGCATTTCATGCTCGCTCAGGCCGTACCACTGGGAAAGGCCTGAAAAATTGCGCAGTGTGGCAGCAATCTCCAACAGTTCTCCCATCGAAAGAATGCCGCCCTTCTGGGCGTGCGCCGTGATCCGGCGTGCCTCGGACACGCTGCCGAAACGCGGACTGCCATTCTGAATCAGCAGCGTATTGATGGCGTTGGTCTGCGCCAAAGCATAGCGTTCCTCTTCGGGCGTGGTATAAGGCTCCAGCGCCTGCATCATTTCCTTGGTTTCGCGGCAGGCGCAAAGCTGCACGGCACGGGCGATGATTTTATCCAATTCCAGGGTAGTTTTGTAAGCGGTATCCATACAGGGTAGTGCTTCTCCTTCATTCCAGTACAGTCTTTAAAAAGTCGAGACTTTTTAATCCGTGCTCCAGGTGGGCCAGCAAATACTGCTCACTGACACGGGATAGATTTTTTAAACTTTGCGGGGACAGCGTAAAGGAAAACAGCTTTCGGTCCTCTGCCAGGCAGATATGGCGCAATGCATACAAAGCGCCGGTATCCAGGTTGGGGATGTGCCGTGCCTTGTCAGCACAGTCGGCGCACAGCAGATTGCCCTCAAGGGGATCAAAGTAAAATTCCCCGCCGTCATACCGGCCGCACATATGGCAGGCCAACAAGTCCGGCTGGTAGCCGGCCATGGACATGGCCCGCAGCTCATAGATGGTTTTCAGTTGCCGCAAGGGAAGTTTCTTTGTGGAGATCATATACAGGCTGTTGAGCAACAGCCGCAACTGCGCGTCCGCCTCCGGCGGTGCCGGGGACAGAGAAATGGCGACTTCCGCCATATAGGTGGCCAGGCACATGCCTTCCACCGTATCGGAAATCCCGTGAAATACTTTTTTTACCTGCGCACTGTCCACAAAATAGTGGCTGCGGCCGCTGGTCAGCGAAAATTCCGAGTAGCAAAACAAGCTGCAAGCGCTGAACAGTTTGTTTTTCAGCCGCAGACTCCCCTTGGCGGAAGCGGAGATTACACCGAGATCAGGTGTCAGAAGGGTCAGAATCTGGTCTGCCTCCCCCACCTTGACCTGGTGCAGTACCAGGCCCGTCGTTGCAATCTGCATTTTTATCCTCCCGCAAGGCACACTGTGATTTGTAGTTCAGATAGTCATAGACACTGCCGGTTTGTACAAAGCGTGCCCAGTCCCCTGCCGCACCCGTCATCCGGTATCCCCCTTTCTCGGTCGTGGTGTCATCATACCACAGCCGAACGGGAAAAGTTGTCCAACGGGGGCGGTGCAAACAGTGTCAGGGTTTGGCAAATCCCATCGAATTGAGGAGCTGTTCGTTGTCGCGCCAATCCTCCCGCACTTTGACCCAACACTGCAGGTTGACTTTCACGCCCAGCAATTCCTCGATATCCATGCGGGCGGCGGAAGCAATCTTTTTGAGCATCTGTCCGCCTTTACCGATGATCATGCCCTTATGGCTTTTGCGTTCGCAGTAAATATCCACATCAATATCGATGAGGTCCTTGTCGGGCCGCTCTTTGAAGCGTTCCACCACAACCGCAATGCCGTGGGGGATCTCGTCCCGCATGAAGAGCAACGCCTTTTCACGAACCAGTTCGGCAACCAGTTCCTTTTCCGGCATGTCAGTGAAGGCATCGTCGTCAAAATAGTGGGGCCCCTCGTTACCGTAGGGCTTGAGCAGCGAGAAAAGTTCATCGCAGCCGGTGCCGTCCTTGGCGGAAACGGTGACCACGGCATCGAAACAGCCAAAGTCCTGAATCTGGCGCTTCCGGCTTTCCAGGGCGGCAAAGCTGTCCAGCAGATCCACTTTGTTGATGACCGCGATGGCAGGGCCGCCCTTCTGCAGGGCCTTGACCATCGCAAGCTCCGATTCGGTAAAGTCTCCCATCGGCTCAAACAACATCATGGTGACGTCCACATCTTTCAGGCTGGCGGCGGCGGTCTGGGTCATCCGGGCGTCCAGCTTGTTGCGGGCCTTATGAATGCCCGGGGTGTCCATCAGCACATATTGTACCGGCCCCTTGGTGATGACGCCGGTGATCCTGCTGCGGGTGGTCTGGGGCTTTTTGGTCACAATGGCAACCTTTTCACCGACCAGATAGTTGGTAAGACTGGACTTTCCCACATTGGGACGGCCCACCAGGGCCACAAAAACGCTGCTGGGCATTTCAGGAATCGGTTTTGCCATTCGTTGTTTTGCCTTTCTGTATAACAGGATGATAACGGAAGATAAAAAGATAGGCCGGGACCAAACCTACGAGACAAATCCCGGCGATCCAAGGGTGGGCCAGCAGGTTTTTCCATACCTGCAGCCACTGTGTGCCGATCAGGCAGATGCCCACGGCCACCGTCCCCAGCGCCACAAACAGAACGCCGCCGGCGGCCATATCCTTGGCAGCACCCGCACTCCACCAATGGGTGGTGTCCGGCTTGTCCACCGCGCGCTCCACGGCGGAGTTCATCAGTTCCATGCCCAGCACGGCGGTCACGCAAAGAAAAATCAGGGCCCATTCCTGGCGAGACAGTTCTGCCAGCCAGGAGGCTACAAAAGCATAACAGGCCGCACACAGGTGGAAACGAAAATTCCGCTCCTGCTGAACCGCTGCGCGAATTCCGTTCCAGGCATATACAAAGCCGCGCCCGAAGCGCCGGATCTCAGATCTCATCGCTGGTGTAGGAAACCGTGCGCGGCAGACCCAGCTTGATCAAAACGGCTTCTTCTTTTTCCCGCATACGCACGGCCTCCAGGCCGCTGGCTTCGTGGTCATATCCCAGCAGGTGGAGCATGGAATGCACCGTAAGATACGCCACCTCCCGCTGCAGACTGTGGCCATACAGTTCGGCCTGTTCCATGGCACGCTCCATCGAGATCACAATGTCTCCCAGAATTTTGCAGCCGTTGTCTTCATCAATATCGTATTCCCCGTTTTCGCCCATGGGAAAGCTGAGAACATCGGTGGCGGAGTCCTTGTCACGGTACTGCTTGTTGAGCTCATGGATGCGGTTGTTATCCACGAATGTGACGCTGATCTCGGCGGAACCTTCAAATTTTTCGAAATCCAACACCGCGTTGCAACTGCGTCGGATCAGGATCCGCAAACCGGACGGAATCTTCACGACGTTCTGTTCGTTGGTAATCAGAACCTTATTGGACATAGGGTATCGACCTCCTGTACTGTCTTTATTGCCGGGCGGCGTGTTGCTCTGCCGCTTTTTCATATGCTTTAACAATTTGCTGCACCAGACGGTGGCGCACAACGTCCTTCTCGGTCAGATGCACCTGGGCAATGCCATCCACATCCCGCAGTACCTGCAGCGCGTCCACCAGACCGCTGCGCACCTTGTCCGGCAGATCAATCTGGGTGACGTCTCCCGTCACAACCACCTTGCTGCCCACGCCCATGCGGGTCAGGAACATCTTCATCTGCTCGGGGGTAGTGTTCTGCGCCTCGTCCAGAATGATAAAGGCATCGTCCAGTGTGCGCCCCCGCATGTAGGCAAGCGGGGCCACTTCGATAATCTGCTTTTCAAACAATTTCTGGAACGTTTCAGCTCCCAGCAGATCAAAAAGACCATCGTAGAGCGGACGTAGATACGGATCTACCTTGTTTTGCAGGTCCCCGGGCAAAAAGCCCAGCTTCTCCCCCGCCTCCACCGCGGGACGCGTCAGAATGATGCGGCTGACATCCTTGGACTTGAAAGCCTTGACCGCCATGGCCACGGCCAGATAGGTCTTGCCGGTACCGGCAGGCCCCACGCCGAAGGTGATGGCGTGTTTGCGAATGGCGGAAAGATATTCCCGCTGCCCCAGGGTTTTGGGATGAATGGGACGTCCCTTGGCGGTCACGGCCACAAAGTCGTCGGTCAATTCCCGCAGCCGCTTCTCTTCGCCGTCCTGGGCCAGGCTGATGCAATAGCGTACCGTCTGCTCCTCCAGCGGGGTATGGTTTTGCATCAGCGTTACCATACCATCCACGGCATGTGCTGCAGCCGCAACGTCTTTTTCGGCGCCGCTGAAACGAAGCTCCGAGCCCCGGCATACCGCCGTGACGCCAAACTCCTTTTCCAGCAGATGGATATTCTGGTCGCAGTTGCCAAAAATTGCTGCGGCCAGTTCAATGCTGTCCAGTTCAATGGATCGCTCTGCCAAATTTCTGTCCCTCCGTGTAGCAAAAGTCATAATAACCCATTCAGATTATATCACAATTTTTACCAAAAGAAATTGTCTAATATGCACAAAATTTTGGGGCTTCTTTTGACGCATGGTGCGACGACGGTACAATTTGCCCGATTATGGCTGTGCAGATGCGATATTGGCATGAAATTGGTAGGTGATGGTACAGGTGTACCCTTCCGGGGCGGACTCGACTTGGGTTTGCTGAGCCTGGATTTCGGCATCGGGAAACTCGGCGTACAACTGCGCCCGGCAGGCGCGCTTCGCCAGTGCGGCTGCCGTTTCTTCCGTATAGGTCAGCGTTTCCTCTTCCCGGAGCCAGGCTGTTTTTTGGCACCGGCTGGCTGGCAGGCGCAGCCGTCCCAGCTGCAAAGGCTCCCAGTCGGTTTGCACCAGCGCGCCTTCTGGCAAAGGTGTAGCTTCTTGCAGAAAGGTATGCCCCAGAATCATATACTGCGTTTCCACAAAGTATTGCCCGCTCAGGAAAGTCTGGGTGTTCTGCCGGGGCTGAAATGCCGTATAGGTTTTTTCGATTCTGGCCAGAATTTTTCCGGAGGCGCCCTGGAGAATTTCCTTGCCATCCCGGTCCAGCCGCACCACATCCACCAGCAGCTGCCCTTTTTCCACCGATTGTCCCGGCGAGACAGCAGCGAACCCGCTTTGAGTTTGGACGGCAAGAATGGTACCGGCCTCTTTGGCATACAAAGGTTGCAGCGGGGGATCCTCCCGGATTGCCTGGTATTCGGCAGGGGTGCTTTCGATCCAGAGGCACCCGTCCGTAAAATTCAAGGTGATCCATCCAAAGATATCACTTTGCTGCAATGCCAGGGTCTGGGCGGTCTGCAGATTTTCCCGGCTTATGCAGGCCCCCTCGGTGATGCCGCAGCCGGCCAGCAGTTCCCGCATCCGATCCTGCGCCTGCGGTTCCAGTGTTCCGAAATCAATCATCCAGACAAAGGCAGTCAGGGAATGCAGCAGCATAAGAAAAAGGATGCCGCCCACGGCAAGGCCCGGGCGTGCCAGCAGCGCTTCCAGAAGGCGTCCCGGCCCCCTGCGCCGCACCAGGGATAACTGCCATCCACCTTCTACCGCCAGTGCGGTCAATGCCGCGTGATCCGCCCCAAAGGCCAGTGCAGTGATGCCTGTTTTTTCCCGTCGCAGTCCGGCAAGGCGGATGCCGCGGGCGGCAGCGAAGCTGACAAACCGTTGCGGGTCCTTTCCGGTGATGCGAAAGCGGAAGCGGTCGACAATCCAGAATTTATGTTTCATGCGGATGGCCCTCCCACTTGCGCTTGAAAACAATGCTGGCGATCTGCCCGGCCAGGATCAGCCTTTTTCCTGCCAGGGATTCTATCCGCAGCGCTTGCCCATAAAATGTTACTATAAAGTTGCCCATATCCAGGCAGATTTTTTCGGGCTCGAAATCCAGAACACGGCGGCAGCCATCCGTGGTCAGATAACCGCCGCGCATGGCAAAGTCCGGAAGCCGGTAAAAGGCTTCCGGCGGTTGTGCCAGCAGACCGCGAAGCGAGACGGAACCGGCGCGGTGTTTCTGGTTGTGCTTTGGAATCTTCATGAAAGAGCCCTCCCCGCCCGAAAAAATCCCGGATCATCTCAATATACGTCTTGGGAGGCGGGTTCTATGAGTGGAAAGGGAAAAACGGCCCGGTTGATTCTCTGCTGTGCCACAGGTGGGCTTCTGCTCTGGCAACCGCAGGCAGCAGCCCAGGGGTTCGAAAGCGGCATACAGCTATGTCTACGGACGGTTCTGCCGGCCTTGTTTCCATTTTTTGTCCTTTGCGACTGGATGATGGGTTTTGTGGGAGATGGCCGGGCCCTGCGTCCCGCCGCCCGTTTTTTGGGGATGCGCAACGCGAGCGGCGTTTTGGCGATTCTGCTCTCCTGGTTGGGAGGCTATGCGGTGGCAGCTCGCCTGGCCGGGCAGCTGCGCCGGGAAGGCACTTTGTCCGCACGGGATGCCTCTCTGGTGATGCTGTTGGGGTGTTGTTCCAGCCCGGGGTTTGTTATCGGATGCGTAGGGGGCTTACTGCTGGGCAATCTTGCCTTGGGAGTTCTGTTATACGGTCTGCAACTGTCGGCCAATTTATTGAGCACAGCGCTGTGCCTTCCCCTGTTGCCTGTGGCGTCCTCTGCCCCACAAGGCGCTTGCCTGATCCCCCAAAAGAATTCCTTTTCCGGTGCGCTGGGGCGGGCGGTGGACAGCAGCTTGCAGGTTTGCGGCTGCGTACTGTTTTTTCGCACGGTGGCAGCAGCGGTGCTGCCGTTTTTGCCCGAACAGCCGCTGGTTCAGCCGCTCCTGAGCGGTCTGCTGGAAATCACCGCCGGTTGTGCCGACTTTGCCCGACTTGGCGGAAAACCGGCTTTGTACGGCATTTGCTTTTGTCTGAGCACACTGGGACTTTCGGTGTGGGCACAATTGTCCATGCTTCTGCAGGGGGCAGTTTCCTGCAAGCTCCTGGCATGGAATCGAGCCATCCATCTGGTGCTTTTTGTGTTGCTGGTTCGCTTGTGTACACCGTTTTTGCCGGCAGAATGCGCGGTGTACAGCACGTTGGCGACACGGGTGATCCCGATGTACCGCCTTCCCTGGGATGCGGCTGTGGTGGTTTTTTGCTTCCTGTGTGCGGCCCTTTACAAGGTTCGTCAAAACTTCTATAATAAGTAGGTATATTTGTGGGATTTGGGGTGAGGCTATGTTCAAAAAGACCTATTACGGCAGCAAAATTGCACCGGCATGTGCGTACTGCCTGTATGGGAATCCCGCTTCCGACCCCAAAATGATTCTTTGCAAACTCAAAGGCGTGGTTTCCCCTTATTACTGCTGCCGTCGTTTCCGCTATGACCCGCTGATGCGTGTTCCCCATCGGCAGGTTTTGCCGGAACTGGACCCCAAGGATTTTACACTGGACTGAGCAAGGAGCCATTATGGATCACAAAAAACGCAGACGGGAAAGTTTACGGACCCTTTGGCAAGAAAAGCGCGCCGTTACTATTGTGTATGTTTTTCTACGCACATCGGTGGTTCTGGTCATGCTGGCACAGCTGTTCAACCGCAATTTTGAGAACGTTTTTCTCTGTGTTCTGACGCTGTTTCTGTTTGCCATGCCCTCGTTGCTGGAGAAAAAGCTGGACATCGATCTGCCCAACACACTGGAGATCATCATCCTGCTGTTTATCTATGCGGCAGAAATTCTCGGGGAAATCGGCGCATACTACGTCACCTTCCCCTATTGGGATACCGTCTTGCATACGCTCAACGGGTTCCTGTGCGCGGCTATCGGCTTTTCCCTGCTGGACATTCTGAACCGGCATAACCGCGCCCGGTTCCACCTTTCCCCCTTGTACCTTGCCATCGTGGCTTTTTGCTTTTCCATGACGGTAGGTGTTGTCTGGGAGTTTTTTGAGTGCACGATGGACCAGTTCTTTTTCCTGGATATGCAGAAAGACACGGTGGTCCACAGCATCGGAACCATTCTGCTGGACCCCACCGGGGGCAATCACCCCGTTGCACTGCACAATATTGTGGATGTCATTGTGGTGCAGGCGGATGGCAGCCAGACCGCTCTGGGGCTGGGCGGCTATCTTGATATCGGCTTGCTGGATACCATGGAGGACCTCTTCGTCAACTTTATCGGCGCCTTGGTCTTTTCCATCATCGGGTATTTTTATGTGCTGAGCCGCGGCAAGGGCAAGTTTGTTAAACGCTTCATTCCGGTGGCCAATGAAACCAAGGAGCCGGATCGGAAAGAAGAAAAACAGAATGAGGAGCGGAAGGAATCATGAATTTTATTCTGGTTTCCCCCAATTTTCCGGAGACCTTCCGGTGGTTTGCCATTCGGCTCAAGGAAAACGGGGTCAATGTACTGGGACTGGGGGATGCTCCCTACGATACGCTGCATCCGGAATTGAAAAGTGTGCTGACCGAGTATTACCGCGTGGACGATCTGGGCAACTATGATGATATGGTCCGTGCGGTGGGCTATTTCACCTTCCGCTATGGAAAAATCGACTGGATCGAATCCAACAACGAATATTGGCTGGAAATGGACGCGGCCCTGCGCACCGCCTTTAATATCACCACCGGCCCTAAATCCGATGCCATCCAGGGCTGGAAAAGCAAGCTGGCCATGAAAGAAACCTACCAGCACGCCGGAATTCCCTGTGCCCGCTGTATTCCCCTGACCACGAAGTATGCCGCCAAGAACTTCATTGCCCAGGTGGGGTATCCGGTGGTCGTCAAACCCGACAACGGTGTGGGCGCCAATGCCACCTATCGCCTGGAAAATGAGGAAGACCTGGATCGGTTCTTTCTGGCACCGCCGCAGGTCCCCTACCTGATGGAAGAATACCTGCCCGGGGTGGTGACCACCTATGACGGGGTTTGTAATTCCAAGGGAGAAGTGCTGTTTGCCGTCAGCCATGTGACCCCCAATTCCATCATGGATATGGTCAACGAAGGCGTGCCCACCTACTATTACATTGACGAACATGTTCCCGCGGATGTGGAACGGATCGGCCGCAAAACCCTGCAGGCCTTTGGCGTGACACGCCGCTTCTTCCATCTGGAATTTTTCCGTCTGACAGAGACTAAACCCGGTCTGGGCAAGAAAGGCGCCCTGGTGGGGCTGGAAGTCAACATGCGTCCGGCCGGCGGCTTTACCACTGAGATGATCAACTACAGCCAAAGCGTGGATGTGTACCAGATTTATGCGGATATGGTGGCCTTTGATCAATGCCGTCACACCTATATCGGACCCCGGCGCTTCTGCGTGTATGTGGGACGCCGTCGTGGTGTGATATATGATTATCCTTTGGGGGAACTGGCCACACAGTGCGGCGGGCATCTGCGTCAGATCGGGCAGATGCCCCCTGCCCTGGCGGGCGCCATGGGCGATGAGCTTCTGATCTGCTGTTACGATACCAAAGCGGAAATGGACCAGTTTGTGCGCAAAGCGTTTGCCTTGCCGCGCAAACAAAGGCGCGTTCGCACCCACCATTCCTGAACGAAAAATCCCCGGGACTTCTCAGAAGTCCCGGGGATTTTCTCTATTCAGGAATCAGCAGCCGATGTGCGGATTAGTACATGCCGCCCATGTCACCGCCTGCGGGAGCGGCCGGAGCCGGCGGCTCAGGCAGATCGGCAACCAGGCTCTCGGTGGTCAGGACCATCGCAGCAACGCTGGCAGCGTTCTCCAGAGCAGAACGGGTGACCTTGGTCGGGTCGACGATGCCGGCCTCGATCATGTCTTCCACGTACTCTTCCTTCTGGGCATCAAAGCCGTAGTTGGCCTTGTTGGCCTTCAGGATGTTATCGATGATGACGCTGCCTTCCAGACCGGCGTTGGCGGCGATCTGGCGCAGAGGAGCTTCCAGAGCCTTGCGGACGATCTTGGCACCGGTGCGCTCGTCGCCTTCCAGCTCGCCCACAACCTTATCCACAGCGGGGATCGCGTTGATGGTGGCCGTACCGCCGCCGGCAACAATGCCTTCCTCAACAGCGGCCTTGGTGGCGTTCAGGGCATCCTCGATGCGCAGCTTCTTGTCCTTCATCTCCACTTCGGTAGCGGCACCGACCTTGATGACGGCAACACCGCCGGCCATCTTGGCCAGGCGCTCCTGCAGCTTCTCACGGTCGAAGTCGGAAGTGGCGGTGGTGATCTGGCTGCGGATCTGGGCCACACGCTCGGCGATGGCGTTCTTGTCGCCGTTACCGCCCACGATGGTGGTGTTTTCCTTGGTGACCTTGACCTGACGGGCAGTGCCCAGCAGCTGCATGGTGGCATCCTTCAGCTCATAGCCCAGGTCGCTGCTGATGACGGTGCCACCGGTCAGGATGGCAATATCCTGCAGCATCTCCTTGCGGCGATCGCCAAAGCCGGGCGCCTTGACAGCAACCACGTTCAGGCCGCCGCGCAGACGGTTGATGATAAGGTTGGACAGGGCGTCGCCCTCCACATCCTCGGCGATGATGAGCAGCTTGCGGCCGGACTGGATGACCTGCTCCAGCAGAGGAACGATATCCTGGAAGACGCTGATCTTCTTATCGGTGATCAGCACGGAGCAATCCTCGTAGACGGTCTCCATCTTCTCGGTGTCGGTGACCATGTAGGGGGTCACGTAGCCACGGTCAAACTGCATGCCTTCCACAACCTCGGTGTAGGTCTCGGCAGTGGTCTTGTTCTCCTCGATGGTGATGACGCCGTCGGCGGTGACCTTCTCCATGGCGTCGGCAATCAGCTGACCGATCTCGGAATCACCGGCAGAAACGGTACCGACACGGGCGATGTCCTTGCTGCCGTTGACCTTCTGGCTGTTGGCCTTGACAGCCTCCACAGCGGCAGAAATGGCCTTCTGCATGCCGCGCTTGATGTCCATGGGGTTGGCACCGGCGGCCACGTTCTTCATGCCTTCGTTGACCAGAGCCTGGGCCAGAACGGTGGCGGTGGTGGTGCCGTCACCGGCAGCATCGTTGGTCTTGGTGGCAACTTCGCGAACCAGCTGGGCGCCCATGTTCTCGAACTCGTCCTTCAGCTCGATCTCCTTGGCGATGGTGACACCGTCATTGGTGATGAGCGGGCTGCCGAACTTCTTGGACAGAACCACATTGCGGCCCTTGGGACCCAGGGTAACCTTAACGGTGTTGGCCAGCTGGTCGATACCGGCGCACAGCGCCTTGCGGGCTTCAGCGCCCTGCTTAATCTGTTTAGCCATAGAGCATTATCTCCTTTTACTCAAAACAAATCTGGATGTTTGTGAAAGTCTTACTCAACCACAGCGAGAATGTCGCTCTGACGGACGATGGTGCATTCCTCGCCGTCCACTTTGACCTCGGTGCCGGAGTATTTGCTGGTCAGCACTTTATCGCCGACCTTGACAATCATCTGTACTTCTTTGCCGTCCACCATGCCGCCGGGGCCAACGGCCAGCACTTCGGCAACCTGCGGCTTCTCTTTGGCAGAGCCGGACAGGATCAACCCGCCCTTGGTGGTTTCTTCTTCTTCGACCAGCTTGATCACAACGCGGTCTGCAAGAGGTTTGATTTTCATGATGAAAGATCCTCCCTAAATAAAAGATTTCTCTTGAAAGATTTGGTTTAGCACTCGTTTCTCTTGAGTGCTAAACATATAATAACCACTTTCTCCCAAAAAATCAAGGGGTTTGTGTATAAAATTTTTATGAACAAAAAAGAATTCCCGACCAAACAAGGCGGGAACATAAAAAAGCGGCCCCAAAGGACCGCTTCCTTTTCGGAAAAACTCAACCAATACAGCGTTTGCAGGGACTATAGCCGCGGGCTTCCGCTTCCTCTTTCGTCAACGGCGTGGCATTTTTCATCTGGCTGCATGTGGGATCGCTGTGATAACGTGTTCCCTTTCCGCTGCCGGCGATGTACACAAGTTCCTGGTCGTCCTGCCCTTGTGCTGTCTGACTCGCAGCGGAAGAGCTTTCCGGCGTCAGTGCTAACGAGGCGCTTTCGCTTGCTTCGTCCTTGACGCTTGCCGTGGGAGCAGGCGTCCAACTGGGCTGCGGTGTGGAAACGTCCGTGGCCGCTGTGGGCACAGGAACCAAGGCTGCCTTCTTTTGTGCTGTCACGGCGGCGGAATCCGTAAGCCCGGTTGCTGCATTGGTATAAGGTGTGGGAGCGGCTGCCAGTAGTAAGCAGAAAGCCGCAAACAAAAGTGCTTGTCTTGAAAAGCGCGGCGATTGCGGGGGCAAAATCCGATCCCAGAGTCGTCGGATCGGAGCGATGGGAAGAGCCAGCAGACCGACCAGCAGACCCAGAAATCCGGTGACCGAGAAAATCCCATATACCGGAACCAGACAAAGGCAGAACAGCGAAAAAATCCAGGCAAAAATGAGGAATAGAATCCGCATGGCTGTCATTCGCCTTCTTTCGGTCGGTGTTTTTTCTATAGTACCGCAAAAAGACGCTTGCGTAAAGTTTTTGTAGAAATTTGTCGAAGAAATTCCATGAGGAACAGGCTTAAAACAAAAAATCCCCGGAACCAACGGTTCCGGGGATTTTGCCTGGAGCTAGTAGTCGGACTTGAACCGACGACCTGCTGATTACGAAGCAGACCGGGCATCCGCATCGGAAGTGGGTTTATCGGGCATTTGTGCCACTTCTGTGCCATTCCAGGCCACTTGGGAAGCGGCGGTAATCAGCATCTGTGTGCCGGGATGTGTATAGATGGAAGCTGTGGTCGAATAGCTTGCATGACCCATGATCGACTGAATGGCCCGGGGCGGTACACCGGCTGCGGCCAGCTCTGTGGCGCAGGTATGGCGGCAGGTATGCGGGGTGACGCCCTCGATCCCGAGGGATGCCATCAGGCGCGAAAATCGGTGCCGCACGTTGCTGTCATCCAAAGGTGTGCCAGCACGGGAGGCCAGAAGAAAGCGGGCACCTGTGGCCAGCCAGGCAGCAACGATATCCTGGATAACGGCCGGCAGCGGAATCACGCGCCCTTTTCCGGCCGCAGTCTTTTCGCCGCCTATTGCATAGCCTTCCGCCAGATGTACGTCGTCAGCTGGCAGTCGTAAGAGTTCATTGATACGCATGCCGGTACAGATCAGTACAACCGCAATCTGGGCGATCTGCTGCTGCGGCCCGGGCATTTTTGCTACCTGCCAGATTGCCTTTTGCTCTTCCGAAGACAAAACACGCTGCTTGGGGGCCGGCTTCTTGGGGAGCTTTACAAAAGCGGCATAGTCCTTGTCAATAAGATCCCGCTCCAGCGCGTAAGCGCACAGTTGAGTGAACAGCCCCTGCTGCTTACAGCATAAGGAATAGGACTTCCCTTCTGCCACCAGTGCATCAATCACCTTTTGGTAGTCCACGGTGCGCAGGTCCCGCATCTTTCGTTTGTGCAGCGCACCGGCACGCGCATAGGCATCCTTGTACCCCTGCTCTGTTTTGGGCGAGATTCCTTCAAAGTGTACGGTCTTCCATGCTTCGTAGATCTGCGCAAAGGTTGCCGTGCCGGATTCCAGCGGTTTGCCGCGGGCCACAAAGTCGGCCAGCGCCACGACGGCCTCCCCTTCCGTGGCATAAGTTCCAATCACATACTGGCCCATCCGGGCCGCGTATGGCTTCGAGCGTTTGCCGGGCAACTTATGGATATTCCCCGATCCTGGCGCGCGGCGGGCTCGTTTGGCCTTTTCCCTCTTAGGAGCCGGGCCTTGACGCTTGCCGCAGTATGGGCAATACAGAGCTTCCCCGGGAAGTTCCCGATGACAACGGATACATAACACAAAAACCACCTCCCAATGGGTACACTTGTCAAAGCCTCCCCGAGGTGGTATAATCCAAATTGCGTAGGTTGGATTATGCCTTCGGGCAAGCTGATCTATTCAAGCGCTCCCGGTGTTCCAGTGAACCGAACCAGTAAAAACGGACAATAGACAAAACGCCCCCTGTGTAGGAAAAT
>ERZ1090868.144-NODE-144-length-37801-cov-5.857468_pt1 | contig 37801 bp, 38 predicted proteins | sample MGYA00478475_ERZ1090868 | MGnify/ENA primary metagenome ERZ1090868 (study PRJEB33644, sample SAMEA5815747) | chicken gut metagenome | biome: Chicken; feature: Gastrointestinal Tract; material: Caecum | place: Ireland | collected 2019-01-01 | study: A study of the...
ATGACGTCGAGTCTCGTGGGCTCGGAGATGTGTATAAGAGACAGTAATAATATATATCAATTCATATCGGAAGTATACTCCTTTTTCTTTGGAAAAGTGCGGATGATAACAAAGATGTAACCATTATGTAATCGGTTTGTAACCTTTTGGGGGACGAGACAAATCCCGGAAGCATAGCGCTTCCGGGATTTTACAATTTATTTTGTTACAGTGGTCTATTTTCGTTTGGCAAAGCATTCCTTGAAACCTATACACAGTAGGAACACACCGAACGCGCGCCGCAGCCAATCGGTGTCGATCTGCGCAGCCAGCAGGGAAGCCGCCGCAGCCGTCGGCACACCTGCTGCAATGCACCAAAGAGCCGCGCGTTTTTCGACCAGACCGTTTTGGATATGTGACCAGAGCGCTGCGGGCGCACAGGCGAGGAAGTACAGCAGATTGATGCCTGCCGCCTGATATTGCCCCATACCGGCCAGCAGCGTGAGATAGAGCATCAGCAGCGAACCGCCGCCCACCCCGCAGCCGGACAGGATGCCGGTCGTCAGCCCGACCACGGCAGAAAGCAGCGTGCTCATAGCAGCAGGACGGCGCGCACGCCGCCATAGAGCAGCAGCAGACCGAACGCACGTCGCAGCCACACCATGTTGATCCGCCGAAAAACACAGCCTGCAACCCAGCCGCCCAGCACGCCACCCAGCAGATAGGGCCATGCGGCGGCAAACGCCAGCCCGCCCTGCATCCAATACAGCGCGGCGGACAGTGCACTAAGCGGGAAAATCACCGCGACCGAGGTCGCAAACGCGCGCCGTTCCTCCATGCCGCACCAATATACCAGCATCGGCACAAGGAACAATCCGCCGCCCGCGCCAAAAAAGCCGTTTGCCGCGCCCGCAAGCGCACCGGTCACGCCATATTTTGCGTTTTCTTTCATAAAAAACAGCCCTCCGGCAACAGTTTGTGCCGAAGGGCCAAAAACTATTCGATTGTGCCGGGGTTTACTTTTTGCCCAGCGTGCCGGTTGCCAACGCAGACAGGTACGCATTGATAAAGCCGTCGATATCGCCGTCCATAACTGCGTTGATGTTGGCGTTTTCAAAGCCGGTGCGCGTGTCTTTGGCGAGCGTATAAGGCATAAAGACATAGGAACGGATCTGACTGCCCCATTCGATCTTCTTCTGGTCGCCCTTGATGTCCGAAATCTTCTCCAAATGCTCGCGCTCCTTGATCTCAACCAGCTTGGAACGCAGCATGCGCAAGCAGTTATCCTTGTTCTGGAACTGGCTGCGCTCGGTCTGGCAGGAAACCACGATGCCGGTCGCCTTGTGGATCAGGCGCACCGCAGACGAAGTCTTGTTGATGTGCTGACCGCCCGCGCCAGAGGAACGGAACACCTGCATCTCGTAGTCATCCGGCTTGATCTCAAAATCCGCCGAGTCGTCCGGGATATCCGGGATGACCTCGACCGCAGAAAACGAGGTGTGGCGGCGGCCGGAGGCGTCAAACGGGGAGATGCGCACCAGACGGTGCACGCCCGACTCGCCCTTGAGGAAGCCGTAGGCGTTCTCGCCCTCGATCAGAATATCCGCGCTCTTCAGGCCCGCTTCTTCGCCGTCCTGATAGTCCATAATTTTATAGGTGAAGCCGTGGCGCTCCGCCCAGCGGGTGTACATACGGTACAGCATTTCGCACCAGTCCTGCGCCTCGGTACCGCCCGCGCCCGCATGGAAGGACACCAGCGCATTGTTGTGGTCATACTCGCCGGTCAGCAGCGTGGACAGCTTCTGCTCGGCCACGCCCTCTTCCAGCTCCTTGTAGCCGTTTTCCAGCTCCTCGAGCATGGACTCGTCGTTTTCCTCGATTGCCATTTCGCAAATGGTCAGCAGATCGTCGCACAGGCTGTTCAGGTGGTTATATGCTTCGATCTTGCCCTTGAGCGCACCCATGCGGGAGACGATCTTCTGGCTTTCCTCCGGGTTGTCCCAGAAGCCGGGCTGGGAGGACTTGATCTCCAGCTCCTCGACCTCACGCTTTGCCCGGTCCAAGCCGAGCGACTCATACAGCTCCTCGAGCTGGGGCTTCAAATTGTTCAGTTTGACCTTGTATTCCTCGAACTCAAGCATGAAAATGCTCCTTCACGTATTTTTCAGTAGTATATAGTATACCGTTTTGCGGGGAACTTGTAAAGTTTTTTCTAAGTTTGGCTTGACTAACCCTTGTCCTTCCGATATATTTTTAAATACAACAAAAGGGAGTAGCTCACGCCTGCGGGCGTGGTCGGCATCGTCAATCACGGTCGAACCTTCGACCCGTGCCTACCGGAAGCAGTGAGACTTTTATTGCTCAGGCGCAATAAAAGTCTCTTTTTTTGCGCCTGGATATGCTATTGTAATATCATAGGGGGTTGTATCATGCTATCATTCATTATGTTGGTATTCGGCTTTGTCCTGCTGGTCTGGGGCGCGGACAAATTCGTTGCAGGCGCGTCCGCGCTGGCGCGGCGGCTGGGCGTGTCGCCGCTGCTCGTCGGCCTGACCATCGTTGCCTTCGGCACATCCGCACCCGAGCTTGCCGTCAGCCTGACCGCGGCCTTGCAGGGCGCAAATGAGATCGCGGTCGGCAACGTCGTCGGCTCGAACGTCTTTAATCTGCTCATGGTTGCCGGCCTGTCTGCGGTGGTCTGTCCGCTCGTCATGGACCGCACGCTGCTGCGGCGCGACTGGCCGATCTCGCTGGCTGCGGCGGTGCTGCTGCTGGTGTTCATTGCGCCCGATCTGACCATTTCGCGCATTGAAGGCGGGATCCTGCTGGGGGTGTTCGCGCTGGTGCGCGGCATGCAAATCCGTGCGGCGCTCAAAAACCGCGACACGCTGGAAAGCGAAGAGGATGAAATTACAATGCCGCCCCTGATGATCGGCGTGAATATCGTGCTCGGACTTGCGTGCATCATCATCGGCGGTCAGTTGGCTGTCAACGGCGCGACCGGCATCGCGCGCATGTTCGGACTGTCCGAGACGCTTATCGGCCTGACCATCGTCGCCATTGGTACCAGCCTGCCCGAGCTGGTCACCTCGCTGGTGGCCGCCCGCAAGGGACAGAACGAAATCGCAATGGGCAACGTCATTGGCTCGAATATCTTTAATCTGCTGTTCATTCTCGGTGTTTCGGCAACGATTACGCCCATTCCGGTGCAGGCGACCTCGATCATTGACGCGCTCGTGCTCATCGGCATCAGCATTGTGTTCTATCTCCCCGCGCGCCGCGGCAAGCTCGGCCGCGCACCCGGCGTGATCATGGCGCTCACCTATGTGGTCTATACGGCTTACCTGATTATGCGATAAAGCGAAAAAAGACGCCTGCGGGCGTCTTTTTTGCGTCATGACATTCGTTTACAAAAAATTTGTTTGTTTCCCGTCCATTGTGTGCTATAATATCTTCTGTATGAACGAACGGGGCTTTTTGTCCCTTTTGAAAGGCTGAATCAAGAATGGCTAACCTTTTTACCAAAATTTTCGGCACCCATTCCTCGCACGAGCTGAAAAAGATCTATCCCATCGCGGATAAGGTCGATGCGCTCGAAGAACAGTATAAAAAACTGACCGACGCCGAGCTGCGTGCCAAGACGGACGAGTTCAAGGCCCGCTACCAGAACGGCGAAACGCTTGACGATCTGCTGCCCGAGGCGTTCGCCACCTGCCGCGAGGCGGCGTGGCGCGTACTGGGCATGCGGCACTATCGCGTGCAGGTCATCGGCGGCATCGTGCTGCATCAGGGCCGCATCGCGGAGATGAAAACCGGCGAAGGCAAAACGCTGGTTGCTACCCTGCCTGCCTATCTGAATGCACTGACCGGTAAGGGCGTGCATATCGTCACGGTCAACGACTACCTTGCCAAGCGCGACAGCGAATGGATGGGCAAGGTCTACCGCTTCCTCGGGCTGACGGTCGGTCTGGTCATCCATGCCGTCGAGCCGTCGCAGCGCAAGGCGATGTATGAAGCGGATATCACCTATGGCACGAACAATGAGTTCGGTTTCGACTACCTGCGCGACAACATGGCAATTTATAAGAAAGCTATGGTGCAGCGCGGTCATGCATTTGCCATCGTGGACGAGGTGGACTCCATCCTGATCGACGAGGCGCGTACCCCGCTGATTATCTCGGGTCAGGGCGAAAAATCCTCCCAGCTTTATGAAATGGCTGACCGCTTTGCTGCGGGCCTCAAGTGCCTGCGCGTCAAGGAAGTGGACGCTAAGGAGGAGCAGGACGACATCGACGCGGACTATATCGTGGACGAAAAGGCCCGCACCGCGACGCTGACCCCCAAGGGTACTGCACGCGCGGAGCAGTATTTCCGTGTGGAAAACCTGTCCGACCCGGCAAACACCACGCTCCAGCATCACATCAATCAGGCGATTAAGGCGCGCGGCGTCATGCAGCGCGATGTGGACTATGTCGTGCGCGACGGGCAGGTTATCATCGTTGACGAGTTCACCGGCCGCCTGATGTTCGGCCGCCGCTATAACGAGGGCCTGCATCAGGCCATTGAAGCCAAGGAAGGCGTTAAGGTTGCGCACGAAAGCAAGACGCTGGCGACCATTACCTTCCAGAATTACTTCCGTCTGTACGGCAAGCTGTCCGGCATGACCGGTACCGCGCTGACCGAGGAGGAGGAATTCCGCCACACCTACAAGCTGGACGTTATCGAGATCCCGACCAACAAGCCGATCGCCCGTAAGGATAACCCGGACGCGGTCTACAAGAACGAGCGCGGCAAGATTCATGCGACGATTGCGCGCATTGAGGCCTGCCATGCCAAGGGCCAGCCGATTCTGGTTGGCACGGTGTCGATCGAAAAATCCGAGGAGCTGTCCAAGCTGCTCAAGGCCAAGGGCATCAAGCACACCGTCCTGAACGCAAAATATCACGAGCGCGAGGCGGATATCGTCGCGCAGGCAGGCAAGTCCGGCGCGGTTACGATCGCAACCAACATGGCTGGTCGTGGTACGGATATCATGCTGGGCGGTAACGCGGAGACTATGGCGCTCGACGAGTTGAAAAAGGGCGATTACACCCCCGAACTGCTCTACGAAGCCAACGGCCACGCCGAGACCGACGATCCCGAAGTGCTGGCTATCCGTGAAAAGTTCCAGGAACTGTATCAGAAGTATAAGAAGGAAACCGATGCGGACGCAGAAAAGGTGCGTGCGGCAGGCGGCCTGTATATTCTGGGTACCGAGCGGCATGAATCCCGCCGTATCGACAACCAGCTGCGCGGCCGTGCCGGCCGTCAGGGCGACCCGGGCGAATCCAGCTTCTATATTTCGCTGGAGGACGATCTGATGCGTCTGTTCGGTTCGGAGCGCATCCAGAACATGATGGAAACGCTCGGCATCGACGAAAACGAGCCGATCGACCAGAAAATTCTGTCCGGCGCGATCGAAAACGCGCAGAAGAAGATAGAATCCCGCAACTTTGCCACCCGTAAACACGTGCTCGAATACGACGATGTGCTCAACACCCAGCGCCAGACTATCTATGGTCAGCGTTTGCAGGTGCTCGAGGGCAAGGACATCAAGGACAACATTCTGAACATGGTGGATGATACCATCGCCCGCGCGGTACACGCGGCGGTCGGTGAAAACCATCTGATCACGCCTGAAATGGTCGAGCAGGCACGCCGTCCGTTTATCGGTATGTTCCTGCGGCCCGAGGACTGCACCTTCACGCCCGAAGAGTGCGACGATCTGACTGCCGAGCAGCTGACCAACGTGCTGACCGATCAGGCGCACAAGGTTTACGAGGCCAAGGAACAGGCCATCGGCGCGCCGATCATGCGTGAGCTCGAGCGCGTGGTGCTGCTCAAGAACGTTGATACCAAGTGGATGGACCACATCGACGCGATGACCGAGCTGCGCAACGGCATCGGCCTGCGCGCTTACGGTCAGCATGACCCGGTTGTTGAGTACAAGCGCGAAGGCTTTGATATGTTCGACGCGATGATCGACGCCATCCGCGAGGATACCGTGCGCATGATCTTCCTGGCGCAGGTACGCACCCGCGAGGAACCCAAGCGTGAGCAGGTCGCCAAGGAAACGAGCGCGGCCGGCGCGACGGATGGTTCGGTCAAGGCCGAGCCCAAGCGTGTGGGCAAGAAGGTTGGCCCGAACGATCCGTGCCCGTGCGGCAGCGGCAAGAAGTACAAAAAGTGTTGCTACCTCAAGGCGGACAACCCGTATAAATAAAAAGAAAGAGGGAAACCACGCGGGTTTCCCTCTTTTTTCTGTTTAGCCCTGCCGCCGTTTAAAATCCAGATAGCCCTGCAAAATCAGGCTCGCCGCGACCGCGTCCACGGTCTGGCGGTGCTTTTTTGTCTTTTTGCCCGTCTGGTGCAGGATGTCGTGCGCTGCAACCGTCGTGCGCCGCTCGTCCCACAGCGTCACCGGCAGTCCGGTGCGCGCTCTGAGCGTTTCCGCCAACGCTTCACATTTTTCCGCGCGCGGCCCTGATGTGCCGTCCATATTTTTCGGCCAGCCCAGCACAATTTCCTCGATTTTGTTTTCCATGATGAAGGCTGTCAGCTTGTCCAAGAGCTTATCGTAATTCCATTCGTGGATGACGCTCGGCGAACCCGCCAGAAAGCCCGATGGGTCGGAAACCGAAAGCCCGGTGCGCGCATCCCCGTAATCAATACCCAAAATACGCATGCGAATACTCCTATATGTTGTGTAATAAGCTAAGTATATCACAAAAACGCAAAAAAACCAGCACTTTTTTCTCAAAAACCCTTGACCGCCGGTTTTCTCCATGCTATACTTTAAGAACCTATGCAGGTTCTTTTTTTGCGCCCATTTTTTCGCGTGTCTCGGAAAAAGGGCCCGGAACACTGGCAAAGGGAGGCAAATTGTCCCGCGCCCGGCCAAAGGGGCACGGGAAGGGACGAATATTAAAAGGAGGTGCCGTTATTTATGCGCGTGAAAATTACGCTGGCCTGCACCGAGTGCAAGCAAAGAAACTATGACACAATGAAGAACAAGAAGAACAACCCGGACCGTATGGAAATGAACAAGTACTGCCGTTTCTGCCGGAAGCACACGCTGCCCCGCGAAACGAAGTAAGAGAAAGGAAGTAGCTTCATGGCTGAAGAAACCAAGGCGAAAAAGCCCGGTCTCTTTGCGCGTATCGGCAAGTGGTTCCGCGAGCTGAAGAGCGAGTGCCGTAAGATTGTATGGCCCACTCGCCAGCAGACGGTGAACAACACGCTGGTTGTGATTGCCTGCGTCATCCTGATCGGTATTTTCATCTGGGTCCTCGATATCGTGTTCGGTCTCGGCGTCCAGACACTGCTTAACGCTTTCGCCGCCTAAAAGGAGGCATTTATGTCAGACGCTGCAAAATGGTATGTGGTGCACACATACTCCGGCTACGAAAACAAAGTGGCCTCTTCGATCGAGAAAGCGGTCGAAAACCGCAAGCTGCATGACCTGATCCAAGCCGTCAACATCCCGACTGAAACTGTCACGGAAGTCAAGGACGGCAAAAGCCGCGAGGTGGAGCGCAAGCTCTTCCCGGGCTACGTGCTTGTCAAAATGGTTATGACCGATGAAACCTGGTATCTGGTTCGCAATACCCGCGGCTGCACCGGTTTTGTCGGACAGGACAAGTCCGGCGGCTCCAAACCCATCCCGCTGACCGATGACGAGATCGCCGCGATGGGCGTGGAGAAGCGCGAGATCGAGGTGAACTACGCACCCGGCGACAGCGTGCGCGTTATCGACGGCGCATTGGCTGGCTTTATCGGCGTAGTATCGTCGGTAGAAGCGGATAAGAACAAGGTTAATGTCACGGTTTCCATGTTCGGCCGCGAAACCCCTGTTGAGCTGGAACTCGACCAGGTCGAGACGCTCGACGAGTAAAATATTCTTCCGGCATATGGCTGGAAATGCGCGCGGAAGGCGCGCGGCAAGTGGGAGAGCTCCCGCATAAGGGACTCGCCAATTACCACATTTATTGAAGGAGGAACCTTTCAACATGGCACAGAAAGTAGTAGGTTATATTAAGCTCCAGATTCCCGCAGGCAAGGCAACCCCGGCTCCCCCGGTAGGTCCGGCCCTCGGCCAGCACGGCGTCAACATCATGGCGTTCACCAAGGAATTCAACGAGCGCACCAAGAACGAAGCCGGTATGATTATCCCGGTTGTTATCACGGTCTATGCCGACCGTTCGTTCAGCTTCATCACCAAGACTCCCCCGGCGCCGGTCCTCATTAAGAAGGCCTGCGGCATCGAGTCCGGTTCGGCCGTTCCGAACAAGACCAAGGTTGCCAAGCTGTCCAAGGCTGACTGCCAGAAGATCGCGGAGACCAAGATGCCCGACCTGAATGCTGCTTCTCTGGAAGCTGCGATGAGCATGATCGCAGGCACCGCTCGTTCGATGGGTATTACCGTCGAGGAATAAGTTTTAAGTTAAGCTGAATGGATTTTGACCGCGCTTTTTGCAGGCGCCGGTCAAAGTGGGAGGGTTAGGTTTAGCCTATTCCCGCATTACCACTTAAGGAGGATTTATTGTGCATAAAGGTAAAAAGTATGTAGACAGCGCAAAGACCATTGATCGTTCCAAGCTGTACGATCCGGCAGAAGCGCTTGCCACTGTTGTTTCCACTGCCAAGGCCAAGTTCGACGAGACCATCGAGCTGCACGTCAAGCTGGGCGTTGACTCCCGTCACGCTGACCAGCAGGTTCGCGGCGCGATCGTCCTGCCGCACGGCACCGGCAAGAATGTCCGCGTTGCTGTTTTCGCCAAGGGCGCAAAGGCTGACGAGGCACAGGCTGCCGGCGCTGACATCGTTGGCGCAGAGGACCTGATGGAGCGCATCCAGAAGGAGAACTTCTTTGAGTTCGACGTAGTTATCGCTACCCCGGATATGATGGGTCTGGTTGGCCGTCTGGGCCGCGTGCTCGGTCCTAAGGGCCTGATGCCGAACCCGAAGGCTGGTACGGTTTCCATGGACGTTGCCAAGGCAGTTCAGGAGTCCAAGGCTGGTAAGATCGAGTACCGTCTGGACAAGACCAACATCATCCACTGCCCGATCGGCAAGGCTTCCTTCGGTGCAGAGAAGCTGCAGGACAACTTCGACGCACTGATGGGCGCGATCATCAAGGCGAAGCCGGCTGCTGCCAAGGGCCAGTACGTTCGTTCCTGTGTTGTGGCTTCCACCATGGGCCCGGGCGTTAAGGTTAACGCTGCCAAGTTGATGGCGTAAGCGATCGGCTGCATACCGATTAAAAAACGATAAAAAAGCACGCTGGGTTTCCAGCGTGCTTTTTTGTTCTCTGATTGCGTTAGCCCAGCATACGGTATGCCGTTGCGATGGCCTGCTCGCGGGTGAACATGCCCTTCGGGTTGAACTGATTGTCACCCGTGCCGTTCATGATGCCTTCCGAGACCACATAGTTGATGCCCTCGACCGCCCACGACGAAATATTGGATGCATCTGCGAACGAAGTGGAGCCCGTGCCACTTGCCGTGTTGCCGATCCGCTGGTCGGTGCCCATCAGGATCTTGGCCGCCTGCTCGCGGGTCAGGCTCTGGTTCGGGCTGAATTTGTTGTTGCCTACGCCGTCAATGATGCCGAAGCGATAGCAGGCAAGGACGCTGGCGTCCCAGGTGTCGGTCAGTGCCGCGCGTGCATCGTTATACGAAATGCCGGTCAAATACAGTTCCTTATCATAATCGGTCAGCTTCTGATGCAGCAGCGCGTCGATGATCTGGCAGAACTCCTTGCGGGTGATGTTTTTCTGATAGCCGCTTTGCAGCGCGTCCGGCACGATGCCTGCGCTTGCTGCATCGGCTACCGTTTGCGTCGCCCACGCGGAGGGTGTGTCAAAATCGCGCGGCTGGATGCCCTTGGGCAGGGTGCCTGAAGAATAATCCACAATATGCAGCACGTTGGTCAGGTTGCGGCCTGCGCTCTGCACGGTCGAACCGCCGATGCTCAGGAACGTGGATGCACCGCCGTCGAGCGCCATTGCATCAACTGCGCCCAGCCCCTTGAGGTACTGCGCAATGCTGCGCATGGACGAGCTGCTCGCGCTGCCGAGTACCAGACGGCCGTCGCCCATGATAGCGGCGAACGAACGGGAGGAAACATAATCCGGGGACTGCTTGGGGTCAGTAAAGTCGCTGTTCTGGTCGCAAACGTCCACGCCGTCCTTGAGCAGCAGCGGGCCTGCGCCGACACCGTTGACGATATCCGTCCATTCGGAAGCGCTGTCATGCTGCGGCGTGTATACCGTCTTGCGCACCGCGTCGTTGCCGACCTGCGGCTCAAGCGTATAGGTGGCCAGATTGTTCCACGCGCTCTGGTTGATGACCAGCACGGTCGTGCCCCACGAAAGCGCAGGCACCGTACCGCCAACCTGAATGTTCGTGACAACGCTGTCCTTGATGGTGACGATGCGTGCACCGGAGCCAACATTCACCGCTTTGCCGTACACCGGCGTCAGCAGGTAGCTTGCCCATGCATTGTTTGCGTCGTAAGCGTTGACTGCATATGCCGTAACCGTAGCGCTGTCCTCGCCGCGGAAGGCGATTTTGGTCTCGATCTTGACGCGGTCGATCAACGGCTTACCGGAAGAAGTGAAAACCAGTGTCGGCTTTTCGCCACCGCCGTTGACTACTTCGCCACCCTGAATCACGGTCGCGTAAACGGTTGCGCCGCCGCTGTAAGCGTCAAAATAGCCGCCGTTGATGGAAGCCACCACCGATTTGCCGCCCTCGGCCGCCTTGGCGCTGACATGGCCGGAAGCCGACTGCGTTTGGAACAGGCGGTTGTTGGCCAGTGTGACTTCGCCCGTGCGGCCCGCGCCCATCTCCAGATAGACCATCGTGCCGCCCATCGGCAGGCTGGCGCGCTGTGTGCCGCCCGCTGCACCGGCCGTCACCGGCAGCAGCATCAGTCCGGCGCATACAAGGCTCAGAACTCGTTTATATAAGGTTCGCATGGTATTCCCCCTTTTGGAATTTTCAATCTCAGTTTAACATATTTTTGTTATTTGCACAATAGGATTGGGATTTTCTTTCTGTTTTTGTCCTATTTCACCAGAGAATCCCTCTTTTTTCCGTTTGCTCATAATTTTTTATTTTTCTCTCTTGACAGATTTTCGGTTTTTCGATATAATATATGAGCTTGGTCAAAGACAGCAGGCAGCCGCAAGGCTTTAAAGGCGTTTTCCGCCGCCCGCCGAGGTCAACACGGAATGGATTTATGCCATCTTTTATGAGGTTTTCTGTGTACCCTCCCTGTGTCTTTGCACCGGGAGGGTACTTTTATTTTTATAGGAGGTGAAAAAGATGCCGAATGCAAAGGTTCTGGAAGAGAAGAAGGCTCTGGTTGCGTCTCTGGTAGAGAAGATCAAGAATTCTCCGGCCGGCGTGCTGGTCGATTACAAGGGCATCAACGTTGAGGATGATACCAAGCTCCGCCGTCAGCTGCGTGAAGCAGGCGTTGAGTATATGGTCATCAAGAACACCCTGATCCGCTTTGCGGCGAAGGAGTTGGGCTTTGAAGGTCTGGAAGAGCACCTGAACGGCACTTCCGCTCTGGCAATTTCGACCACGGACGACGTGATCGCGCCCGCTAAGATTCTGGGTGACTTTGCCAAGACCCACGAGAATTTCAAGATCAAGGCTGGTTACCTGGAAGGCAAGGTAATCGACGAGGCCGAGGTCAAGAAGCTGGCCAACATGCCGAGCAAGGAAGTTCTTATCGCTCAGGTACTGTACAGCTTCAACTTCCCCATTATGCAGCTTGCTATTGCCTGCGATGCTATCGTTAAGAAGGCAGAGGGCAACGAGGACATGAAGGTAGCCGATCTGGTTGCTGCGAATGTTCCGGCTGCGGAGGAAGCTCCCGCTGCGGAGTAATCAAACAAAACTTTAAAAATAACTTATAATGGAGGTTTAATCCCATGACTGTTGCTGAGATTATGGAAGCTGTAAAAGAGCTCAAGGTTATGGAGCTCTCTGAGCTGGTAAAGGCTCTGGAAGAAGAATTTGGCGTATCCGCTACCCCGGTTGCCGTTGCAGGTGCTGCTGCTGGCGCTGGCGACGCTGCTGCTGCTGACGCTAAGACCGATTTCGACGTTGTTCTGGTTGACGCTGGTTCCTCCAAGATCAACGTTATCAAGGTTGTTCGTGAGATCACCGGCCTGGGCCTGAAGGAAGCTAAGGAGAAGGTTGACTCCGCTCCGCAGACCATCAAGGAAGCTGCTCCGGAAGCAGAAGCCAACGAGATCAAGGAGAAGCTCGAGGCTGCTGGCGCTAAGGTTGAGCTCAAGTAATTTTCCGATTGCTCCGCCGGCCCTTTCCGGGCTGCAAGCTGTCTGAAACCCGGCAGGTATTGCTTTGGCAATACCTGCCGTTTGTTTTGTCCATTTATAGTATTACGGATCTTTTCGGAAATGAGGCCCTGTCATGCAACCCTTTCTGAACAAACTGGGCGGCTTTGTCCGCCGTGAAGCCGTTCTGGTGATTTCGCTTGTCTGCGCGCTGCTGTCCATGCTGGCGGTGCCGCCCGACGCGGCCTACGCCGGTTACATCGACCTGCGCGTGTTGTGTCTGCTGTTCTGCCTGATGGCGGTGGTCGCGGGCTTGCAGCAGTGCGGCCTGTTCACCGTGCTGGCCCAGCGCCTGCTGACCGGACGCAAGCAGCTGCGACTGCTGTATCTTGCGCTGGTGCTGCTGCCGTTTTTCTGCTCCATGCTGATTACCAATGATGTTGCGCTGATCACCTTTGTGCCATTCACCGTGCTGGTGCTCGGCCATATCGGCCGCATGGAGGCGCTTATTCGCGTGGTTGTGCTGCAAACGCTGGCCGCGAACCTTGGCAGCATGGCGACGCCGGTCGGCAACCCGCAAAACCTGTTTCTCTGTTCGTATTACGGGCTGAGCTTTGGTGCATTCCTGCGCGTGGTGCTGCCGCTGACGCTGGTCAGTCTGGTCGCACTGTCTGTCGCCGCGCTGTGGACACGGGGCGAGACCATCGAGATCACCTTCCCTCAGCGCGAGCACATTGCGCAGCCACGCCTGTTTGCCCTGCTGTGCCTGCTGTTCGTGCTGTGCCTGCTGTCGGTTGTGCATGTGCTGCACTACGGCATCACGACCGCAGTGGTCGCCCTGTGCCTGCTGCTGTGCGCACGCGGACTGTTTGCGCGTGTGGACTACGCGCTGCTGTTCACCTTTGTCTGCTTTTTTATTTTCGCCGGCAATATTGGCCGTATTGACACGGTGCGCGCGGTGCTCGAGCGCCTGCTGAGCGCCAACGCCTACTGGACGAGCGTGCTCGCCAGTCAGGTCATCAGCAACGTCCCCGCGGCGGTGCTGCTTTCCGGCTTTACCGATCAATGGCGCGCGCTGCTCGCGGGCGTGGACGTCGGCGGACTGGGCACACCGATCGCGTCGCTGGCAAGCCTGATCTCGCTCAAGCTGTACTTACGCGCGGAAAACGCCTCGCTGCCGCGCTATCTGCTGGTGTTTACACTCGCTAATATCGTGGGGCTGGTTCTGCTGTCGGCAGCGGCCTTCCTGTTCGGTTGCGTCGGTTGAGTGAAGCGTTCCTCTGCGCTGCGAGTACAGCGACATCAAACAGAAAAAAGCCTGCATTTGCAGGCTTTTTCTCGTTTTGGACGCATCTGCGCGGCGCGCGGTGCGTCCTCAATGGAACTTGTATGGTTAAATCGTAGTTAGTTGAACGCCTCGTCGTCCCGTTCTTCAAACATGCGTCGCACACGCGCGCGCAGCTCAGGGTAGCCTGCGAGCGTAGGGTCAGCCTGCAAAATCTGCTCGGCCTCCTCGCGTGCGCTCTGCATGAGCGCAAGGTCGGCAATCGGATCGGCAACGTGCAGCGCGGGCAAACCGTGCTGCCGTCTACCGAAAAAGTCGCCCGGACCGCGCTGTGACAGGTCGGCGCGGGCCACCTCAAAGCCGTCGTTCGTTTTGCACAGGATTTTCAGCCGTTCGCGGGCGGTCTGTCCCTTGTCCGCGCCGAAAAAGATGCAGTAGGATTGCCGCGTGCCGCGTCCAACGCGCCCGCGCAGCTGGTGCAGCTGGGACAGGCCGAAGCGGTCGGCATCCTCGACGACCATCAGGTTGGCGTTCGGCACGTCCACGCCTACCTCAATGACGGTCGTGGCGACCAGAATATCGTACTCCTGCGCGGCGAATGCCTGCATGACGCGCTCTTTTTCCGCGCTTTTCATGCGCCCGTGCAGTACAGCGGCGCGCCGCTGCGGCAGCGCTTTTTGCAGATCGACCGCGTGCTGCTCCGCGCTTTTCAGGTTCATTTCACCCTCTTCGACCAGCGGGCACACGACGTAGACCTGCCCGCCCTCACGAATTTGCTTGTCGATGAAGGCGGTGATACGGCGGCGCATGTTTTCGCCCACAGCGTAGGTTTCGACCGGCTGACGGCCGGGCGGCACCTCGTCGAGTACAGACACATCGAGGTCGCCGTACAGAATGAGCGCAAGCGTGCGCGGGATGGGCGTTGCGGACATCACCAGCACATGGGGCGTTTGCCCTTTGGCGGACAGTGCGGCGCGCTGCGCCACGCCGAAGCGGTGCTGTTCGTCCGCTACGACTGCGCCCAGCCGATGAAATGTCACGCTCTGCTGGATGAGCGCGTGCGTGCCGATGACGACCTGTGCGGCGCCGCTTTCAATGGCGGCGAGAGCCGCGCGCTTTTGCGCAGCGTTCATCGAGCCGGTCAGAAGTGTGCAGGAAATGCCGAGCTTTTCCAGCAGCGGCGCGAGCGTTTCCGCGTGCTGCGCCGCAAGAATTTCCGTCGGGGCCATGAAGGCGGCCTGATAGCCGCTTTTGGCGGCCAGCGCGCACAGCGCAGCGGCCACGATGGTTTTACCCGAGCCAACGTCGCCCTGCACCAGCCGGTTCATGGGGCGGCCGGAGGCGCAGTCCGCCGCGATCTCTTCAATTGCGCGGCGCTGTGCGCCTGTGGGCGAAAAGGGGAGCGCCGTGAAAAAGTCCGCAAGCGACGTATCGGAAAACACCAGACCTGCATCAGCTTTTCGGCGCTCTTTCAGCTGCTGTAAGCCGCAGCACAGCAGAAACAACTCCTCGAACACCATGCGGCGGCGCGCCTCCGTTACATCCTGCGCGGATTGCGGCCGGTGGATGGCGGCAAGGGCATCCGTTGCGTCCGGCAGGTTGTACCGTGCGCGCAGCACTTCGGGCAGCGGGTCGGGCCAGTCACCCGGCACTGCGTCCAGCGCCGCTTCGGTCACGCGCGCCATGTCGCGCTGGGTCAGGCCCGCGGTCAGCGGGTAGACCGGCACGATGCGTCCGGGGTGTTCTGCGTCGGGCGAGACCTTTTCCGACTGCGGCGAAACCAGCATGCGCGTATGTCCATTTGCCTGCACACGCCCATAAAACACATATTCCTGCCCGACGCGCAGGAGCGCCGCAGCGTATGAATTGTTGAAATAGGTGACGGGCAGCGAGCCTGACTCGTCAAAGATCGTGCATTTAACCAGCGTCATGCCCTTGCGGATGTGGGTGGTTTTCGGCTCGGTGCCGACGACCGCACGGACGGCATACTTGCCATCCTCCGCGATGTCCGCAATGGGGGTGATCGCCGTGCGGTCCTCATAATCGCGCGGATAGGTCTCCAGCGCGTCGCGCAGCGTGCGGATATGCAGTTTTTCAAACAAAGCCGCTTTTTTCGGGCCGATGCCTTTGACAAAGCGGATGCTGTCCTCCAGTGCGGGCATGGCAGCCTCCTTAGAAATAGACGCAAGGCCGCCCGTGGAGGCGGCCGGAGCCGAGTGCAATGGAAATTGTAGTTTCGATCGAATATGTTTAATATTCGCGGTAAACCGCTTTGACTACGCCGAGAATCTGACAGCCGTTGCCGTCGATCGGGGGATAGGCAGGGTTTTCCGGCATCAGCCACACACCGTCGGGCGTAATGTTGAGCGTTTTACAGGTGGCCTCGTCCTCCAAAAGGGCGATGACGATATCGCCGCTGCGGGCCTGGATATCCTGCCGGACGATGACTAAATCGTCGTCCATGATGCCTACGCCGATCATCGAGTCGCCGCGGATGCGCAGGGCGTAGTATTCCCCGCCGTTTGCCGCAGGCTCAAACGGGACATAGCCCACATGCTCTTCGACCGCGAGAATCGGCATACCGGCGGTGACGCGGCCGAGAATGGGCACGCGCGTAACCATGGACGGGCCGCTGACCGGGGTCAGCGCGCGGGATTTGTGCTCGCTTGGTTCGAGATAGCCCGCCTCCTGCAATTTTTTCAGGTGGGCGTGCACGGTCGAGGGCGAGCGCAGGTTCATTTCCGCGCAGATCTCGCGCACCGAGGGAGGATAGCTGTGTTCGAGCGAAAATTCACTGATATAATCCAAAATCCGTTGCTGTTTGGCGGAGATTTTTTTCATAGGGACGCACTCCTTGCTGTTACTGTTCGGAACATACGTTCGTATTTTTCTCTATTATACCCTAAAATGTGCGATAAAGCAAACATTTGTTTGTGAAAATTCGGAAAGAATTGCAAAAAACAGAAATGACGTATATTTCGCCGCTGATTGTTTGGATTTTTGTCAGGCCATCCGCAAAAAAATCACCGCTTTGCTTGTATTTGGCGTGGTTTTGTTATATCATATAAGCAGAAACGGTTCGGACGGCGCTGCGCCCGGCAGCGCGTTTTGACTCAAAAAGCATCAAACGATCGCAGGGAGGGTTTTCTATGACGATCAAGACCGATCTTGGATATATCGAAATCACAAACGAGGTGATGGCGGGGATCGCGGGCTATGCGGCTTCTTCGTGCTTCGGTGTGAAGGGCATGACCATCCGCTCGATGTCGGACGGGCTGGCGCATCTGCTCGGACGCGATAACCAGTCGCGCGGCGTCAAGGTAGTGGAAGCGCCGGACGGCGGCGTCAATATTGACCTGCACATCGCGGTTGAGCACGGCGTGAATATTGCGACCGTTTGCCGCTCGATCATCAGCGAGGTGCGCTACCATGTCGAACGCCTGACCGGCGTGGACGTGAAAAACGTGGATATCTATGTCGAGAGCATCCGTGCGGACTGACGCGCGGCCAAAAAGAATGCGGGGAGAGTTAAGTAAATGGCAGATCAGAGAATAGACGGCGTGCTGTTTCAGTCCATGGTGATCGAGGGCGCGCTTGCCATTGCCGAAAAAAAGGAACAGGTCAACGAACTGAACGTTTTCCCTGTGCCGGACGGCGATACGGGTACGAATATGTCCATGACCATGGCCTCGGCCATGACCGAGATGGAAAAACTGACCGAGCCGACGCTGGCGAAAGCAGTCGATACGACGGCATCTGCCCTGCTGCGCGGGGCGCGCGGCAACTCGGGCGTGATTTTGTCGCTGCTGTTCCGCGGCGTGGCGAAAAAGCTGCGCGAAACCGATGCGGCGGGTGGCCGTGAGCTGGCGCTGGCGCTGCGCGAGGGCGTGGAAACCGCCTATAAGGCGGTCATGAAGCCGGCGGAAGGTACGATTTTGACTGTGTCGCGCGTTTCGGCACAGCAGGCGGTCGAAGCCTGTCAGGCCGACCCTGCGCTGTCCGCTGAGCAGGTGCTGGAAACCGTGCTGACCTGCGGACAGAAGGCGCTGGAGGAAACCGTGCATCAGAACCCTGTGCTGGAAAAGGCGGGTGTCGTGGATGCGGGCGGCTTTGGCTACCTGACCATTCTCGAAGGCATGCTGGACGCGCTGCGCGGTATCCACAAGGAGCGCACCGTGGCTGAGCCGACCAAGGCAGCCGCGGACTTCGGCGCGATTGCAGATGAGGATATCACCTTCACCTACTGCACCGAGTTCATTGCCGAGCGCAAGGACAAAGCCCGCAACGTCGGCCGTCTGCGCGCGATTCTGAACGAAATCGGTGACAGTCTGGTAGTGGTCGAGGACGATGATATCGTCAAGGTGCATGTGCACACCGACCAGCCTAACAAGGCGCTCGAGGAGGGCCTCAAGTTCGGCCCGCTGCTCACGGTCAAGATCGAGAACATGCGTGAGCAGCACACCGCCAAGGTGATCGAAGGAACGGCGGACGCACCGGCGGAGCGTGTGATCGTTCCGGCGGAGAAGAAATACGGCTTTGTTGCAGTCACCGCGGGCGACGGCTTGAAAAGCGTATTTACCGATCTGGGCGTGGATGTGGTCGTGCAGGGCGGCCAGACCATGAACCCCTCGACTGACGATCTGGTGCGCGCAGTGGATGCGGTTCCGGCAGAGATCGTGTTTGTGCTGCCGAACAACAAGAATATCATTCTGGCGGCGGAACAGGCCGTGCATCTGTCGGAGGAGAAAAAGATCGTCGTTGTGCCGACCAAGACCATCCCGCAGGGCATTTCAGCGATGCTGGCTGTCGATCCGGACGAGGAGGACGAAAAGCTGCTGGTGCAGGCGATGCGCGACGCAGCGGCGCATGTGCGCAGCGGTCAGGTGACCTACGCCGCGCGCGACAGCGAGTTTGACGGCAAGAAGATCAAGCAGGGCGAGTATCTGTCGCTCAGCGAGGGCAAGCTGTGCGCGAGCGGGCGCGAGGCTTCGGTCATCAAAAAGCTGGTGCGAGAGATGGTAAGCGACGACAGCGCGTTTGCGACCGTCATCTACGGCGAGGGCGTCAGCGCCGAGCAGGCCGCCGAGGTGGAAGCGCTGCTGCGCAAAGAGAACAAGGAACTCGAAATCTCGGTGATCGACGGCGGACAGCCGGTGTACTATTATATTATTTCCGTGGAATAAACAAAAAGAAAAAGCGCCTCCCTGCGGGGGAGGCGCTTTGTTTTGGAGTGGAATCATGTCAGTATTCGATATTTTCAAAAAGCTGGACGAGCAGAAGGCCGCTGCGGCTGCGCAGCCGATTGAGTGGCTAATCGTCGGGCTGGGCAATCCGGGCAGCAAGTACGACAATACCCGTCACAATGCGGGTTTTCGCGCGTTGGAAAGCTACTGTGCGCGCAGTGGCTGCAAGATTGACAAAATGAAGTTCAAGGCCCTCGTTGGAGAGACGACGCTCGGCGGCGCGCGCGTGCTGCTGATGAAGCCGCAGACCTTTATGAACCTGTCGGGGGAGACGGTGCGTGACGCGGCGGCGTTTTACAAGATCGCGCCCGCACACATCATCGTGCTGTCGGACGACGTTTCGCTCGACGTGGGCACGCTGCGTGTGCGTCCCAAGGGCTCGGCAGGCGGGCAGAACGGCCTGAAAAACATCATTTACCACCTCGGCAGCGAGGAGTTTCCGCGCGTCAAGATCGGCGTAGGCAAGAAGCCGCACCCGGACTACGATCTGGCGGCGTGGGTGCTGAGCAAGTTCACCGCCGACGAGCAGAAGGGCATCGACAAGGCTTGTGCGGATGCGGTGGACGCGGCCGCTTGCATCATTGCCGAGGGTTGTCCGGCGGCGGCGCAGAAATTCAACGGCAAGCGCCTGTGAACGGGAAAAAAGCAGCCTGTCGGGCTGCTTTTTCTTTTGTTGTGTTCTCGATTCGCGTTGCTAAAAAGATCGGCTGTGTCAAAACCTTTACATAGGCAAAATTATGATTTGTATGAGGTGCACAAAAAGTAGACGAATTTTCTGGCAGTTTGCGCGGGGGATAGTGACTTGAAAAAGCGCGTCCCGTTTGTTACAATGTTAACAACAAGTGAACATCGCCTTCGTTGTGATTGGATTGTTACCGTGTTGGCGGGCAAAACCAAATTTCTCGCGGCCGGCCTGAAAAAGGAATACCCGGCGGCGGAGGAGTTTGGTTCTTTTTATTTTTCGGTCAGCATGTCGGGTTTTTCCTGCTTTAGCTTGATGATACGTATTTTCGTATGGTTTGACGGCGGGAAGGGCATACTTTGCCGGGGAAATAAGACGACGGCGGCGGTTTGCTGGCTCAACAAAAAGCGTAATGAGTCATTCTTAAAATGAACGCGATAGAAAGGAAAATGCAATTATGAAAACCGTAGAGTACACCATCAAGGACGAACTCGGCATCCACGCGCGTCCGGCAGGCATGCTGGTCAAGGAGGCGGCACAGTTTAAGTCCTCCATCAAGATCGCAGGCCCGAAGAAGGAAGTTGACGCAAAGCGCATCATGGGCGTGATGAGCATGGGCGTGAAGCAGGGCGACACGGTCAAGCTGACCATCGAGGGCGAGGACGAGGAAGCGGCAGCAGCTGCACTCGAGAAGTTCCTGCAGGAAAACCTGTAAGAGAAACGGTGCCATTATCCGATACCGGCGCTGCCGTATGCGCCGCAGCTGTGCTGGATGCGCTCGGCGGCCGGGATAACGTGCTTTCCATCGGACACTGCATGACACGTTTGCGTCTGCGCCTGCGCGACCCCGCAGCGGTGGACGAGGCGGGTCTGCGTGCGGCGGGCGCCGCGGGTGTGCTGCGCCGGGCGGACGGAGAAGTGCATATTGTCATCGGGCCGTCCGTGCGACCGCTGGCACGCGAGATGGAAACGCTGGTTAAATAAAACAGCCTGCCTTTCTGCCACGGCGGGAGGTGCGGGTATTCCTCAAGCAGCTGAGGCGGGCGAACGCCCGCCTTTGTTTTTTGACGGCTAATGTTAGGACAAAAGGGAGAGGTAATGAATATGAAAATCATTCGCGCAAAGGATTATAACGATATGAGCCGCAAGGCAGCCAACATCATTTCGGCACAGGTTATCCTCAAGCCGGATTCCGTGCTGGGCCTTGCTACCGGTTCGTCCCCGATCGGCATTTATGAGCAGCTGATCAAGTGGTATAACAAGGGCGATGTGGACTTCGGCGGCTGCACGACGTTCAATCTGGACGAGTATCGCGGCCTGACTGCCGACCATGACCAGAGCTACCACTACTTCATGCATAAGAACTTCTTTGACGCCATCAATGTGCCGGCAGAGCGCATCAACCTGCCGGACGGCGCGCAGATGGACGCGGAGCGCGAGTGCGCTCGCTACGACGAGGCGATCAAGGCAGCCGGCGGCATCGACCTGCAGCTGCTCGGCATGGGCCTGAACGGTCACATTGGCTTCAACGAGCCGGACGACTATTTCTCCAAGGGCACGCATTGCGTCGATCTGACCGAGTCCACCATCGAGGCGAACAAGCGCTTCTTTGCGTCTGCGGACGACGTGCCGCGTCAGGCGTATACCATGGGCGTGCAGACCATCATGCTCGCGCGCCGCATCGTAATCGTTGTTTCGGGTGAGAACAAGGCGGATATCGTGCGTCAGGCGTTCTTCGGCCCGGTTACCCCGCGTGTACCGGCTTCCATTCTACAGCTGCACACCGATGTGTCCGTTGTAGCGGACGAAGCCGCGCTTTCCAAGAGTCTGGACCTGCTGTAAGCTGCGTGCGGGCGTATGGAGTTTAAAAATCTCAGGATCTATCAACCGGACGGTACATTCCGCTCGGGCGGGCTGGCGCTTTCGGGCGACCGGATTGCCAGCACGCCCGTGTCGGCGGACGCCTGCGATATGGATGGGCTGTATGCCATTCCCGGCCTGATCGACATCCACTTTCACGGCTGCGCGGGCTACGACTTCTGCGACGCAACCGAGCAGGCAATTTCAGCCATCGCGCGGTATCAGGCCGAGCACGGCATCTGTGCCATTTGCCCCGCGACCATGACCTACCCGGAGGAAAAACTCTCCGCCGTGATGCAGGCAGCCGCGGCTTACCGCACGGAACGGTGCGGCGCGGCGCTGGTGGGCGTTAATCTGGAGGGGCCGTTTCTGTCCCCTGCGCGGCGGGGTGCGCAAAACGGCTTATGGCTGCAAAATCCGGATGCCGGACTGTTCCGCCGCTTGCAGGAGCAGGCGCAGGGCCTGATTCGCCTGTGCGAGATCGCGCCCGAGCTGCCCGGCGGTCTGGATGTGATCGGGGAGCTGGCGGGCGAGGTGCGCCTGTCGCTGGCGCACACCGAGGCGGATTACGATACCGCGTGTGAGGCGTTCCGGCGCGGCGCGCGCGAGGTTACGCATCTATTCAACGCTATGCCGCCGCTGACTCACCATGAACCGGGTGTGATCGGCGCAGCGCTGGACAATGACGAAGTCGGTGTAGAGCTGATTTCGGACGGCTGCCATGTGCATCCGTCGGCCGTGCGCGTGGCGTTCCGCCTGTTTGAAAACCGGATGATCCTGATTTCGGACAGCATGTCCGCAACCGGACTGGACGACGGGGACTATACCCTCGGCGGGCAGGAGGTATCTGTGCGGGGCGGTCGCGCGACCCTGCACGGCGGCACAACGCTGGCGGGGTCGGTCGTTGACCTATTTGAGTGCATGAAGCGTGCGGTGCAAATGGGTATTCCGCTCGGACAGGCGGTGCGTTCGGCATCGACCAATCCGGCGCGCGCCATCGGCATTCAGCACGACTACGGCACGCTCGAGCCGGGCAAGCTGGCCAACATCATTCTGCTGGATGAGGATTTGAATATCAATACCATCATCCTGCGCGGGCAGATTATGTGAAAAAGAAAGGGCTTCGGGATATCCCGAAGCCCTTTTTGCATTTTGTCAGATCGTGAAGAGGTGGAACACCTTGGTGGCAAGCTCGGTGCCGAGGATGACCAGCAGCAGGATCGGCGCGATCCAGCGTACCATGACGCGGTGTAGCGCTTCACGGTGGAACGAGCCTGCGCCCTCCTTGACTTCGTCCGCGATGACCTTGGTGCCAACCACATGGCCGATCAGGATGCAGGTCAGGAACGCGACGATCGGCATAAGCACCGAGTTGGAGATGAAGTCGAAGAAGTCGAGGAACTGCATGCCGATGATCTTGACGCTCGCCCACGGGCCGTAGCCCAGGCAGGACGGCACGCCGAACAACAGCACGACCACGGTCACAAGCAGCGTGGCAGGCGTGCGCTTCAGCGGGGTCTTGTCCATGACGACCGAGACGATGGTCTCCATCAGCGAGATCGAGGAGGTCAGCGCCGCAAACAGCACCAGCAGGAAGAATACTGTGCCGATGATTGTGCCGAAGTGCATGGAATCAAACACCATCGGCAGTGTAATGAACATCAGGCCGGGGCCGTTGTTGATCTGGGACGGATCGCCGCCGTTGAAGGCGACTACCGCCGGAATAATCATCAGGCCCGCGATGAACGCGAACAGGGTGTCGAATACTTCGATCTGCGTGACCGAATGCTCAAGCAGGTTTTCCTTCTGCATATACGAGCCGTAGGTAATCATGATACCCATGGCCAGCGACATCGAGTAAAACAGCTGGCCGAGAGCGCCGAGCACAGTCGAGGCCGAGAACTGCGAAAAGTCGGGCAGCAGATAGTATTTCAGGCCGGACATTGCGCCGTCGATCGTCAGCGAGTAGACCGCGACGACCACGCTCAGCACGGCAAGCACAGGCATCATGACGCGGCTGGCTTTTTCAATGCCCTTTTCCACACCGAAGATAACGACCAGCGCGGTCAGCAGCACATAAATCAAAAACCACGGGGTCGGGCCGCTGAAGTCCAGCATGGTAGCCGGGATGGAGCCTGCGTCAAAGCCGATGAAATCGTTAAAAAATCCGCCGTTGTCGGCCGCAGCCAGACCGTTGCCGGAAAGGAAGGTGGCCAGATATTTCATCACCCAGCCGCCGATGACGCAGTAATAGGGCGTGATGATGACCGGCACAAACGCCGCGATCCAGCCGAGGAAGCCGAACCGGCGGTCGAGCGCCTTATATGCCCCGATGCAGGACAGACGGGTTTTGCGGCCGATGGCGATCTCGGTAATCATCAGCGCAAAGCCGAAGGTGACGGCCAGAATGATATACACCAGCAGGAAAATGCCGCCGCCGTACTGTGCGGCCAGATAGGGGAATCGCCAGAGGTTGCCAAGACCTACCGCAGAACCGGCCGCTGCCAGCACAAAGCCGATGCGGCTGGAAAAGCTACTTCTTGATTTCTGTTCCATTTTTTGCAAACTACTCCCTTACATATTTCTCTTTCTTCATTGCCGCTGGGCGGCAGGGAACGCTATTCCGTGAGGCCAAATTCGCCGAGAAACTGCCATGTGCGCAGCAGGTTGTCCAGATGATAGTTGGCGACCACATCCGCCGTCCGGGCTTTGCAGCCCCAGTTCGGTCAGCTGCTCTGCGTTTTCCGCCGACAGATGCCCCTTTTCATCCATCGCGCACAGCGCGGAAAGCTCCTGCCAGACGCTTTGCGCCAGCCGTTCGCAGCCGCGCAGGTCGGCGAAAACAGCGCCAGCGCCACCGCAAGACCGGTCTTGACCGTCCGCAGTCCGATGTGCGGGACTGACCGCGCCAACGTTTCTTTCTCTCCGGAATAAAATAATGAAGTTATTGTATCATAAAACCCGCTTTTTCACAAGATATTTGCAGGGAAAAGCCGGATATGCTATAATGATTTCAACAGCCTATCAGAATGGAGAGGTGAACTTTCATGAAAGCATACCGTTTTGGCGTGCTGGGCGCCGGCAACATGGGCATGGCGATTGCGGAAGGCGCGGTGCGTGCCGGTCTGTTGACGCGCGATCAGGTGCTGCTGTTCAACCGCAGTGAGGATAAACGCGCGGCAAACCGCGCCCGCGGCTACGCCGTCACGGGGAATTATACCGAAATCTATACCGGATGCGAAACCGTGCTGCTGGCAGTCAAGCCGCAGAATTTTGACGAAATTCTGCCGGTGCTGGGCAAGTGCGAAGGGGGAAAACCGCTGGTCGTGTCGATCGCGGCGGGCGTGACCTTCGCCAAGATCGAGCGGGCGCTCGGCGCGGATACGCCGATCATCCGCGTGATGCCCAACACGCCGCTCATGCTGGGCGAGGGCGCGACCGAGCTGGTCAAAAACGCAGCGGCGACTGATGCGCAGCTCGCGCAAATCCGCGCACTATTCGACACCATGGGCGTGACCGTTGTATTTGACCGTGAGGATATGCTCAACGAGGTCATCCCGTATGCAGGCTCGGCTCCGGCCTATATCTATGCCTTTGCAGATGCGATGGTCAAAAGCGCGCAGTCGCACGGCATCGGACAGGAGGACGCGCTCAAGTTGTTCTGCCAGACCATGATCGGCTCGGCAAAAATGCTGCTGGAAGGCGGAAAAACGCCCGCGGAGCTGATCCGCGCGGTCTGCTCGCCGGGCGGCACGACGATCGAGGCCATGCGGGTGCTCGAAGCGTGCGGCCTTGCCGACATGCTGGCGCAGGCAAACGATAAATGTATTGCGCGTGCCTATGAACTGGGCAAATAACCGAATGCCGCCATTGACTTTGTCACAAGGGTGTGATAAAGTTAAGTAAATATTCCGCATCACTTTGAGAGGAAGTGGATTCTTTGAAAAATTCGACGAAAATCAAAGCGACTCTGCTGCTGACCAGTCTTGCATGTGCAGCCGGTGCAACGGCGGCGCTTGTACTGCTTCAGAAGAAGCGTGAAGAGGAAGTGTACCACGAAGCGGAGCTCAAAGCCATGGATGAGCTGGAGGAAATGATGCGCGACGATTCTGATTGCGCTTCCTGCGCCTGCGCAGAGGAGTGTGCGGCGGTAGACGACGCTTATCAGGATTCGTTTGACGAGCAGGCATCGGAAGCGGACGAGGAAGCCGGGGAAGAAAAGCCCGAGGAAAAGGCTTCTGAGGAAGCGGTAACCGAGGAATAAGCGGCAGCGGGCGGAGGCTTTCCCCTCCGTCCGCTGTTTTTTTGACAGAAACAAGGAGGAAAACCCATGATAGAATACGAAGGGCGCGTATTTCGTCCGCCCTCTGAGGCATACAGCCTGATTGTGCAGGTGACGATCGGATGCAGCCACAACAAGTGCACATTCTGCGATATGTATAAGGAAAAGCGCTTCCGCGTGCGCAAGCTGGAGGATGTCAAGCGCGATTTTGACGAGGCGCGCCGCATGTATCCCAACGTCCGGCGCATCTTCCTCGCGGACGGCGATGCGCTGATGTGCCGCGCCGAGCACATGGCCGAAATTCTGCGATACATCCGGCAGATGTTCCCTGAGTGTGAGCGCGTGACCAGCTACGGCTCGCCTGCGTCCATTTTGGTCAAAAAGCAGGAGGAGTTGAACCTGCTGCACGAGCTGGGGCTGGAGATGATCTATCTGGGGCTGGAATCCGGCTCGGATGAGGTGCTGCGCCGCGTCAACAAGGGCGAGACGGCCGACGAGATCGTGCGTGCGGGCCTGATGGTCAAGCAGGCGGGCATGAAGCTGTCGGTCACCTGCATCGCAGGCCTTGGCTCGCTGGAACTTTTCGAAGAGCACGCGGTCAAGACCGCCGAGGCGCTCTCGCGCATGAAGCCCGAGTATATCGGTCTGCTGACCCTGCTGTTTGAGCTGGAAACACCCCTGATGCGCGACTGGCAGGCGGGCCGCTTCTACCTGATGAACCCGATCGAGATCGCGCATGAGACGCTGATCCTGCTCGAGCATATCGACGCGGAGGGCAGCGTGTTCCGCGCCAACCACGCCTCGAATTATGTCAACCTTGCCGGTACGCTCAACCGCGACCGCGAGGCCATGTGCCAGCGTCTGCGGCAGGCGCTGGAGGGCCAAATCCAGTTCCGCAGCGAAGCGTTTCGGGCAAGATAACCAAAAATGGAATAAATTTTTTGGGAAATCCGGCAAAAAATGAAAGATATTGTGTTGTTTTCGTTACAATTTCAAAAAATACAAGACAAGACGAAGAAAATGTGGTATACTAAAACTGTTTTCGGGGTTTTATAAATCGACCCGGACGTTAAGAGGTTGTTAAGAAACGTGTGTTCCGTCTGGAGGATTGCTGATGGATTCCGTATCTCATATTCGCGTTGCACATCTGTTGATGGATTACGTTGAGCAGACCTGTGGCGTTACATTTGATTCGAGCGGCTTTGTTTATGGTAACTTAAAGCCCGACCTGACCGGCACGTACCTGACCAAGCGCCACAATCCGTCAATCATGATGGACGAGGTGATGGACAAGATTCGTGCATTCACCGAAAAATATACCATCGGTCCGGTCAACGGCCGCGAGCTTTCGGTGGATTTGGGCGAGATCTGCCACTATATGACCGATTTCTTCACCTATCCGCATAACGATGACATATATGAGCGTAATCTGCTGGCGCATTATCTCTATGAAAAGCGCGTGGCGCTGGTCATTCGCCGCCGGATGACCGAGGACAAGTTTGAGCAGTGGGCCAGCCCGATCATCCCGCCGGTAACGGTAGACGCGCTGATCGCGCGCATCGGCTCGATGCATGACGCATACCGCGCGGCGGACCGCCGTCATGGTATTAACGATGATCTGGTACATATCTGCCGTGCGACGGCGATGGTGGTGCTGTCCATCATCAGCATTGTTTACGAGCAGGTGGAAGTACCGGCAAGCGTGATTGCATAAAAGACACAAAAAGCCACGGTATCTCGTGGCTTTTGTTATTTTCTGGACAGCAAAACAGGAGGAAGCATGAAAAACGTAACGATTTATACTGACGGCGCCTGCTCGGGCAATCCGGGGCCGGGCGGCTGGGGGGCGATTCTCAAATATGGGGAAAAGGAAAAGGAGCTGTCCGGCTCCGAGCCTTCTACGACCAACAACCGCATGGAGTTGCTCGGCGTGATTACTGCGCTGGAAGCGCTCAAAGAGCCGTGCGCGGTCGATCTGTATTCGGATAGCAAGTATGTGGTGGATGGCATCACCAAGGGATGGGCCAAAAGCTGGCGCGCCAAAGGGTGGGTAAAGAGTGACAAAAAACCTGCCAAAAATCCAGAGTTGTGGGGACGACTGCTCGATTTACTGGACAAACACGCGGTCCAGTTCCATTGGGTGAAGGGCCACGCGGATAATCCATACAACAACCGCTGCGACGAGCTGGCGGTTGCCGCTTATCAGCAATATAAATGAGGGTGTGAAGGATGGAACGGATGCGCCGCGTGCGGAATGGCACGCTGATCTTCTATTATGTGTTCACGCTTTGCGCCGCCGTGCTGTGCTTACTGCGTGAGGCAACGGTGTACAATGGTCTGCTGGTGCTGGCGGCTTTTTTGCTGCCGGTCGTGCCGCATATGCTGTACCGCCTGTGCCGCCTGCGGCCGGTTTATCTGCTCGAGGTCGTATTCGACGGGTTCGTGCTGGCGGCGGTGTCGTTTGCCAGTCTGTTCGGCGGCTACGAACTGATTCCGTACTGGGATAAGATTTTGCATTTTCTTTCCGGTTTTCTGTTCGCTGTGCTGGGGACTGCGGTGTATTTTTCTCAAAAGCCCGGACACGCGCTCGACCCTGCGGACGCATTCAACGCTTCGCTGTACACCTGGATGTTTGCCATGATGAGCGCGGTGCTGTGGGAAATCTGGGAATATCTTGTGTCGTTTTCCGGCGCGGACCCGCAGCAGGTGGCCTTGACCGGCGTGGGGGACACGATGGGGGATATCATCGTTTGCACGGTCGGCGGTTTGATCACAGCGATTTCCTGCTGGAAATACCTGCGGCACATAGGCGAAAACCGGCGCAAGGGCCTGATGATGCATCTGTTTGAGGCATATTACCGAGAAAATATTCAAAACCGGCACTGAGACACAAAAAACCGACCGAAAACGTCAGCTTCGGTCGGTTTTTTGTTTTGCAGTGATCTGTTATTCGGATGCCTTGGAACGATCAGTCCTTGGGGGCGTTGTCTTTTGAACGCAAAGATTCAAACCTCGCCGCACATGACCGCCGCAAGCGCATCCTCGGTGGTGCGGCTGCCGAGGGAAACCGCGCCCATGGCCTCCGCGCGGCGGCCGACCGCATAGTGGTGCAGATGCACGCCGCCCGCGATGCATTGGCTGGTGATATAGACGCGCGTGCCACTCTCAATCAGCGCGCGGACCGCCTTTTCCAGCCGTGCAGGAACACCGCCCGCGCCGAAGGTTTCGAGAATGACCTTGGGATAACCGTGCAGCGCGGCGAAAAAGGTCGGGTCGAGGTCGGGCGTGAGCTTGACGAGCAGTACATGCGGGTCGAGCGCAGAAGGCGCGGTCGGCGCAGGCGGTGCCGCCGGAACATCCCAGCGAACCTTACCATCCGTCCCGACTGCGCCGAGCGGCGGCACACCCGCCGAGACAAACGCATCAATTTCGGTCGAGTGATATTTGACCACCCGGTTGCCTGCGAGGATTTTACCGCACAGCGCGGCGACTACGCCTGCGCGTCTGTCTGCCGCGACGCGGCAGGCATCCAGCAGGTTGCGCGGTGCATCCGAATCCGGCGCACCCATGGGCAGCATTGAGCCGGTCAGCACGACTGGCTTTGTCAGGTCGGCCAGCAGGTGGCAAAGCAGCGCGGCGGTATAGGATAGCGTGTCCGTGCCGTGCGCAATGACGAAACCGTCATAGCGGTCGGCGTTCTGCCGCACCGCCTGTGCGATAGCCAGTCTATCGGCAGCGGTGAGATCGGTTGAGTCCAGCTGCATCAGGTCGCGCACATCTACCGTGCAGAAAGTGCGCAGCGCGGGCACAAAGTCCAGCAGCTCCGCGCCGCCCAGCGCAGGCGACAAACCGTTTTCGGTTTCGCGGCAGGCGATCGTCCCGCCGGTAGCAATCAGAAGCAATTTTTTCATGGGAGGATCTCCTTTCGCGCCGTCGGGCGTGCATAGATAGAAAATGGCCGCGAAGCGGCCATTTCGAGCGAACCTGTACGGTTCGATTGACGCTTATTGATAGCTTTCCTCCAGAATGCCGATCATATCCTCGCGCGAGAGCGGCCGCGGATCGACGCGGAACAGACCGCCCATGGTGTCGATGGCGTTGTCCGCGATCTTGCCGAAGTCCTCCGGCCGCACGCCGTAGCCTGACAGGCGCAGCTCGCTGACATTGCAGCGCTTTTGCAGGTCGGTCAGCGCTGCGATGAAGTCTTCTGGCTTTTGCGCATCCTTGTGACCGAGCGCACGGGCGATATTCACCAGTTTGTCGCCCGAGGACTCGAAAAAGCGGCTCCAATACGCTTTGGAAATCATAATCAGGCCCGCGCCGTGCGGCAGCGCCGGATGGAACGCGCTCAGCGCGTGCTCAATGGCGTGCTCGCCTGTGCAGCTGGACAGCGTTTCGACAAAGCCTGCCAGGGTGTTCGCCAGCGCAACATCGGCGCGCGCGTCCGCGTTGCCGCCCTCGTGTACCGCAGTTGCAAGCGATCGGCCAATCAGCTCGATGGCTTTAAGCGAGAACATTTCGCTGATGGGCGAGGCGGTGGTGGCAATATAACCTTCCGCTGCGTGGAAAAATGCGTCAAAGCCCTGATAGGCGGTCAGATGCGGCGGGACGGTCATCATAAAGTCGGGATCGACGATCGAAATGGTCGGGAAGCACTTTTCTCCGCCGCCGCCGATCTTCTCTTCGCCGTTGGTGATGACTGTGAACGGGTCGGCTTCCGTGCCGGTGCCCGCCGTGGTCGGGATGGCGACGATCGGCAGGCCGGCCTTTGCGATGCGCTTGCCGCCGCCCGTGCCGCCGTGGATGTAGTCCCACCAGTCACCCTCGTTGGTGGCCATGATGGCGACCGCCTTGGCGGTATCGATTGACGAGCCGCCGCCGAGCCCCACGACAAACGCGATGTTTTCCGCGCGGCACAGCGCCGCGCATTCACGCACGCCCTCGATGGTCGGGTTGGGCTGCACTTTATTATAGACTATGGTTTCGTGTCCGGCTTCGGCCAAAGCATCGGCCACCTTGGCAACGTAGCCTAAACGGGTGGTTGAGGTGCCGCCGGTGATAATCAGGCCGCGGCCTTCCGGCAGGCGGGCGCGCGCCAGCTTTTTGACCGAGCCGGGGCCGAAAAACAGGCGGGTCGGCATATAGAAGCTGAAGATATCCATGTTCATGTACCTCCTTTGAAAAAAAGGGGGTCGAACCGACCCCCAGAGACAGCGTTTTGTGAACTTTATTTCGCATGGGCGTAAAACACACCTAGCAATACCATTATAGCAAATTCGCCATGCCTTGAAAAGAGGGAAAAACGCTGAAAGGGAGTGATTTCTTTCGTGCAAATTCACCATGAAAAAACGTGAAATAACACTTGACGTTATGCAATGTTGATGATATTATAATGTCACAGAAAAGATAAGGGCAAACACCAGAGGGAAAGTAAAGCAGGGGCTTTACAAAAAGGCGAAACCCATTCTTCTTCTGAAAGGACTGGCGTAAAGCCAAATACGACCGAGAAAGAGGTGAGTCCAATGGTAACAGAAGAGACATCCTATTGGTTCGCGGGACTCGCCGCGACGCTGTAACCGAAACGATCAAGGTGATAGCTATAGAAATGAGCGAGTTCCAGAAAGTTAAAACGAACCGCCTGAAAAGCGCGATCGACTTCTGAATGAAGTAAGGAACGGCACCTTTGAGGAAGCTATCCTCGTGATATCCATCCGTGAAACATACTGATTGTGTTAAGTGGATCGAGGCAGCAGGAAAGTAAGGTTCGCGCATGAAAGAACCCTGAATTTGATGCGTTGGCGAATGAAAAAGAATCCGTAACGATGCCTGCAAAACCAAAAATAGTGCGCATCCAATGGCCGATGGGCATACTGATGAGTATGATGCCGCAAAAGCGAATCAGAGCACAAGATCGAGATGATATCAAAACTTGCTGAAAGTGATTCGGGTAAGCAGGAACAGAATCGAACGATGACCCGCCGAGTAAGAGACGCATCGAAAAATTGATATAGAGTTCCCGAATGTAAGAAAGGTAAAACGACCTGAAAATGTTCATTACCAAACGAACCGCAGTCGGGTGACTCCCGTGAACGATAGGATAAAAAATTCCTGTAAAAGGCAGGAGAGAGAAGCAGTCAACCGAAGATATCAAATTTATATCGCGCAAACCGGGCTTTGGGCTTTCGGAATACCGAAGCAAAAAGCATCGCTGGTAAAAAATGGATAGCTTCACAAAACTGCAAATAGCGGATCGGAGCAAGGTTTCATTCCGATGCAGATGGCAATAGCTGTGGCAGGGTAACGGAAGGGGAACAAAAACAAAATCCGACCGTGCAGAAAAAATAAATACAGCGGGAAATATCCTGCTGGGAAAAGAGATATTATGGAAATTTGGAAGTAAAAGGCCTCGTCGGGTGACGAGGCCTTTGTTGTTGTGTCAGGTTTCGGGCGTTTTGCCGATCATGTCATACAGGGCGTCGAGTGCCTCGGACAGCGTGCCGACCGCGTCGATCAGGCCAAGTTCCACCGCTTGCTTGCCGGAAATGACCGTCCCGACATCGGCGGTCAGCTGGCCCGTCTCGCGCATAAGCCGTTGCAGGCGCTCTGCGGAAATGCGCGAGTGCCCGGTGATGAAATCCACAATCCGTTCCTGAATTTTGGAAAGGTATTCGAACGCCTGCGGCACGGCGATGATCGTGCCGTTCATGCGCACCGGATGGATGGTCATGGCGGCCGAGGTGGCGATAAAGCTCTTTTTCGCGGCAACCGCCAGCGGTACGCCGATTGAGTGTCCGCCGCCCAGCACAAGAGAGACGGTCGGCTTGGTCATGCCTGCGATCAGCTCAGCAATGGCAAGTCCGGCTTCTACGTCGCCGCCGACCGTATTGAGCAGGATCAACATGCCGTCGATCTCTTCTGCTTGCTCGACGGCGGTGATTTGTGGAATGAGATGCTCGTATTTGGTCGTTTTGTTCTGTGCGGGCAGCTCCATGTGCCCTTCGATCTGGCCGACGATCGTAATGCAGTGTACCGTGCCGCGCGCGGTCTTGGCTGTAATGGAACCGGTTTCGGCAATATTGTTTTCCTCCGGTGCCTGAATGGTTGGATTTTCCTCTGCCATATGGGTCCTCCTTTTATGCACAAGTGTTCACACAATCAGTCTGCCGCAAGGCGCGCCGGATTATCCCCCAATGCGTCTTTCTACAGGCAATATTACAATGTGTAAACAGAGAACCCGCAGGATTAGGATGCTTGTGGGGTCAATTACTGAAAGTTATCCACTTTGTACACAGGGTTATCCCCAGAGGGGCTGTGGAAAGTCCTGTGTATAAAGTGGATTATTTGACCCCATGCTGTGAATGCTGGCAGAGAGTTTCATTATGGAAACATTGCTTGCTGTTTGACAGGAAATTTGCTACAATACATATATATGTTTAAAATCGCAATAATGGAGTGATATATCATGAGCAATCCGATTGTTACGATCGAAATGGAACAGGGCGGTACCATCCGCGCAGAGCTGTATCCTGAGGTCGCCCCCAATACGGTGCGCAATTTCATTTCCCTGATTCAAAAGGGATTTTATAACGGCACAATTTTCCACCGCGTCATTCCGGGCTTTATGATTCAGGGCGGCGACCCGGAGGGCACCGGCATGGGTGGTCCGGGTTATGAGATCCGCGGCGAGTTCACCGCAAACGGCTTCCAGAACGACCTGAACCACACCCGCGGTGTGCTTTCCATGGCGCGCACGATGGCGCCGGACTCTGCCGGCAGCCAGTTCTTCATCATGACGGAAGATTCGCCTCACCTCGATGGACAGTATGCGTCCTTCGGCATGGTTATTGAGGGCATGGATGTGGTGGATGGCATCGTCAACACCCCACGCGACTGGCATGACCGCCCCCGTCAGGAGCAGAAAATGAAAACCGTCACCGTCGATACGATGGGCGTGGAGTACGAGCAGCCAGAAACCCTGTAAGCAGAAAGAAGGGGAACGGTATTGTATTATACCAATAAGGAGATTTTTGTCCTGTCCTCGGTCGGCTGCATGGACACCGAACCGGACGGGCTGGAATCCATCCTCGCCGGAAATGAAGAGGGGGCGAAGGGCTGTTGCCTGTCGGTCGATATGACCGCGGACGGTATTGCAGTGCTTTCGTCAGATGGCTATTGCGTGGCGGCGGACGGCACGCAGATGAGCATTGCCGATTACAGCTACGCGGAACTGCATCAGGCGGCGCCGCAGCTTATTCCGGCCGGACAGGCCATTGAGCTGGCGCGCACTTGTCAGGCAAAGATTGCGATTACGGTACATAATCAGACGCTGCTGCCGCAGCTGCGCATGACACTGCGGCATGTAAACTATCTGGATGATACGATTTTCGTCGGTCTGGGATTGGTGGAAGCGGCGCGTATCGCGGTTGCCAATCCGGACCTGCACATTATGGGCGAGCTGCCCGCGCTGCCGGACAATATCGACGCGCTGGTGCAGGCGGCGCAGACGACCGGCCTGTTCGGCATCCGTGCCGCAGCCGGGGATTTGACGCCCCGATTGATCGGCGCCTGCAAGCAGGCGGGCCTGTTTACCATGAGCCTGCCGACCAATAACGAGCGCACGCTGGCCGGGCTGATCCACAGTGGGGTCAACTTCATCGAAACCGGACGGCCGGATATCACTGCCATGCTGCTGCCGGCGGGCGAGTCCGAACCGCACCAAATCCCGATGATGCGCTTCTGAACGCACAAATTCCAGTTCTGTGTGGTGCTCCATATCGAATCAAAGCCGAGGTGTTTGTCCTCGGCTTTTGTGTATTCGGTATAAGAAATGATGGAAGGGGGAATGGGGATGAGATATATCGCGCGGCTGCTGCGTGTGCTGGTGGTGTCCTGCCTGACCAATTATTTGCTGGTTTTCACTCAGCTGGTGCCGCTGTCCGGCCTGTCGGCTGGTATCGTGCTGCTCGCGCTGCTGGTAGGGTATCTGACCATTCATATCTGTCCATGCCGCGCACCTGGCGCGACGTGGCGCTTGCGCACGCTGCTGGGCGGGTACGAGCTGCTGATGGTGGCGGTTTGGTCCATCGTTGCGACCGGCATACTGTGGTTGGTGCTTTACCGCACGGAACGACTGGATGGTCGCATGCAGGGATTGCCCGCATGGGTGCCAGTCGTCATTGATCTGCTGATCTGGCTGCTTGTGATGGGGCTGCTGGTGTTCAACGGCTTTGTTCGCGTGCTGATTACCTGCAATCGGCTGCGGATTGTCTGGCGTGTGCTACTGCTGCTCTGTTGGTGGGTTCCGGTGTTCAACCTGTACCTGTTCTATCGTGTGCTGCGCGCCGCGCGCAGTGAGTACTATTTCGATCTGGGGCGGCTCGAGCGCGAAGCTGTTCACGCCGAAAACGAGGATTGCCGCACGAAGTACCCGATCCTGCTGGTGCACGGCATCTTTTTCCGCGACTGGCAGCTGGTCAACTACTGGGGACGCATCCCGCAGGCGCTGCAAAAATGCGGGGCTGTGCTCTACTACGGCGGGCAGCAGTCCGCCGCGCCTGTGGCTGTGTCGGCGGCGGAGCTGAAGGCGCGCGTCGAAGCTGTGCTGGCCGAGACCGGCGCGGAAAAGATTAACCTGATCGCGCATTCCAAGGGCGGGCTGGATAGTCGCTATGCGATCTCGCGGCTTGGCCTCGCACCTTATATCGCTTCACTGACTACGATTAACACCCCGCATCGGGGGTGCGTGTTCGCTCAGCAGCTGTTGGCGACGTTGCCAAAGGGTGTGCTTGGCTGGATGGAGCGCCGCTATAACGCGGTTTTCCATGTGCTTGGCGACGAAAAACCGGACTTTCTCGGCGGTGTGCGCGACCTCGCGGCTGACGCCTGTGCTGTGTTCAACGAGCAAACGCCCGATGCGGACGGCGTCTATTACCAGAGTGTGATGAGCACGATGCGCAGCCCGAAAAGCGCGGGTTTCCCGCTTAATTTAACATGGCGGCTGGTCAACCGTTATGACAGGCAGGAAAACGACGGTCTGGTTACGCGCAGCTCGGCCGAATGGGGGAATTTTCTGGGCAACCTGACCGTGCCGGGGCGCCGCGGCATCTCGCATGGCGATGTAATCGACCTAATGCGCGAGGATATCGCGGGCTTTGACGTGCGCGAGTTCTACATCGAGCTGGTGCGTGGACTGAAAGAACGCGGGCTGTGACGCTACATTCCGGCGGTGCAGATAAAAACCGGACAAACTTGGGAAAAGAGCTGCTTGGATGCGGCTCTTTTCCGTTTTGTACGCGCTGCGGCGTGAAAAGGGTATACTATGGCGTTTTTGGGGTTTTCTGCAATGCAAAAAAGTGTTATAATATTTCTGATTATCAATCAACCGAAAGGAGCCGCCTGACGTGGCTGATATTTCCGTACAAAACCTGACCAAATACTACGGCGACAAGCTGATTTTACAGGATATTTCCTTTGACATCCAGCCCGGGGAAAAGGTGGCCATCCTCGGCGCGAACGGCGCGGGCAAAACGACGCTGCTGAACGTCCTGACCGGCCGCCTGCCCTATGACGGCGGGCATGTGTCCTTCGGACAGGGCAAAACCGCGGGCGTGATCGACCAGATGCCGGATTTTCCGCCGGAATCCACGGTCGAGGACGTGCTCCGTCTCGCGTTCCGCGAGTCGGATGAGGTCGCTGCCGCGATGGACGAGCTGACCGACGAGATGACCCGTCGCCCGGACGACGCATCCCTGCTCAAGCGGTATGCGCAGCTGGAAACCCGGCTGGAAATTCTCGGCGGCTATAACCGCGATTACGAGATCGACCGCGTGTGCAACGGTCTGGACATTCCCCCGGCAATGCGCGCACAGCAGTTTGCGCTGCTGTCCGGCGGCGAAAAGACGCGCATCAATCTGGCCCGCATCATTCTCGAGCAGACCGACATCCTGCTGCTCGACGAGCCGACCAACCATCTGGATATGCAGGCGGTGGACTGGCTGGGTGAATATTTGGAGGGCTACCGCGGCACCGTGATGATCATTTCCCATGACCGCTGGTTCATCGACCAGTGCTGCGACCGTGTGATCGAAATTCACGACGGCACCTGTGATTTCTATAACGGCAATTACTCGTATTATGCGGTCGAGCGCGAGCGCCGCCGCGAGGAGCAACTCAAGCACCACGAGCACGAGCTGGCCGAGAAAAAGCGCCTCGAAGCGACCGCCCGCGCAATGCACGAGCACGGCACCGAGCATCTGGCAAAGCGTGCGGCATCCATCGAGAAGCGCATCGCGCGCATGAAGGTCACCGACCGCCCCAAGACCGAAAAGAAAATGACCGTCACCTTTGGCGATCCGAACTATGAGACCGAAGAGGTCCTCAAGGTAAAGGACATTACAAAGAGTTATGACGGGCGGGAAATATTACAAAATGTTAGCTTCAACATCCGCAACCGCGAGAAGGTCGCGCTGCTCGGCGCAAACGGCGCAGGCAAAACTACGCTGCTGAAAATCCTGCTGGGCGAGGAAACCCCGGATAACGGCGTGATTCGCAAGGGTGTGGGACTGCGCCCGGCCTATCTGCCGCAGCAGGTGCACTTCGCTAACCCGCATCGTAACCTGATCGACACGCTGATCTACGATAAGAATGTGTCCATGCAGGTCGCGCGCAACCGACTGGGCTCGTTCCAGTTCACGGGCGAGCAGCAGATGAAAACCGTGGAAATGTTGTCCGGCGGCGAAAAAAGCCGCTTGCGGCTGTGCGAGCTGATGTATGATCCGCTGAATTTCCTCATTCTCGACGAGCCGACCAACCATCTTGATCTTGCCAGCCGCGAGTGGATCGAGGAGGCGGTCGAGGTGTTTGACGGTACACTGCTGTTCGTCTCGCACGACCGCTACTTCGTCGAGCGGTTCGCCACGCGCGTGCTGTATCTGGAAAACGGACAGCTCATCGACTTTATCGGCTCTTATTCGGATTTCCTGAAATACCGCGAAAAGGGCGAAAAACCGGAAAATCCGACACCGGTCCCGGCGCCAAAGCGCAAGAAACCCGATGTCCCGACGCTCGACGACGTTCCCCGCCCGCCGGAAAAGCCCAAGCGCACCGGTGGCACGAA
>ERZ1090868.145-NODE-145-length-37774-cov-9.041756_pt1 | contig 37774 bp, 33 predicted proteins | sample MGYA00478475_ERZ1090868 | MGnify/ENA primary metagenome ERZ1090868 (study PRJEB33644, sample SAMEA5815747) | chicken gut metagenome | biome: Chicken; feature: Gastrointestinal Tract; material: Caecum | place: Ireland | collected 2019-01-01 | study: A study of the...
CCCACGTGTTCAGCTTGGAAGGCTGACATTCTACCATTGAACTACACCCGCGGGTCACCTGAGACTATTTTATTATAGCGACTAGACCAGAAAATGTCAAGCATTATTTTTATCATTTTATAAAAGTTCTGCCCGTCAGGCGTCGGCGTCCGGCGGCTGCCCGTCGTGTGCCGCCCACTGGCACGGCATGAGCTGCATGTGCGTAAAGGTCGCGCAGAACGACGAGTCCTCCGGGCTGCATGCATAGATGCCGAACGAGACCGGGCCTGTTGCCTTATGCATGTGGCAGATGCGCATCTGCCGGAAGGTCTGTCCGTCCTCCGAGCACTCGATACAGAAATCGTCCTCGCGGCGGCTCAGGCGATACCACATGGACTTGACTGCGGCATCAATCTCGGTCGTCGCCCAGTCCGAGTACCCGAGGTTGGTCACGACGCTGCCCAGGTGTTGAAAGCGTTCGTTCTCGTACTCGATCGAGGCCTTGAGCCAGTTCTCGCTGTCCAGGTACAGGACCACGCCGCACTGGTCAAACCGGTGCTTGCTGTCAAACGCCGTGCGCACGACAAAGGAAAAATACTGTTCATCGGTCGTCATTTGCAGTACAGGCGCGTTGTCGTTGCGGAAATGATAGTAGGTGCGCTGCCACAGGTCGGTGTGGGGGGTGGTGGTGATGCGGATGGCGGTATCGTCCATCTCCCAGTGTAAGGGCTCGCGCGTCCACCGCAAGGCCGTCCGGTCAAATTGCATGGGATGCTCCTCCAATCTCGCGTTTCTTCTAGTATAGCACAACACACAAAAAAAGCGCCATCGCAGGATGGCGCTTTTTGAGCTGATTTTTCTGAAACCCAGGGGAGCTCCGCAATGGCGGGCCCGCTTAGATGGTCTGAATTTGAATCCCGTTTTCGTCTGCCGTGACATGCGCGCCGGTGAGCGGATGGTCGCACGCCTTGATGATCTCGGCGGCCAGGGCGTTCTCGACGTCCTTTTCGATCAGGCGGCGCAGGTTTCTCGCGCCGTACTTAATCGAGAAGGCTTTATGGGTGAGGTAATTCACGAGAGAATCATCCCAGCTCAGACGGATACCGCGTACAGCGACCGAATCCTTGAGCTGACCGAGCAGGATACCACAGATCTTGCTGAAGTCCTCCTCGGTGAGCTGATTGAAGGCGATGATCTCGTCGATACGGTTTAAGAACTCGGGGCGCATGATGTCCTCCAGTGCCTTGATGGCGCGTTCCTTACCCATATCGCTGACCGTACCGCCGAAGCCCAGCGACGAGGTCTTATGCTGCGAGCCTGCGTTGGAGGTCATGACGATGACGGTATTCTCGAAGTTGACCTGGCGGCCATGGGCATCGGTGATGCGGCCGTCGTCCAGGATTTGGAGCAGGATATTCAGAATATCCGGGTGAGCCTTTTCGATCTCGTCGAGCAGGATGACCGAGTACGGACGGCGGCGGATCTTCTCGGTGAGCTGCCCGGCCTCGTCGTAACCGACATAGCCCGGAGGGGAACCGATCAGGCGGGAGACCGCATGTTTTTCCATGTATTCGGACATATCCAAACGGATGAGCGCATCGGGCGTGTCGAACAGGTCGTCCGCCAGCACCTTGACGAGCTCGGTCTTGCCCACGCCGGTCGGGCCGACGAACAGGAAGGACACCGGCTTGCGCTTGGGCGAGATGCCCGCGCGCGAGCGGCGGATGGCCGTGCAGATGGCCGAGATGGCCTCATCCTGGCCGATGACCCGCTTTTTGAGGCGCTCCTCCATGCCGTTTAACCGGCCAAGCTCCTGCGCCTGCACGCGCGAGGCCGGGATGCCGGTCCACAGCTCGATGACGCCGGCCAAATGCTCGGCATCCAGGGTAGGCACCGGGCGGGCGCGCAGCGTATCCAGGCGGCTCTGGATCTGCAGCTCACGCGAGCGCAAGGACGCCATCTCGGCGTATGCCTTCTCGTCCTGCGCCGCCTGCAGCAGGTCGTCCTGGCGCTTGCTGATGCTGTCCAGCTCGTCCTGCAGGGCCGGGACCTCGCTGATGGCCGGCTCCTCCAGGTTGAGGCGCGAGCACGCCTCGTCGATGAGGTCGATGGCCTTGTCGGGCAGATAGCGGTCGGTGATGTATCGCTCGGACAGCACGGCCGCCAGGCGGCAGGTCTCGTCCGGGATGGTCACGCCGTGGAATGTTTCGTAGTACGAGCGGATGCCCAGCAGCATCTCGACCGTCTGGTCGATGGAGGGCTCATTGATCGTGACCGGCTGGAACCGGCGCTCCAGTGCGGCGTCCTTCTCGATATACTTGCGGTACTCGGCGAAGGTGGTCGCGCCGATCACCTGGATCTCGCCGCGCGACAGGGCGGGCTTTAAGATGTTGGCCGCGTTCATGGCGCCTTCCGAGTCGCCCGCACCCACGATCGAGTGCACCTCGTCGATGACAAGGATGATATTGCCGAGCTTCTTGACCTCGTTGATGAGGCCCTTGACCCGGCTTTCAAACTGGCCGCGGAACTGGGTGCCCGCCACAAGGGCGGTTAGGTCCAAAAGGTGGACCTCTTTATTGCGCAGCTTATAGGGTACATTGCCCGCCGCGATGCGCATGGCCAAGCCCTCGGCGACCGCGGTCTTGCCGACGCCCGGCTCGCCGATCAGGCAGGGGTTGTTCTTCTGGCGGCGGTTCAGGATCTGGATGACCCGGTCGGTCTCCTGCTCGCGGCCGATGATGCGGTCCAGGCGGCCCTCACGGGCCTTGCGGGTCAGGTCGTCGCAGTAGGTGTCCAGATACTTGCGCTTTTTCTTCTTGTCCTTGTCCTTTTTGTCGGACGAGGCATCATTTTTCTTCTCGGTGCGCAGGAAGGGGAACGGGAATGCGGGCGGCTGTGCGTCCTCCCCGTCCTCGGCGTCCTCGTCGGCGGCGTCCGCCATGGCCTCCTCGTCGCTCATGTCCTCGTCCTCGACGTCCGGGCCGGCCGGCATGAGCGCGCCGAGATCCTCGAGCGAGTTGATATCCGAGGACAGCATGTCGATGGTATCGTCGTTAAGGCCCATCTGTTCCATCATCTGGTCCAGGGGCTTGATGCCGAGCTGGCGTGCGCACTTGAGGCAGAGGCCCTCCTGGGTCGCGCCGTCCTTGTTGTTGGGGTCCATTTTTGTGATGAATATGACCGCTACGTTCTTGCCGCAGCGGGAGCACATAGGCATCTGCATGGTAAATTCTCCTTCATTTCAATCCGCGTATCCACAAGGTCAGGGGAAATGCGGCAGCTAGATTGGGAAATAGGCAAGCAGGCCGCGCAGGAGTACGGTGCTCTGGATGCGCGCCGGGCTGAGCCAGCCAAGCTCGGAAAACAGGTCCGGATACACCAGGTGGGCGCACCACAGGAGCAGCAGCACGACCGCCACGCCCCCGACCAGGCCGAGCGCCGCGCCCGCCAGGCGGTTGAGCCAGCCGAGCGGCGGGAAACGGGTCAAAAGATGCAGGCTGTGCAGGATAAGCGACAGCACAATGGACAGGATAAGCAGGAAAAAGACGGCCAAAATCAGGAAGGCAACGCCTTCGGCCATGGCGGCGGCCGCCTCAGTGACCGTCATCTGCAGGCGGGCCAGCACGTCGCCCAAGGCGTCCTGCGCGGCCCGCGCGGCAAAGACCTCGCCGACAATCGGCGTCACGACCGCGCGCGACAGGGCGGGCGCAAAAGTCCCCGCAAGCCAGCACGCGCCGGCGATGACCGCGATGCGGCCGACCAGGCCGAACACCGCACCGAGGAACCCGCGCCGCGCGCCGCTGACGACGCTCCATATCAGGAACAGCGCCAACAGCAGATCGGGCAGGTTCAGCAGCCCGGAAAGGTCAGGTAATGGTTGATTCATCGGTAAAATCCTCCGAGATTGCGGACGATTGGGTGATGCGCTGGGCGTATTTGGAGTAGAACAGCCAAGCCCCGCCGTCGTCCGTCATGATAATGCGCTGGGCCGCACCCGCGCTCGGGCACTGCCAGTCGGGCTCCAGCGCATTGTTGTACACATACAGGCCGGAGCTCGTCAGGACGCCGAGCTGTCCGCCCGCATAAGATAAGCTTTCGGGCGCGCTGGGCAGGTTCAGCGAAGCGCGCACATCGCCCGACTTGTCATAGCGCGTGACCGACGCGCGGGCGTCGCCCGACCAGGAGCGCACGGCCACGACGAAGTTATCGCCGTCAAAGGCAAAGCCCAGCAGGTCGCTCGCGGTATAGCTGGCCTGCGAGGTGGTCTCGCCGCGCCGGTTGACCGTGAATGCCGATTTGTCCGAAATGACCGCGACGTTGCTGTCGTCCAGCCAGTGGACGGTATAGCCGACCACCGCACCGAGGTTGACGCTCGCGCGCACCTCGCTGGCATCCAGGTCAAAAAATTGCAGGATGGTTTCAAGCTGTGAGCCATTCTGTTGATAGGTCAGCGCGCACAAATGGGTGCCGGACGGCGAGAGCGCCGCCTCCTGCACATAGTAGTCCGGCGTGCGCCAGCGCCAGATGTGGTGGTCGTCCTCCCGGGAGGACGCGCTGTAGACCGTGACCGCGCTCTTATAGCCGGTCTCGTCGGTAATGATCGAAAAGCTGTCGCCCGAGCCGATCGATGCATTGCGGATAGGATCGGTCAGCTTGAGCGAGAACAGCTCGGTCAAGACCGAGGAAAAGGAGAGCTGGTAGGCCCCGCGGTCATAGGCCAGGACGTAGTTGTCGTTGGTCTCGAGCACCGGGGCGGCATAGCTCACCGCAGTCTCGTACTGGGTCACGCCGCCGAGCTGCAGGATCGACAGGGACTCGTCATCCAGGACCGCAAGCGAAGAGCCGGCAGGCTTGACGGCGCTGGCCACACCGGCCGGATAGTTGATGACGCCGTCCCGTCCGCTCTCCGGCCCCAGGGCGTTCGTCACGATCTGGAACCCCTGGCGCAGGGAGGAGAGCGAAAACAGCGTAAAGTTGGCCGCAGCAAACAGCAGGATGCTCAGGATGAGCAGCCAGCCCACCAGGGAGCGCAGCCGGGTCAGACGGCGCAGCTTGAGGCTTTCCGCCTGGCGCAGGAGCTGTTTGCGTTTTTTGGCCGAACGCGGAAACGGCACAAGGTTTTTCTTTTCCGGCACCGGCAGTGCCTCCTCTCTCATTATAGTAGTGTAGCACAGTTTGAGAACGGGAGTGTAAACAAAACGTGAAAATCTCCCGCAAGGGCGGCCGCCCGCGGGAAACCTTTCACTCGCTCAGGCGGAACGGGTCCAGTTCGGGCGTGTGCTCATACCACAGCCGGTTCATGAACAGCCCGCATGCGGGCAGGGTCGGCCCGGCCTGCTCCCGGTCACGGGATTCCAAGATATCTGCAACCGCCGCGGGCGCTAGCTTGCCGCTGCCGACATAGACCAGCGTGCCCGCGATGGCGCGCACCATATTGTACAGGAATCCATCGCCGCACACGCGGATGCGGATGAGGCCGTCGGCGTTCTGGTCCACCTCGCACCAGAAAATGGTGCGCACGGTCGACTTGACCGGCGTGCCCACCGAGCGCACGGCGTTAAAGTCATGCTTGCCCACAAAGAACTGCGCGCCTTCCTGCATGCGCGCCGGGTCCAGCGGATAGGAATAGCGGTAGGCGCGGTCCGACAGGAACGGGTCGCGCATCTTGGACGGGTATACATAATAGGCGTACTCTTTCTTGGTGCAGTCAAACCGCGCGTCAAAGTGGTCCGGCACCTGCACGGCGCCGCGGATGGCGATATCCTCGGGCAGCTGCGCGCCCAGGGCGAGCGGCAGCCGGTCCAGCGGGATACGGCAGTCCGCCTTGAAGTTGGCCACATACCGGCGGGCATGTACGCCCGCGTCGGTGCGCCCGACCCCAGACAGATAGGTATCGCAGCCGAGCAGCTTGTTGACCGCATGCGTGATGGTCTCTTGGACCGAGGCGCCATTTTTCTGCACCTGCCAGCCGTGGTACTCCGTGCCGACATAGCAGAGGGACAGGGCAATATTCATCGGGCTTACCACCCCATGCGGCCCAGGACGATGACCGCGGCAAAGACCAGCACCGACACCGCGCCCGTCAGAGCATCCACACGGCCGAGCTTCATCTGCTTCATGCGCGTGCGGCCGACGTCGCCCCGGTACAGGCGGCATTCCATGGCGATGGCCAGCTCGTCCGCCCGGCGGAAGGCCGAGATGAACAGCGGGACCAGGATGGGCACCATCGCGCGGGCGCGCTGGATGATGTTGCCCGACTCAAAGTCCGCGCCGCGCGCCTTCTGCGCCGCGATGATCTTCTCGGTCTCCTCGATGAGGGTCGGGATAAAGCGCAGCGCGATGGACATCATCATGGCCAGCTCGTGTACGGGCAGATGGATCTTTTTGAGCGGGGACAGCAGCATCTCCAAGCCGTCGGTCAGCTCGATGGGCGAGGTCGTGTAGGTCAGCATGGACGTGCCGATGATGAGCAGCAGGATGCGCAGCACCATCAGGATGGCGACCCGGATGCCCTGGTCGGTGATATGCAGGAAGCCGAAGCCCCAAAGCTCGGTGCCCGGCGTATAAAACAGGTTTAACAGCGCGGTGAAGACCACAATAAACACGACCGGTTTCAGGCCGCGCACGACCATCTTGGGCTGGATGCCCGAAATTTTGATGACCGAAAAGATATAGAGCGCCAAAAGCGCATAGGAAATCGGGCCGGCCGCCAAAAACAGCGTCACGATCATCAGGATGACCAGGACGAGCTTGAGGCGCGGGTCGGTCCGGTGGACGATGCTTTTGCCGGGAAAATATTGGCCGATCGTAATGTCTCTGAGCATTTATTTCCCCTCCTTGTACGCACGGATGGCACGGACGGCATCCTCGACCGTGTAGATGGACGGGTCCAGGTCAAAGCCGCGGCGGCAAAGCTCCCGGATGACCTTGGTGATCTCGGGGATGTCCAGGCCGGCGCGGATGATGTCATCCGCGTGCGCAAAGACCTCGCGCGGCGTGCCGCACAGCATGACGTGCGCGTCGTTCATGACGAGCAGGCGGTCGGCCATGCGCGCGATGTCCTCCATGGAGTGCGAGACGATGATGACGGTCGCGCCCGAGCGCGCGTGGTAGTCCCGGATCTGTGCCAGGATCTCGTCGCGCCCAGCCGGGTCCAGGCCGGCGGTCGGCTCGTCCAGGATAAGCACCTGGGGCCGCATGGCGATGACGCCCGCGATGGCCACACGCCGCTTCTGGCCGCCCGACAGCGCAAAGGGCGACTGCCCGGCGAGCGCCGGGTCCAGGCCGACAAAATCCATGGCCTCGCGCACGCGCCGCTCGACCTCGGTGTCGGACAGGCCCATGTTGTGCGGGCCGAAGGCGATGTCCTTGGCGATGGTCTCCTCAAAGAGCTGGTATTCAGGATACTGGAACACCAGGCCGACGGCAAAGCGGGTCTTGCGCTCGCACTTGCCCTTCTCGTTCCAGATGGAGTGGCCGGACAGCAGGACCTCGCCCGAGGTCGGCTTCAAAAGCCCGTTGAAGTGCTGGATGAGGGTGGACTTGCCCGAGCCGGTATGGCCGATGATGCCCAGGATCTCGCCCTTTTCGACCTGGATATTGACATGGTCGAGCGCCGTGCGCTCGAAGGGAGTACCTGCGCCATAAACCTGGGTCAGGTCTCTCGTTTCTAAGATATATGACATTGGTTTTCTTTCGCTCCTCAGTTGGCGGCGGCCGGGCGCAGGTACCGCTCCAAAATATCCGCGCACTCGTCTACGGTCAGCGCATCGATGGGCAGGTCGGCGCCGGTCTGGTTATCGAGGTCAAAGAGCACCTCGATGGTCTGGGGGACGGTCAGGCTGGCCGCGCGCAGCGCGTCCACCTGGGTAAAGATCTCACGCGGGGTGCCCTGCATGAGGATCTTGCCCGCATGCATGACCACGACCCGGCCGGCCTGCACGGCCTCATCCATGTGGTGGGTGATGAGCACGACGGTGATGCCAAGCCGGGTATTGAGGTCGCGGATGACGCGCATGACCTCCTTGCGTCCGGCCGGGTCGAGCATAGCGGTCGGCTCGTCAAAGACCACACAGCGCGGCATCATGGCGATGACGCCCGCGATGGCCACGCGCTGCTTCTGGCCGCCCGACAGCTTGTGCGGTGCATGGCGGCGGAACTCGTACATGCCGACGGCGCGCAGCGCGTCATCGACGCGGCGGCGGATCTCGTCGGGCGGCAGGCCGAGGTTTTCCAGCGCGAAGGCGACGTCCTCCTCGACGACGGTCGCGACGATCTGGTTATCAGGATTTTGAAAGACCATGGCGCAGGTCTTGCGGATGTCATAGAGCAGGTCGGGGTTGCGCGTGTCCATCGAGTCGATGTACACCGCCCCGCCGGTGGGCAGACGGATGCCATTAAAATGGCAGGCCAAGGTGGACTTGCCCGAGCCGTTATGGCCCAGGACTGCCACGAACTCGCCCCGAGAGATGGAGAGGTCCACACCGTCCAGGGCGACCTTGCGCTCGCCGTCGCCCGACTGATAAACGTAAGTCAGCGCCTCGGTTTTGATGATATCAGACATAGAGGCAGATTCCTCCTAATATGGGATTTACCGTGCGGCGATATAGCGCGCAGACGAGCCGCAGGGCAGGACAAGGCCGGTCGAGGTGACGGGCAGGCCGATCTCCTGCGCCTCCACATGGCCCGGATGGCGCCGCATGGCGGTGATGCCCAGCAGATAGGACATGACCGAGGGTGCAAGACCGGTCGAATAGCTTGAAATGAGCACAAAGAGCGGCGTGTCGGACAGGAGCTGCATGGTCAACGCGACAAAGTCCGCGACATCCTCCTCGATCTTCCAGGTCTCGCCGCCCGGGCCGCGGCCGTAGCTCGGCGGGTCCATGATGATGGCGTCATACTGGCGCCCGCGCCGGATCTCACGCTGGACAAATTTCTTGCAGTCGTCCACGATCCAGCGGATGGGCCGGTCGGCAAGGCCGGATGAGGCCGCATTCTCGCGCGCCCACTGGGTCATACCCTTGGATGCGTCCACATGACAGACCGAGGCGCCGGCCGCAGCCGCAGCGAGCGTCGCGCCGCCTGTATAGGCAAACAGATTGAGCACGCGGATGGGGCGGCCGGCCGCGCGGATCTCGCGCATGATGAAGTCCCAGTTGACCGCCTGCTCGGGGAACAGGCCGGTGTGCTTAAACGCCATGGGCTTGAGCTGGAAGGTCAGTTCCTTATAAGAGACGGCCCACTGTTCGGGCAGGCGGCGGATCTCCCACTTGCCGCCGCCGGAGGACGAGCGGTGATAGACCGCGTTTGCCCGGTTCCAGACCCGGTCCTCCTCGGCGCGGGGCCAGATGGCCTGGGGGTCGGGGCGCCGCAGGATCTTGTCGCCCCAGCGCTCGAGCTTCTCCCCGCCGCCGCAGTCAAGCACCTCATAGTCTGTCCATGCATTTGCAATCCACATGTTATCCTCCGATTGTTCCCTCAAATAGAGAAATTTTTACTGCTTAACATTGTAACACCAATCGGCCGCCCGCGCAATTCCAAGCGGAGCCAAAAACCGGGGCATGCATGCTCCGGTTTTCAGGCAAAAAAACCAGTGCCAGCCGCGCAAATTGCTGGTTTTGCCTGATAGGCAGTTGCAAGATCGGACAAATCCTCGTATAATGTAGAAAAACCGTCGCGCCGCGCGCGTGACAAGACGAGGGAAATATCAATGAAAAAATACCGCAGGGCGCGCTATGCGCGCTTTCGTCCATGGGGGCGGGGCTATGCCGGCAAGCGCTATACCGGCCGGCACCGGCGGCGGGGCGGCCTGGTCATGCGCCTGTGGCGCATCCGCTGGCTGACCATGCTGGGCCTTTTGGCCGCGGCCCTGGCTGTGGGCCTGTGCAGCCTGCGCCTGGCCGCCGGCTCGTATGGGGAGGCCATGTTCCAGAGCTATTTTGCCCGCCCGGCGACCGTCTGGCTCAACCTGGCCCCGCCAGTCCTGCTCATCTTCTTTTTATGGTTCCTGCTGCGGCGAGCATGGCTGGCCGTGCTGCTTGGCGGCGGGCTGGTCACGCTCTTGTCGGTGGCGGACCACTTCAAACTGCTCTTCCGCGACGACCCGCTGACCGCCGCCGACCTCGGCCTGGCCGCCGAAGGCATCAACATGGCCGGGCACTACCTGACCGCCATCAGCGGGGAGGTCATCCTGGCAATCGCCGCCACGGCCGCCGCCGTGCTGCTCATGGCGGCCATCTGCCGGGCGCGGCCGGCGCGCACCTGGAAGGGCTGCACGGTCGGCGGCGCGCTGTGCCTTGCGCTGCTCGCAGGGATGACCTGGCTGTTCTGCGCCGGCGGACCCTACACAGCCTCGGCCTGGAACACCTGGACCCAAAACGAGGAGGACATCAACCAGTGGTCGGCCACCCAGGTGTATCTGTCCAAGGGCTTTGTCTATCCCTTCCTGCACAGCCTGCCCGACGCGGCCGAGCGCAAGCCGGACGGCTACCGTGAGGAAGACGCCGCCGCGCTCCTGGCCGAATATCCGGACGCGGATATCCCGGCGGGCCAAAAGGTCAATGTGGTCTCGATCATGCTCGAGGGCTTCAACGACCTGACGCAGTACGCCGACATCACGCTGCGCGAGGACAAAAAAAGCCCATACAAGCCGTTCCATGACCTGGAATCGGTCAGCTACACCGGCCGCCTCATCACCAACATCTTTGCCGCCGGCACGGTGGACACCGAGCGCGGCCACATCACCGGCATGACCGACTTCGGCAACCTGCGGCACAATATCTGGTCCTATGCGCGCTATTTTGGGGACCAGGGCTATATCACGGACGGCAGCCATCCGTCCAACAACTGGTTCTACAACCGCAAGAACATCAACCGGTATCTGGGCTTTGACGACTACTACTTCCTGGAAAACCACTATGCCGCGATCAATGACGGCGAGATCGCGATGGATGACGTGCTTCTGCCCGAGATCTATGACCTGCTCGTGCGCGACATGGAGACGGGCAGCCCGGTCTTTTCCTTTAACGTCACCTACCAGAACCACGGCCCCTATCCCATCGGCTGGCTGCGCTACGGCGAGTACGTGCCTAAGGACGTCTACTCGGAGGACTCCTACTACATTTTGAACAACTATCTGGGCGGCGTCGAAAAGACCGGCCAGCAGCTGGTCAAGCTCAAAAAGAAGCTGGAAAAGCTGGACGAGCCGGTCGTGCTCATGGTGTACGGCGACCACAATCCCTGGCTGGGCGACGGCAACAGCGTCTATGAGGAGCTGGGCGTGGACTTCGACCTGGATACCAAGGAAGGGTTTGAGAACTACTATGGCACGCGCTACCTCATTTGGGCCAACGATGCAGCCAAGGAGGCGCTGGGCTTTGACTTTGAGGGCGAAGGCCCGGATCTCAGCCCGGCCTTCCTCATGGCACACTTCTTCGACCTGTGCGGCTGGGATGGCCCGTCGCTGACCCAGATGACCCGTCCCCTGCTGGATGCCGGCCTGACCGTCGCGAGCAGCCACGGCGTCTACCTCTACCGCGGTCAGATGGTCGACACCCTGCCGGAGTCGCTGCAGGCAGACTGGAAGAATTATGTAGACCTGTGCTATTACCTGCGAAACGAGATATCATTTGACGACTAAAAGACAAGGAGCGATTATGTCACAATTCCTTCCCATCTCCCGCGCCGATATGGAGGCGCGGGGCTGGTATTACTGCGACTTCCTGCTCGTGACCGGCGACGCGTACATCGACCATCCGTCCTTCGGCACGGCCATCATCTCGCGCGTGCTGGAGGACGCGGGGTTCCGCGTGGCCATCCTGTCCCAGCCCGACTTCCGCGACGAACACGACTTCGCCGCCATGGGCCGGCCGCGCTACGCCGTGCTCATCAACGCCGGCAACATCGACTCGATGGTTGCGCACTACACGGCGGCCAAAAAGCGCCGCCACGACGACGCCTACACCCCGGGCGGCGTGGGCGGCAAGCGCCCGGACCGCGCCGTGACCGTCTATTCCATGCTCGCGCGGCGCGCCTTCCCGGACACCCCAATCTATATCGGCGGCCTGGAGGCCAGCCTGCGCCGCTTCGCGCACTATGACTACTGGAGCGACCAGGTCATGCCCTCGGTGCTATCCTCGTCGGGCGCGGACGCGCTCATGTATGGCATGAGCGAGCGCACGGTCGTCGAGCTGGCCAGAAACCTCAAGGCGGGCAAGCACGGCACGGACGCCGTGCGCGGCATCCGCGGCATGGCCTACTTTGCCCAGGACACCGGGGATATCCCCTTCCCCTTTGTCACCTGCCCGTCCTACGAGGAAGTGCTGGACAGCAAGGAGGCCTATGCGCGCGCGGTCAAAATGCAGTACGACGAGGCCGACCACGTGCGCGGCAAGGCGGTCGTCCAGGCGCATGGCAAGCGCGTCTTGATCCAGAACCCACCCTCGCTGCCACTCTCCATGGCCGAAATGGACAAGGTCTATTCCCTGCCCTTCGCCCGCACCTATCATCCGTCCTATGAGGCGGCCGGCGGCGTGCCCGCCATCCAGGAGGTGCAGTTTTCCATCATCCACAACCGCGGCTGCTTCGGCGCGTGCAACTTCTGCGCCCTGGCCTTCCATCAGGGCCGCTATATCCAGGCCCGCTCGCACGATTCGGTCGTGCGCGAGGCCGAGCAGATCGCCCGGCACCCCGACTTCAAGGGCTATATCCACGACGTCGGCGGCCCGACGGCAAACTTCCGCTTCCCTTCGTGTCACCACCAGGAAAAGCACGGCCTGTGCCGGGATAAGCGCTGCCTGTTCCCCACCGCCTGCAAAAACCTGGAGGCCGACCACCGGGACTATCTGACCCTGCTGCGCCGGCTGCGCGCGATCCCGGGCGTCAAAAAGGTCTTTGTGCGCTCCGGCCTGCGCTACGATTATATGATGGCCGACGACAACGACGAGTTCTTCCTCGAACTGGTCAAGTACCATATCTCGGGCCAGCTCAAGGTCGCGCCCGAGCACATGAGTGATAACGCTCTGTATTATATGGGCAAACCTTCATTTTCCGTATACGAGAAATTCCGTGAGCGCTATGCCCGGATCAATCAAAAGCTGGGCAAGAAGCAGTATCTTGTGCCCTATCTGATGTCCTCCCACCCGGGCGCCACGCTGGATGACGCCATCGCCATGGCCTGTTATCTCAACAAGGTCGGCTACATGCCCCAGCAGGTGCAGGACTTCTACCCCACCCCAGGCACGCTCTCGACCGCCATGTACTACACCGGCATTGACCCGCGCACGATGAAGCCGGTCTATGTGGCCAAGACGCCCGAGGAGAAGGCCATGCAGCGCGCGCTCCTGCAGTGGCGCAGGCCGGAAAAGCGCCCCATCATCGCGGCAGCCCTGCGCAAGGCCGGGCGCGAGGACCTGGTCGGCTACGGCCGGGAGTGCCTCATCCGCCCGCTGCCGGGCGAGCACTGGGCGCGGCCACAGGAAAAGCACAAGCCGGGTACGCATAAAAATGGCAAGGGCGCGCACCACACCGCGCGCACGGACGGACGGCCGCCCAAGCACGGCGGCAGGCCGCCGCAGGCGCACAAGCCGATCGGCCCCAAAAAGGGCCGCAAGCGTCCGGGACGCTGAAGCGCATCCGGGACACCGGCATGCCCTGTAAATAAAGGCAAGAAAAAGGTCCAGGCCATGTGGCCCGGACCTTTTTGCATTTCTGGTCAGGTAAATATACAAATCAATAGCCGAGTTCTTCGCCGACCAGCACGATCTCATAGTGCTGCATGCCCATCGGCGGGGCCATGAGGATGGTCATGGCGCGGCAGATGCGCTCCGGGCTGTGGCAGTCGTGGCACTTGCCGTCCACGGCGCACGGCGTGCGCTTGTTCAGCCGCTTGGCGTTCATCGGCCCAGCGATCTCGCGCGCGCGGCGCATGGCGCTCGGCAGGTCGGGCGCCAGCTTGTTGATGCCGCACACGACGTAGCATGACTGGAAGCCATACACCGACGCCGCGATACGGTTGCCCCGGCCGTCGATGTTGACGGTCTCGCCCATGGCCGAGACCGCATTGGCCGAGGTCAGGAACACGTCGCCCGACGTGATCTCGCTGTCACCCTTCCAGTGCCAGTGCAGGTCGGCCTTGCCCTGCAGCATCTCGTACACGCCCAGGCGGTCGATCGTCATCGAGCCGCCAAAGCCCACGGTCTTGCCCGCACACTGGCCGGCGATATAGTCGGCGGCCTGCGCGGCCGTGGCACAGAAGGTCCAGGTAAAGCCGTTCTGCTCAAAGGCCTGCATGGCGGCGTCGAGCTGTAAGCGGTCGAGCAGCTGGATGAGGTCCTCCGGGCGCTCGACGATGTGCTCGGCGCCCGCTGCGAGCAGCAAGTCCTTGTCGCGGAAACCCCAGAGCGCGCCCACGGCGGTCGCGCCGGCCGCGCGGGCCGTGCGCATGTCTACGTCGCTGTCGCCGATATACAGGATCTCGCCCGGCTGGACGCCCAGCGCGTCCATGATCTCGTGCGTCGAGGTCGGGTCGGGCTTGCGCGGCACGCCCGGGCGCTCGCCGAACGTGACCGCCATCTGTCCAGGGAAGTAGTGCTCGATCAGGCGGACGGCCGCCGCCTGGTATTTATTCGACAGCACGGCCATGCGCACGCCGCGGCGGTGGAAGGCCTCGATGACGGCCGGGATGCCCTGATAGGGGTGGGTGCGCTCGACCAGGTGCTCGTCATATGCGGCCTGGAATTCAGCGAGGCAGGCGTCGATGTCGGCGCGCGGCGTGCCGGCAGGCACGCTCTGCTCGATCAGGCGGCGCACGCCGTTTCCCACGCGGCCGCACACGTCGTCCTCGTCCAAAAGCGGGAATCCGTGCCGCCGCATGGCCGTATTGACCGCGCTCGCCAGGTCTCCCAGGGTGTCCAGTAGCGTGCCGTCCAGGTCGAAAATCACTGCTTTGATACTCATGAAAAATAGCTCCTTTTATTCCTTAAACGCGCAGATGCAGATAGCGCTCTGCCTGCGCGGGGTCCCGCAGCCAAATGCGGTCATTTGCGCGCAGTGGCCGGCTCAAAGCGGGTCAAAAACGCGTTTGCCTTGCGCAGGAGGGCCAGCTGCTCCTTGACGTCGGTCCAGTAGCGGCGCGCGCCATAGTCCATATCCGGCGTGACCTCCTGTACCTCAATCTCGTCGAGCGGCTGGTTTTCAAAGACTGCGGGCACCGGATGGTAGCGGCGGTTGACATCGGTCACATGGCGCAGGAACGCGGCCACATCACAGTTGATGCCCTCCGGGCGTACCCGCCAGGCCCAGTTGCCGCCCACGGTCGAGGGGATGTTCATGCGCGCGTCCGCGCCCAGGTTCAAAAGGTCCTGCATGGTGGTCATGGCGATGGACGCGGGCGAGGCGAACAGCGTGCGGATGGCCGACCAGGCCATGGGCTCACGGCCGTCCCACCGGATGTACGCTTTGGCAAATTCGGCATCCTCGGGCTCGCAGATGTCCAGGATCTGCTCACAGATAGACTGTGAATCGTGGGTGGACGTGTAGACGATGGAGTTGACCGGATAGTTATGGGGCAGATGGTCGTTGTCCTCATAGCGGTTAAAGCCAAAGATCATCACGCGCATGCCCGGGAAGCCCGTGCTGCGCAGCAGGGCGCGCACCTTGTCGGTCATAACGCCCAGGTCCTCGGCGATGATGGGCAGCTCGGGCACGGCGGCATCCAGGGCACGGAACAGCTTCATGCCTGGGCCCTTGCGCCAGACGCCCTTGATGGCGGTCTCCTCACTGGCGTCCACTTCCCAGAAGGCCTCAAAGCCGCGGAAATGGTCGATGCGGATGACGTCAAACAGCTCGGCGTTCTGCTTGAGGCGCCAAATCCACCAGGCGTAGCCGGTCTTTTCGTGCTGCTTCCAGTCGTAGACCGGGTTGCCCCAGAGCTGGCCGGTCGCCGAATAGTAGTCGGGCGGCACGCCCGCGACCTTCTTGGGCCGGAAGTCGGCGTCCACCTTGAACAGTTCGGGGTGCTGCCAGACGTCGGACGAGTCGGGCGAGACGTAGATCGGGATATCGCCGATGATGCGCACGCCGGCCTTGGCCGCATAGGCGCGCAGCGTACCCCACTGGGCAAAAAAGACCGCCTGCAAAAAGACCCGGAAGTCAATCTCGTCCGCAAGCGCCTGCCGCGCGGCGGCCAGGGCATCAGGCTCGCGGTGCAGGATACCGGCGTCCGGCCAGTCCCAGAGGGGCGCGCCGTCATATTTCTCTTCCTTGAGCGCCATGAACAGCGCGTAATCCTCGATCCAGTCGGCCGCGTGAGCGCGGAAAGCGCGCACGGCGTCCATAATGCGCGGCATCTTCTGCGCGCGCGCATACGCCCGCCGCAGGAGCGGATAGCGCGCCGCGATGAGCGGGATATACTCCACCTTGTCGGGGTTCCAGTCCTGGTCGGCCGCGCGCACCTCGTCCTGGGTCAGCATACCGTCGGTCACGAGCTTGTCAAGGTCGATCAGCAGCGGATTGCCTGCCGCCGCAGAATAGCACTGATAGGGCGAGTCGCCGTAGCCGGTGTGCCCGAGCGGCAGCACCTGCCAATAGCGCTGGCCGGCGTCGCGGAGAAAGTCTACAAAATCAAAGGCCGCCTTGCCCAGCGTGCCGATGCCATGCGGGGAGGGCAGCGAGGTGATGTGCATGAGCACACCGCTCGAACGGTCAAAAGCCATGAAAATTCCATCCTTACCTTGTGAAATAGGGGTAATGCTGGTATCATTATAGCGTTTGTGCGAAAATCTGTCAATTTGACTTGCCAACAAATACGCCGGTAGGCTATAATGTAGGGCAGAAAAAAGTTTCAATCTGGAGGAATGCAACGCATGAGAATGCGCAAAAAGAAGAATCTGGACGTGCGCCTGGCGCGCTGCGCGCCCGTCATGGTGGATGACCCGCGCGCCTGGCGCGGCCGGTGGCGCGAACTGTTCGGCAATAATCACCCCATCCGCCTGGAAATCGGCTGCGGCAAGGGCCGCTTCATCCTGGAGACCGCCCGGCGCAACCCGGACGTGAACTTTGTGGCCATCGAGCGTGAAGAAGGCGCGCTCATCATGGCGACCGAGAAGGCCATGGACGCGGCGCTTCCCAACCTGCGCTTTTTGTCCTTTGACGCGGCCGCCCTGGGCGAGATCTTTGCCCCGGGCGAGGTCTCGCTCATCTACTTAAACTTTTCCGACCCCTGGCCGCCCAACCGCCAGCGCAAGCGCCGCCTGACCTGGCGCGCCTTTTTGGCGGTCTATGATCAGATCCTGTCGGACGACGGCGCCATCTTCTTCAAGACCGACAACCAACGCCTGTTTGAGTGGTCACTCGGCGAGCTGTGCCAGAACGGCTGGCTGCTGCAAAACATCTCGCTCGACCTGCACAACTCAGACTACGACAATATTATGACCGAATACGAGGAAAAATTCTCGGCGCAGGGCTACCGCATCTACCGTCTGGAAGCGCGCAAGCGCATCGAGCAAAACTTTCTCAAGTAAAACGAAAGCGCATCCCGCGGGATGCGCTTTTTCTTCCCCTGCGCGCCCTGCCTTGGGCTGCTTCCCGGGCGCCGTGCCTGCCCGCCTCGGATTTTTGCAAAACTTGAAAAATTTGTGTTGACAAGCGCCAAACGGGCTGGTATAATAAATATCGTTCTGAACGGCATGCGGATGTAGCTCATCTGGTAGAGCGCCACCTTGCCAAGGTGGAGGTAGCGAGTTCGAGCCTCGTCATCCGCTCCAGTTTTTATAAAAGACCACCCAGTTGGGTGGTCTTTTTTTGCCTGCATACCATTGCCCTGAAAAAAACCGCGGGAGCGCGTCTCTTCCGGGACGCGCTCCCGCAGGCATTCCAGGGCCGCCGGGGCGGCCCCAATCCAAGTATACAAGAACTGTCTTTTCGCCGCCCGGCTGGGCGGCGTCTTTTTATGCCAGATACGGCGCGGCGATGGCCTTGAGGTCGTCCATGTGGCCCGGCAGCCAGGCTTCAAAGCTCTCGCCCGATGCGGCGACCGTCTTACCGACTTCTACCAGGAAGGCCGGGATGCGCTCCTCCAGCATGGGGCCCCAGTTCTCGGCAAAGTGCTCGTGCCCGAGCTCTGCCGAGCCGCCGACATGCAGGGTGAAGGCAGGCAGCGGCTGCTTGTCCACGATCTTCACGCCGCCGTGGAAGCCAAGCAGGCCGACCTGATGGGTGCCGCACGAGGACGGACAGCCCGAAATATGGATCTGCGGCAGCGCGCCGTCCGGGATACCGGTCGCGCGGACGGCGTCCACACAGGCGTGGTACAGGCCCTGCGAATCGCGCGCGCCCTGCTGACAGATCAGCGCGCCAATGCAGGAGACCGAGTGCTCAAACAGGGTCTCGGCGCCGTCTGCCGTCACGTCCAGCACGCGCCGGGCCTCATCGGCCGTGCAGTTGATGACATACATGGTGCCGTCCGCGCCCAGACGGATCTCGACCGCATCCATGCCCTGGATGGTGTCGCGCAGCGCGGTCAGTGTCTGGCGCGACGGTGTGCCGCCCAGCGGGTGGTAGGAGACGGCGAACAGGCCGGGCTGCTTCTGCGCGAGGATGCGCTTGCCCGCGATCTCGCCGGCGCCCGCCTTGGTGACCGGCTGCGCGGCCACGGCCAGGTCCAGGCCGCCCTCGGCCTTGCGCTTGGCCACGTTCTCGGCAAACGCCGCCCGGTAGGCGTCCTCCCCCATCTCGACCGGCATGTAGCGCGTGCGGGCCTTGGCGCGCATCTGGTAATTGCCGTGCGCGAGGAAGGTATCCACCATGGCGCGGGTATAGTAGAGCAGGTCGGAGCCGGGCACGCCCTCGGCCATCTTGAGCCCCATGCGCGCGTTCGGGCCCATGCCGCCCGCCGAGTACACGTCAAACAGGCCGTCCGCGCGGGCCACGAAACCGAGGTCACGGATGGTCGTGTGCGCCAGGTTATCGGGATGGTTGGCAAAGGAGACCTTGAGCTTGCGCGGCATCTTGATGTCATACAGGATGGACAGGAGGTAATCCCCGACCGCCTCCACATAGGGCATGACGTCAAAGGTCTCCCCCGGCTGGACGCCCGACAGCGGCGGCGCGGTCACGTTGCGCGGGTGATCTCCGCCGCCGCCCCGGCAGTAAATGCCATGATCGATGGCCGCGCGCGACAGTTCCATGATCTGCTCGGCGGTCAGGTGGTGCAGCTGCACGGTCTCACAGGTGGTGAGCTTGATCGTGTCAACGCCATAGGTATTGGCCGCGTCCACGACGAACGAGAGCTTGTCCTGGCTCATGCGTCCGCCGGTCATACGCAGGCGCAGCATGCCGCGCTTGCCGTCGCGCTCGGAATAGCTGCCAAAGCCGCCCGAGATGCCCTTGTATTCCTGTCGGCTCATCTCGCCCGCATAGTACTTGCGCGTGGCCTCATCAAACTGGGCCAGATCATCGCGGAATCTTTGAATGAGTTCCTGCTTCATAAAAATGTGCCTCCTTTTATCAAACTGCAAACCAAAGTGTCCCGTTGCTTGTTTCTCCTATTATACCACCCGCAGGGCGGCTTACACAGAGCGATTTCACACAAAAAGCAGGGCGTTTTCCCGATTTTTCGGAGTTATCGATCGATAAGAAATTCTTATCGATGCAGTGCTCAGGCCGTTTTGCCGGTCTCGATGCCGAGCGCCGCCGCCCACCAGGCCATGTGCGCCGCGGCCGAGTAGGAGCCGGCCAGGTCGTCCGGGACATTGTGCTGGTTGTCGGCGTCCACGACCTTGACCTGCGCGCCCGCGCCCGAGAACATGACGTGCCATTCGTTGCCCGCTTGGTCATGCCAGGTGCCGCGCGCCGTGATGACGCCGTCGGCCGTCGCGCCCGTGACCGTCTCAAGGCGGATGGGGTAGCCCGTGGCGTCCGGCAGCTCCAGCACGGTGCTCTCCTGCCCCATGGCCAGCATGCGCACGGTGCGGCCGCCGTAGCTGTAGCCGTCCTCGGTCGCGGACGGGTCATTTGGGATAAAGTATAAGATGCCGCCCAGCAGGTTCATGCTGTAGCAGGGCGTCCGGGTCAGGATCTCGACCGTGCCGTCCAGGCCGAGCGAAAAAATGCCAAAGGAGCCGGAAAAATACTTGCCCTGGACGGTGGACAGCGTGTTGAGGTCGGTCAGCGTACCGGTATAGTCGGCGGCCTTCTGCCAACTTCCTGCCGGCGACCAGGTATAGAACCGATAGGCCTTGGGGGCGCTGTCTGCGCCTCCGTCGCACAGATAGAAGAGCGTCGTGCCCGCGAAGCTGCCCAGGGCGCCCAGATAGGGCGTGGCCGTGGCGCTGTCAAAAAAGTCGGACAGGTCTGCGATGCGGGTGGCGCGCAGGGTGGCCGGGTCCAGATAATAGATCGCGCTCTCATCATAGCCGAAAATACCGTCGGCCCCGGCCAAGGTAATGGCCCGGACGAAGGTCTGCTCTGAGGTCGCACGCACCTTGTCATTTTCCCGGCGCACCACCTTGACCCGCCCGTCCCCGGCCGACTTAATCTGCCAGGTGGAATTTTGCAGAGCCGCCTGGTCCACCGCCGGGATAGTCGGACGGTCGCCGGCCTGCTCGGCGAAGGTGCCGGCGTCCATCGCGCCCAACTCGATGAGCACTTCCGAGAAGGGGCGGCCGTCGGCGCAGGTCGAAAAGAGGGCGTCCACGGTCAGGCTGACCGCCTCGCCGCGCGTCAGGGGCTGCCCCAGGCCGGCCTGGTAGTCTGCGGCCGTGAACAGGCTCTTACCGCTTGCCGTCTCATTGTCCGTATAGCCCAGGGCGCGGCCCAAGAAGAGCATGTAAGCGTCGCGCGTGACCGGCGTATCCGGTGAGAAGGTCTGCGCGCCCGTGCCGTGGGTCAGCCCGCGCTGGTACAGCCAGCTGACATACGGCACGGCCCAGCCGGGCAGGTCGGCAAAGGGTATGGGATAGGTCTGGGCTGGCATGTCTTCGGCCGCGCCGAACAGGCGCACCAGCATGACCGCGGCCTCGGCGCGGGTCATATCGCGGTCCAGGTCGTCTCCGGTCTCGGTGCCTGCAAACAGGCCGAGCGCGCGCAGCAGGTCGGCATCCGCCTGCTGGGCGGGCGTCGCCGCCAGGGCGGCCGGGCCGCAGAGCAGGCAGGCCGCAAGCAGGGCGGCGAGCAGTCGTTTTACCATAAGCAAAAACCCTCCTTTTTGCCCCGGGCGACAGACGCCCAGGAGCTGTTAGCAACATTGTAACATGAAGCCCCGGCGAATGCAAAAGATTCGCCGGGGCCTGTCTGTTTGCCCGCCGGGCCGGACGGCAAAAAAATACGCCCTGCCAGCGCGCAGGCTGGCAGGGCGTCCGTGCGCCGCATTGGGCAGCATATCCCTGCGGGGACGGTCACAGCAAAATCATCTCGGCGAGAAACACCGCCGCACAAGCCGCGCAGGCCACCGTAAACAGCGAACAACCGCGCAAGGCCAATCCCGCCGCCAGCACAAGCCCCACAGCCGCCGAGACCGGCGTGCCGGTCGCGCTCAGGATGGCCGGGAAGGTCATGACGGCCAGGGTCACATAGGGCATGTAAAAGAGGAAGGAGCGGATGGTGCGGTTCTTGATCTCGCGGCGGATGAGCGTCAAGGGCAGGACGCGCACGAGATAGGTCACGACAGCCATGACCAGGATATAAAGATAGACGTTATGCTGCATGGCTGTCCTCCTCCGGGATGGGGAACAGGAAGGCGGCCGCGCCCGCGATGAGCACGGTCAGCAGGATGATGCGCGTGCCGGACGACAGCCCGGACAGGACGGGCAGGGCCGAAAAGAGCGTGCTGGCCGCCATGGACACGGCCACAACGCCCGCAATCACACGGTTTTTGCGCGCGGGCGGCAGGATGACCGCCAAAAACATGCCGTAGAGCGCGACCGACAGCGCGGACACGATGCGCCCGGGCAGGGCGTTGCCCAGGACGACGCCCAGGCAGGTGCCGAGCGCCCAGCCGGGCGCGGCGGCCGAGATGGCGCCCAGGCAGTAAAATGGGTCCAGGCGGCCGGGCACGGCCGAGGAGATGGCAAAAATCTCGTCGGTGACCGTGTAGCCCATCGCCAGGCGCTGCCACAGGGGGGTGTCGGGCGCGATCTTCTGGCTCAGGGCGCAGGACATGAGCAGATAGCGCAGGTTGATGATGAGCTGGGTCACGGCCATCTCGGCGTAGGGCGCGCCCGCGGCGATCAGCCCGAGGGCGGCAAACTCGCCGGCCGAGGTGTTGTTGAGCAGGCTCATGAGGGTCGCGTCCGGCGCGGTCATGCCGCTGACCTTGGCCGCGATGCCCAGGGTGAACGAGACGGCGAGATACCCGAGGGCGATCGGGATGCCGTCATGCAGGCCCCGGCGATAGGCGGCGCCGTGGGATTGTATCATGGGAATCCAAAACTCCTTTGCGGTTTGATGCATCCCTATTGTATCACGAAGGGCGTACCGTGTAAAACCATTCCTGTGCCCGCGCGGGCGCAGACAAAAAGCCGGGCAATCTGCCCGGCTTTTGCCGATCGCCCGGCCGGCCCCGCCGGTCAGGCCAGGCCGTATACGGCCGAGTAGGTCTGATCCAGATAGTCCAGGAAGGGCTGCGCATCCAGGCCGCCCCCGGTCAGGCGGCGTACCATCTCGCCCGCCGTGTAACAGCAGCCGTACTGCCAGATGTGCTCTTCCATCCAGGCCGCGGCGCAGCCGGCGTCGCCCCGCGCGAGGCGTGCGGGCAGGTCGGGCAGATCACGCTGCATGGCCGCAAGGATTTGGCCGTCGTAGATGTTGCCCAGCGCATAGCTCTGGAAATAGCCGATGTAGTCGCCCGCCCAGTGCATGTCCTGCAGCACGCCCTCGGTGTCGTTCTGTGGGCGGATGCCAAGGTAGGATTCGTACTTGTCGTTCCAGGCTTCGGCCATGTCCCCGGCCGTGAGCAGGCCGGCGAAGTAGTCCCGCTCGAGCTCAAAGCGCAGGATGGCGTGCAGGCTGTAGGTGACCTCGTCGGACGAAATGCGCCGCAGGGTGGGCTGCACGCGATGGGTCAGGGCATAGAACTGGTCAAGGGGGATGCCGCGGAATAGAGGGATCTCCTGCTGCAGCTGCGGATAGTAGAACTGCCAGTAAGCCAGGCTGTGGCCGATCATGTTCTCAAAGAAGCGGGCGCTCGCCTCGTGGAAGCCGCCCTCGATGCCGCCCCACAGGCCGGCGTCGATGACGGGCTGGCTGCTGCTGCTCGAGTACATGGCGTGGCCGGCCTCGTGCAGGCAGGTGAAGATGAGGTTATAGCTGCCGCTGCGGTAGGTGGACACGCGCGCGTCGCGCGGGCCCATAAACGAGGTGAAGCCGTGTACGACGCGGTCGTTAAAGCCGCCCCGCTCGGGCCGGTAACCCAGCTCGCGCGCCAGGCGCTGGGCGAAGGCCGCCATCTGGTCGGGGTCGCTGTCCGGGATTGGTGCGGCCTCGGGCGCGCGCGCCTTGCTGAGCTTGGCGAGCAGCGCGCCGATGCCCGCCTTGAGCTTGTCGAACTGGGCCGAGACCTCGGCGACCGACAGCCCTTCGTCGGTCATGCCGACCAGGGTGTCAAAGACCGGGGCGTCCGGGTCGATGGCGCGGGCGATCTCGGCCTTGAGGGCGAAGGCCCGGTCGAGCCACGGCATGAAGATGCGGTAGTCCTGGGCCGCACGCGCCTCATTCCACGCCCGCATGCAGTCGGCGCGCATGAGGTTGTATTGCCGCAGGGTGTCCTGCGGCGTGCGCACAGCATTCCGGTAGCGGAACAGGAAGGTGCGCACAAGGCCGCGCGCAATGTCGTCCTCTATGTCGCTGAGCGGGACGCCCGCGAGGAAGTCTGCCGCGCGCCGCGCGTCGTCGCCCTGGTAGAGCGCATTTTTCTGTTCGCCAATGAATGCGGCGGTCTGCTGACGGTAGGCCGCGCCCTCGGCGGGCAGGGCCGACCACTGGTCGAGCTCAAAGAGCGATTCGATGCTCTTATAGTAGCGGAAGCGCAGGCCGAGCTCCCGCACGATGTCCAGGCATTCGCGATACTGCATAGTGGGGTCCTCCTTGTCTTATCGGGTCTCCAGCATACACTGGGTGGGATATTCCCGGCCTTCCTTCATGACAAACGCGCAGTCGAGCAGCGCCTTGTCGTCGGCCAACAGATCGCGCGGCCAGGCCGCGATATCGGCGAGCTTGCCCGGCTCAATGGTGCCGATATCGTCCGCGCGGCCCACGATGCGCGCATTCTCGGCCGTCGCCGCGCGCAGCGCGCGGTAGGGGTCCATGCCGTTGCGCAGCAAGGCTGAATACTCCCGGCCGCACTCGTAGTTCTGATAGCCGGTGACAAGGTCGGTGCCGTAACCCAGGCGCAGGTTGCTGTCCAGGATGGCGCGGCGCGACTCGACCAAGCGGTCGCGGTAGTGGCGCAGCTTGCGCTGGAATGCAGGCGGCTTCTGCGCGAGCTTGTCCTCGTCGAGCAGGACGATCTCATCATACGGGCAGAAGGTGGGCACGACATAGATATCCTTGTCCTCGAGCAGGCGGATGGCAGCACGGTCGGCCAGCGAGGCGTGCTCGATGCCGTCAATGCCCATCTCGGCGAGCGTCGTGATGAGCTCTGCGGTGTATGCGTGGGCCGTGACCGTCCTGTTGAGGGCGTGGGCCGTGTCGATGATGGCACGCAGCTCGTCGTCGGCCAGCTGCCGGTCCTCGGGCGAGTCATTGGGCGTGAAGAAGCCGCCGGTGGCCATGATCTTGATGAAATCCGCGCCGATCTTGACCTCGTGGCGCACGGCGTCCCGGAAAAAGTCCGGGCCCGAGCCCATGGTCGGGTACTGGGTCTCGAGGAAGCGGGACAGGGCCGGGTTGGTCGCAAGCGGCTGAGTGGAGTCCCCGTGGCTGCCCGGCGCACACAGAAAGTGCGGCGCCGCGACCATGCGCGCACCCGTGAGGAATCCCGCGTCAATGGCGCGGCGCACGTCGAGCACGTAATCCTCGCGGAACCAGCCGACGTGGCGGATGGTGGTGAAGCCGCCCGAGAGCGCGCGGCGCGCGCATTCGGACGCGGCCAGCGCGCGCATGCCGTCCGAGTAGTAGATCGGGTCCTTGGCGATCTCGCGCCAGTCAAAGAAGGACGCGTGGACGTGGGCGTCGATCATGCCCGGCGTGACCGTCAGGGCCGACAGGTCCACGATGCGGCAGCCCGCGGGCGTCGCCGTGTGCGCCCCGACCTCTGCGATGCGCGCATCCTCGATGAGGATCTCGCGCCCGGCCTGGATCTCGTCGTGCACGCCGTCATACAGCCTGCCGCAGACCAGTTTGGTAAAACTCATGCAAATCCCCTCCTAGTTGGGTCTTTTCTCTCAGATAAGCCAAGGGCCGCGGTATGCCGCGGCCCTTTTTTGGGTGATGCGTCAGCCCGCCAGGAAGACCGTGGCGTCCGGTCCAAGCGGCAGGTCAAATACCATCCAGGCGACGGCCTGCACGATCCACACGAGCAGGAAGGCGATGGAGTACGGCAGGGTCATGGAAATGATCGTGCCGATGCCGGTATTCTTTTCGTATTTCTGCGCCATGCCGATGACGATGGGCAGATAGGGATAGATCGGCGTCAAGGGGTTTGCGATCGAGTCGCCAATGCGGTAGACCACCTGGGCAAACTCCGGCGAATAGCCCAGGAGCATGAACATCGGGACGAAGATCGGCGCAAAGATGTACCACTTGGCCGTACCGCTCGTCATGAAGAAGTTGACCAGGATGGTCAGCAGGATGACGCCGATGACAAGCGGGATGCCGGTGAAGCCGACCGCCTGCAGGGCCTCCGAGGCATTGACCGCGATGACCGTGCCGAGGTTAGTATAGCTGAACAGGTTGATAAACTGTGCGATGACAAAGACCAGGACGACGTAGCCGGTCAGCGACTGCAGCGAATCCGCCATCAGGCGCGGCACATCGCCGCTCGACTTGATCGTGCCCACGGTCTTGCCATAGACCACGCCCACCAGGACGAAGTAGACGATCAGGATGGGGACCAAGCCGTTGATGAACGGGGACTCCAGGATGCTGCCGTTCTCGCCGCGCAGCAGGCCGTTCTTGGGCACAAGGCACACGAGCAGGAGCGCGATGTAGACGAGCGTGAAGATACCGGCGTTGCGCAGGCCCTTGCGCTCGAGGTCGGTCGCCGTGCGCTCGTCCGCCTTCTGCGCGCCGCGATAGACGCCCAGGCGGGGCGTGATGATGCGGTCGTTGACGAAGACGCCAACGGCGGTCAGCAGGAAGGTCGAGACGATCATAAAGTACCAGTTGATGGCCGGTGTCAGGGTGACCGACGGGTCGATCATCTGGGCCGCGTCCTCGGTGACGCCATAGAGCAGGGCGTCGGTCACGGTGATGAGCACGTTGGCCGTAAAGCCTGCGTTGGTCGCGGCATAGCCCGCGATGAGGCCGGCGATCGGGTGCTTGCCCATGGCCTGGAATGCGGTCGCAGCCAGGGCCGGGATGACGATGATCGACGCCTCCGAGGCGATGCTGCCGTTGATGCCCAGGAAGAGCACGGTCGCGCTCAGCGCCCACAGCGGCACGCCCAGAATGGCGCGGCGCATGAAGGTGTCCAAAAGTCCGGTGCCCTCCGCAAGGCCAATGGCCATCTGCATGGCCAGCACCAGGCCGAGCGGTGCGAAGTTCGAGAAGTTGAGCAGCATGTTCTCCACAATCCAGACCAGGCCGTCGCGGCTGATGATGCTCTGCACGGCGACGGTCTCGCCGGTCGTCGGGTTGACGGCGGACACGCCCGCAAGCGCCAGGACCGCCGACAGGATGGCCAGGCCGCCGGTGATGTACAGAAACAGGATGAACGGGTGCGGCAGCATGTTGCCGACCCGCTCAATGGTGCCCAGGACACCACCCGTCTTACGTTCTTTTGCCATACGTTTTCCAATCCTTTCTTTTTTTGATACCCCAAAAATATGACCGCAGTCATATTTTCTCTTTCTTATACTATACCGCGTCCATATCCCTGCGTCAAGAAATTTTTACCGCTATCCCCGCTTTTTTCTTCCAAATTTGCACAGTTTTCGCCGTGTAAGCCGATTATACGGGCAAAAAAAATAAGCCAGACCGGATCTTATATGAAATCCAGTCTGGACTTTCGTTCAGTTTTTGTCCTGGTAAATGCCCTGCCGGACCAGGGTCAAAAAGCGCAGGCACTCGCCGGTCAGGTCCCGGCTGCTGCCGCAGCACCACTCGAAGAAAGCAGCGCGGATGCCGTGCAGCAAGAGCAGCGCGACCGCAGAGACGTCCTGGTCCGCCCGGTAGACCCCTGCGCGCTGGCCCTCGGCAATGAGACCGGACAGGATACGGAACAGCGCGCGGTCCTCGTTGAGTAGGCCTGGGTTGCGCGCGCCGGCGGTGAGCTGCTTGGAGTAGAGCACACGGATGAGGTCCAGGCCGATGACCTGCTCGGTGAAGCGGCAGGCGGCGCGCACGATCTCCTCCAGGCGGCCGTCCACCGGCAGGCTGTCCGGCAGGCCGGCCATGACCTGGTCATAATAGTCGTCATACTGCCGGAGCATTTCCAGGATGATGTCCGATTTGGCGCGGAAATATATATAGAACGTCCCCTTGGCCATGCCGGCCTTGCGGACGATCTCGTCGACCGATACCTGGTCGTAGCCGCGCGCACGGAAGAGCTGGATGGCACAGTCATACAGGTAGCGCCGGGTGCGCGCCCCCTTGGTCTCTTTTGTCATAAAGAAGTCCTCTCTTTCGGTTGCGGCCAGCCGCCCAGCCGGGCGCAGGACGCCGCTTCTCTGTCCAAAATTGTACCCGGAAACAGGAAAATGGTCAAGAGGCCGGCCCGCCCGCCCGGTGAACGGCGCACCTTCAAAAATAGACCCCGTATCGTGCGATACGGGGTCTTTCCGGTTTTGGCCCGGCGGCAGGCCACGCGCGCAGCATTATGCCCCTGTGGCCGCATGCGCATAGAATGCTTTTGTCTTGAAGTCCAAAATTTCCGGCTGGGTCAGCTCCCGCAGCCTGCCCTGGGTCAGCTGATAGACCCGGTCAAAGATATCCAGGTAAGCATAGTTGTGCGTGATATAAATTAATATCTGATCGGGGAACCCGGTGGACACCATGCGGCTCAGATGCAGTTCGGCCTGAAAGTCATAGTCTGCGGCCGCCTCGTCCAAAATGACAATCGGGGCATCTTTCAGGATCGCGCGGGCGATCGCCAGCTTTTTCCGCTCACCGCCGGACAAGTCGCCGGCATCAAACTGGATGACATGGTTTAAGTCGCCGTGAAAGCGCTCCTGGAAAAAATCTGCGGCGCCGCACCGCGTGAGCGCCTGGACAATCTGTGCATCGGTATGCCGTCCTGCCGGGTCCAGATTGTGCCGGATCGTGTCCTGGAAGAAATACGGCTCTTGATCCACGACCGCAAATAGGCTCCAATACTGTTCATCCGAGAGCGCCGCGGCGTCCCGGCCATTCACCAGGATCTCCCCGCGCTGCGGCCTTGCAAAGCGCAGGATCAGGTCGATCAGCGTGGATTTCCCGCTTCCGTTCGGCCCAATTATGGCGATCTTTTCGCCCGGCGACGCGGTGAAATTAATATCCTCCAGCAGCGCGTCCTGCGTGTGTGAAAATTGCACGCCCCGCAAGGCAAACGAGGACACCGCGCAGCCTTTTGGCTCCGGCGGGGCCAGCTCGGGACGCACGTCTTCCGCCAGGCCGAAAAAAGCGTTCAGCCGCTTGAGCGAGGGACGGATGCTGGAAAACATGTATCGGATCGACATGATTGCCGTGATCGGGCCCAGCACGTAGCCGGAATACGAGATAAACGCCATGACACCGCCCAGCGAAAGCTCGCCTTGCATGAACAAAAAACCGCCGTATATGTACAGCGCGCACTGCACCAAACTGTCCAGCAGGCGGGTCAGGGTTTGATTGTAGCAGCTGTACAGCGCAGATTTTTTATTCATTTGCAGGATTTCCGACTGTTTATCCGACAGTTATGTGTACAAATGGGTTATTCATGGATCACCGCTCCTGAATAATAACGCGGAATACACTCAATTAGCTGGAATCCAGGGTTATTCTCTCTTCTGTGAACGGTGCGGCATGGCGGCGCGCCGCGCATGCCCTTCTTGTTACTTTCATCATATCTCACCTGCTACACTGTTTCAAGATTTTCTTGCAAGTTCTCGACCACTTTTTTATAAACATGACTGTGCTCCTGCAAGGGCAGCGCAATGCGGCTGTCCGCGGGGATGGCCGCGCTGTGCGCCGCAATGTAGGCGTCCGACAGGAACAGGAACTGCATGGATTCGGTGTCCGGGTCAAACGTCGCCACCTGGCGCGCCATGTAGAACGCCCCGACCGGCACAGAGAACCGCTCACGGCACAGCTTGGTCAGCATGTCCAGGAAGCCCAGCGGGCCGTCGATGTGATATACCGTGAGCACGCCCTCGTCGATGTGCAGGGCCGACGAGACCACCAGGGGGAGTTCCAAAAAGAAGTTGGTATCCCGGCCGGAAAGCGGCATCACGCCGCCGGGCACGCCGATCGGCTTCACATGCCTATTTTCTTGTGCGGCTCTCGCCCCGTACACCCGCCAATACATTGCGTCTTAAAATCGGCGGCGGCCTATGCTATAATAAGTATAGAAGTCGCTGGAGGCATCATAGGCTGGAAGGAGGCCGTTATGACCGAAGACATTGCCGCAAAGCTTGAAAAGAAGGCAAAATTATCCCAGACCGAACAGAGCGTTTTGGAGTATCTGATGGAGCACACCGAGGAAGCCCTCAAAATCGGCATCCGCGGCGTTGCACAGAAAAAATATACCTCCACCGCAACCGTCATGCGCTTGGCCAAAAAGCTGGGCTTTGAGGGCTTCCGTGAGATGATCTATTCCTTCCGTACCGAGATGGACCCCGCCGGAAATACCCTGCCGGAGGAACTGCGGGAGCAGATCCACTTCATCTATGACATGCAAAAACTGGATATTTTCTTCCACATCTTGGCGCGCAAAGGGTTTATCTGCATCCAGGCCGAAGGCCATTCGGCCTTGCTGGCGGAATACCTGGAGAAAAAGCTGCTGGGCAACGCCTGCATCGTGATCCGAAAAGAGTACCTTGGGGCAGACACCATTGTGCGCAACTTCCGCAATCAGCTGGACGCGATGGTCATCATCTCCAAGTCAGGCAACTCGGTCGCCGGGGTGGAAGTGGCAAACAAGTGCAAAAAAGCGCAGATCCCGACCGTCCTGTTTACCGGCAATGCGCACAGTGCGCTCTCCCGGATCTGCGACACCGTGTTTATCATCAAAGACAGCCATCCATTTGACCCCGAGAACTTGCAGTCCAACTACTTTTTTGGCTACTGTATCCTGGCCTTCGAGGAAATCTTCGCAATCTATCACCATCAGATCTGAACGCCCGCGCAAAAAAAGCAGCCGCAAATGCGGCTGCTTTTTTTGGAGTGTGCAGGGATCATTTCAGCGCAGGCCAATATCCCTGGTTCGCCTCCATCAGCTCGTCCAGGACGGCCTTGCCCACAGCGTAGGAGGGGACAGTACGATTGAGCAGGACGGCCTGAAGGGCTTTCTGATAGGAACCGGTGAGCGCGGCTTCCACCGCCAATTTCTCATATCCCTTCTGGGCTTCCATCAGGGACTTGTGGAACTGTGGGATGTAGCCGACCGAGACCGGCTCAATCTCGCCCGCGCTCACATAGCAGGGCACCTCGACCACCGCGTCGTGGTTAAAGTTACCGATCGCGCCGCGGTTCATGGTGTTGATGATAAAGCGTTCATGGGTGTTGTTGATGATCGCATTTGCGATATCCACGATATAGTTGCCGTGTACGCCGGCGTGCACGGCGCTGTCCTTGGTCGTACCGGCCGCGATGCAGCGCTCGCAGTCGTCAAAGACGACCTTCTCACGCACATCCAGCACATAGTTTGCGCGGGTATAGCCCGGGTCCATGTGGGCGACCATCTCGTTGTGGAAATAGTAGTAGGACAGATAGACCAGCGGGAAAAACTCGGGATAGGCGCGGAAGCCCTCGATGGCGTGCGCGTACATCTCGCCCCAGTAATTGTCGTGCTTCTCCTCGGCCTCGGCGTTGACCAGGCGGACGGACGGGTCGGACAGCACGCGCTCGCGCAGGGCGGGCAGCAGGTCGCGGCCTTCCTTGTCATAGATGTTGGTGAACCAGCCGAAGTGATTGAGGCCGAAGTACTTGAAGGTCAGGTCCTTGTGCGGGATGCCCAGGAAGTCGGCAATGGTCTCCTCCTGCGAGATGGGCATATCGCAGATGCACAGCGCCTTGGCGTGCGGATAGGTGCGGTAGATGGCCTCCGAGATCATGGCCTCGGGGTTGCTGTAATTGAGGATCCAGGCGTCCGGGCAGATCTCCTGCGCCTTGCCCACGATCTCCAGGATCGCCGGGATGCAGCGCAGCGCGAAGGAGAAGCCGCCAAGGCCGCAGGTCTCCTGGCCCAGGATGCCGTGGCGCAGCGGGATCTTCTCGTCCTGCTCGCGCTGCTGGTTGCAGCCCGGGCGGATCTGGACGAACAGAAAGTCCGCGCCGCGGAACGCCGTCTCGATCTCGGTCGTATACGAGACCTGCACGCCCTGCGCGTGCTCCCGGGCGTATAGCTCGCAGAACCGGCCGGTGCGCGCCACGCGGTCTGCGTCGATGTCATACAGGGCGATCTCCTGGAGCTTGAGATCGTCCCTGCGCGCGAGCAGGACGGCGACGATGGCCGGGGTGTAGGAAGAACCTGCACCGACAATGACAAATTTATTTTTCTTCATGGGAAAAGCCTCCTGGAATGACGGACGTGGAAAGTGTTAGAGGATCTGCTCGATCTCTGCCATGATCTGATGGACCTCGGAGCCGATGATGATCTGGACGCTGGTGTCCGACATGGTGATGACGCCCTTGACGCCCATCTGCTTGATCTTTTCCAGGTTCATCCGCGAAGCGTCCTTGGTCTCGACGCGCAGGCGGGTCATGCACTTGCCGATATTCTCGATGTTGCCCGCGCCGCCCAGGTTCTCAACGATCTTCTTGGCCATGTAGGCATAGTTCTTGTTGGACAGGGTCGCGGTCTTTTCCTCCTCGGTGATCTCCTCGGAATCGATGAAGTCGTCCTCGCGGCCCAGGGTCTTGAGGTCATACTTTGTGATGAGGAAGCGGAAGGTGAAGTAGTAGAGCGCGAAGAATGCGATGCCAACCGGGATAATCAGGATGACATTGCTGCCAAGGCCCCAGTTGAGGACGAGGTCGATGATGTTGCCGCCCGAGGAGAAGCCGATGCGGATGCCGAGCAGATAGCACACCGCGCCGGCAAGGCCGGTATAGACCGCATGGACCACGTAGAGCTGGGGCGCAACGAACATAAAGGAGAACTCGAGCGGCTCGGTGATGCCGGTGACGAAGGAGGTGATGGCTGAGGAGGTCATCAGGCCCTTGACCTCATTGCGGCGCTTCTTGGCGCACTTATACATGGCCAGGGCCGCACCCGGCAGGCCAAACATCATGACGACGAAGAACATGGACAGGAACAGGCCGGCGGTGGGGTCGCCTGCGAGGAAGCGGGTCATCTCGCCCGTGATGACCGTGCCGTCCGCCTGGGTGTAGGAGCCCAGGTTAAAGTAGATGTAGGAGTTGAAGACGTGGTGCAGGCCGACCGGAATGAGCAGTCGGTTGAGGAAGCCGAAGATAAAGACGCCGACCGCGCCGAGCTTTGCAATGCCGATTGCGAACTGGTCGAGCACCATCTGGATGGGCGGCCAGATAAAGCTGAGCACATAGCCAAGCGCCACCGTCGCGATGGGCGCGAGCGTGATTACAAATTTTTCCCCGGTAAAGAAATCGAATATTTTGGGGGTCTTCCATTCCTTGCTGTGGTTAAAAATCCAGGCTGTGAAGCAGCCGACCACGATACCCGCAAAGATGCCCATGTTGATGCTCTCGTCCAGGGCCGCCAGCGTGGACTTGAGCACCAGGATGGACAGCAAGCTTGCGACCATGGGCGATACCTTGTCCTTGGCCTTGGCAAAGGCAACGACCGCGCCCAGCGCAAACAGGATATCCATGTTGCCGAATACGATATCGCCTGCCGCCTTGAGCAGCGGGATGTTGAGCATGTCCTCGGAGGCGATGCGGGACAGGATGCCGGCGACCGGCATTGCGGTGACCGGGACGAGCATCGACCGGCCGAGCTGCGCCAGCTTTTTCTTAAAATTATTGAATATCGCTTTCATTTCCGTACCTCCAACGTGTGATAATTTGCCAGGGAAACGTCTTCCAGCTGTTCGACAAACGCCTTGGTAGCCGGGCTGGTCAGCAGGTCCACTTCGCACATGCGATGCAGGTTGAAGGACGAGTGCAGCATGACGGCCGTATCCAGATAAGCCGGATGGCACATGACCTCGACGCAGTCGAACCGCTCAAATGCATCCTGCACGATGCGGTGCATATTTTCCTCGACGGCCGGCGCGTATTCGGCCAGCGGCGTGTGGAAATGCACGCCCGAGCCCTCGATGAAATCCACCAGGTAGTTTGGGCAGGGCACACCCTGCACCTGGTCGTCGGCGCAGTCCCGGCGGGAGTTGCGCACCGGCAGGCGATATTCACGCGCCAGCCGGACAAATACCGCCTCCAGGCCCCGGAAGGTATGCACATGGTGGTGGGAATCCAGATGGGTCGGCTGGATGCCGGCGGCGATCACCTTGTCGATCTGCGCCTTCCATTCCCGATAGACCTCCCCGCTGTCCAGGGGCTGTGCCTCGCTGTGGTAGAAGGCCAGCGGGTGGAAGTCCCCGTTCGGCTCGGTGAGCGTCCTGTGTCCGGGCAGCAGCGGCCGGCCGCAGGTCAATGTCAGGTGCACGCCCACGCCCAGGGACGGGTGCGCCTTGGCCAGCGCGACGGCGTGGTCAAACCCAGGCATCCCGGCCATCAGGGTCGTGGAGGTCAGTACACCGCGCAGATGGCTTTCCAGGATACCATAGTTGACCCCGTAGGAATACCCAAAGTCATCTGCATTGAAGATCAGATGTTTCATATTCTCTCCCCTTCTGTTTTGAAGTGCCCTTAGTATAAACACCCCCATTTGCCATGTAAATAGCGCGCATGGCTTTGGTAACAATTTACAAAAAGATGTTTTTTGTGTCTGTACAGATTGGATGAATCCGGGGCCGCAGATTTGTGAGAAGAGAACAAAAACCGGCAGTCCGCGGGCGCCGCCGGCCTGCCGGCCGAAGGGACCCGATTGGGGCGCGCCTGTTAGTCCCCCGATTCCAATTTGGAATACCCATCGGGCGCAGCCGCCGTCCCGCCGCGTGCGGCCGGCCCTGCCCCGCCGGTTTTGCCGGCCATACGCCGCCTTTTCAACCCGGATACGCGGCGGCCTGCAATCTGCTATTCCAAATCCGCCTGGCCGGCGGGCGCGCCTGGGCTCGACAAGCGCGGACAAGTATGCTATAGTAGTCGCGTTGGAAACAAAATTGCATCGGACAATAAGAGTAAGGGAATCCAGTGCGAATCTGGAACGAACCCGTCACTGTAAGAGCGAGCTGCCGCACGAATCGCCATTGGCCGGAAGGCCGAGAAGGGGTGCCGGCGCGATGACCTCAAGTCAGGAAACCTGCTTACTGTCCCAGCGGACCATGCTGCTGCGGGGATCGGCACATGCGCCAGCGAACGCCGCCTGTGGGGGCGTCCGCCGATGCGTGCACCCATTGGCAGCCTGACGCAGGCTGCTTTTTTGTTTTTTCATGTCAACGCAAGCCAGATCTGCGGTATTATGAAAAAAGGAGGACGTATCTGCCATGCGTCACACAAAATCCGAGCGGCTGTTCCTATCGGCCGCCATCGTCCTGGCCCTCTGCCTGTGCGTGCCCGCTTCCGCGGGGGCCATGCATATTATGGAGGGCTATCTGCCGGTCGGGCACTGCATCCTGTGGGGTGCGGTCTGTCTGCCGTTTTTGGCCTGGGGCCTGGTCTCCATCAAGCGCATCGCCGCTGAGCATCGCAAGGCCATCCTGCTGCTTGCCATGATGGGCGCCTATGCCTTCGTGCTGTCCGCGCTCAAGATCCCGAGCGTTTCCGGCTCATCCAGCCATCCGACCGGCACCGGCCTGGGCGCTGTGCTGTTCGGCGCGCCGGTCATGGCCGTGCTCGGCATCATCGTGCTGCTGTTCCAGGCGCTGCTGCTCGCGCACGGCGGCCTGACCACGCTGGGCGCAAACACGTTCTCCATGGCCATTGCCGGCCCCTTTGTCAGCTGGGGCGTGTACAGCCTGCTCAAAAAGTGCCGGGTCAACCCGGCGGTCAGCATCGGCATAGCCTGCGCCCTGGGCGATCTGTTCACCTATGTGGTCACCTCCCTCCAGTTGGGCTTTTCCCACCCGAGCGTGGTGGGCGGCGTAGGCGCGTCCATCGCCGAGTTCATGGGGATCTTCGCCGTGACCCAGATCCCGCTGGCTGTCATCGAGGGCATCCTGTCGGCGGTCGTGTACATGCTGCTGCAGAGCTTTGCAAAGCCCGAGCTGCGTGAGATCGGGATGCTCCAGGAGGTGAAGTGAGATGTCGAAAAAGCAAGTTGCGACGATTGCAGTGCTGCTGCTCATCTGTATCGGGCTGGCCCTTTTTGCACTGGCAAGCAACCAGGGCAGCGAGTTCGGCGGCGCGGACGGCGCGGCCGAGGAGGCCATCTCGTCGATCGACCCGGACTACGAGCCCTGGGCCGAGAGCCTCATTGAGCTGCCGGGCGGAGAGACCGAGTCCCTGCTTTTCTGCCTGCAAACGGCCATCGGCGCGGTGGTCATCGGGTTTGGCTTTGGCTATCTGGTCGCGCGCAAAAAATACAATGGCAAGGCCTCGGAATAAACCTTAGGAAACGCCCCGATTTATCTTCGTTATCTTCTTATCTTCTTTATCTTCTCTTCTGTACCAGATCGCGAACCGTCGCCCGCCCGGGCGGCGTGGGCGCGGTCTGGTCTTTTTCCCCTGGAGGTAATCCCCTATGACACGACCCCATCTGCACAGCCGGCACACGCATGGCGGCCTGCTGTCGCTCGACCGCTATGCGCAGGCCTCGCGCCTGTCCATGGTCAGCCCGCGGCTCAAGGCCGCCTTCGCGGTGGCCGTACTGCTCCTGTGCGTCGCGGCCGATTCTGCGGCCATCGGGCTTGTGATCTCGGCCGGCATGCTGGCCGCCTGCATTGGCTGCAGCGGCGCGCCCGTGCGCTACATCCTGTCGCTCATGGCCATCCCGGTCGCCTTCATCCTGATCAGCTGCCTTGCGGTCATCTTTGACTTTTCCGCCGCCCCGCTGGGCTTTTGGGACCTGCCGCTGCCCGGGGCGCTGTGGCTGAGCGCCACCCGGGCCGGCCTGCGCGCGGCCGGCCTGCTGTTTTTCAAGGCCTATGGCGCGGTCTCCTGCCTGTACTTTCTCAGCCTGACCACCCCGATGCAGGAGCTCATCGAAGTCCTGCGTGCCGCGCACATCCCGGCCATCTGCATCGAGCTGATGTACCTCATCTATCGCTATCTCTTTCTCCTGCTGGACATGCAGAACCACCTGACCATTGCGGCGCGGTCCCGCCTGGGGTATGCCGACCGGCGCCGGGCGTTTTATACCTTCCCCCGCATCAGCGGCAGCGTGCTGGCCGGCGCTTTCCGGCGCAGCGGTATCTGCTTTGACGCGATGGAGGCGCGCTGCTATGACGGCAGCCTGCGCTTTTTGACCCGCCATGCCCCCGTACGGGCGCGGCACGCGGCCGTGTGCGCGCTCATCTTCTTCGCGCTGGCCGCGCTGGCCGCCTGCATCAAATACAAAGGAGTCGACCTATTTTGACCACGAGACAACCGCCTCTTTTGGCGCTGGAACAAATCGTTTTTTCTTATCCCGACGCCGCGCCTGCGCTGCGCGGCGTCTCTGCGGCCATCCACCGCGGGGAGCGCATCGCGGTCCTAGGCAACAACGGCGCGGGCAAGAGCACATTCTTCCTCATCTGCAACGGCATCTTGCGGCCGCAGCAGGGCACCGTGTACGCCGACGGGCAGCCGGTCTCCTACACCCGGCGCGGGCTGACCGCGCTGCGCCGCAAGGTCGGCATCGTCTTCCAGGACGCCGACAACCAGATCATCGCCTCGGACGTGGAGAGCGAGATCTCCTTTGGCCCGATGAACCTGCGCCTGCCCCAGGAGGCGGTGCAGCAGGCCGTTGACGAGGCCATCCGCCAGATGGGCCTGGGCGATTACCGCCGGCGCGCCCCACAGTATCTCAGCGGCGGCGAGAAAAAGCGCGTGAGCATCGCGGATATCCTGGCCATGCAGCCCGAGATCATCCTGCTGGACGAGCCGTCCGCCTCGCTCGACCCCAAAAACACGGCTCTGCTCGAAGAAACGCTCGAGCAGCTCAGCGCAGCCGGCATTACCCTGCTGGTGTCCACCCACGATGTGGACTTTGCCTACCGCTTTGCAGACCGCGCGCTGGTCTTTCACGACGGCCGTATCATCGCCGATGACACCCCGGCCTGTATCTTTTCCGACGCCGCCCTCGTCCGCACGGCCGGGCTTAAGCGGCCGCTTCTCTTTGAGGCGGCGCGCCTCGTGCAGCAGGCCTGCCCCGCCCTCACGTTTGCACAGCCGCCCAAAACGCTTACCGAATTTGCGCACCTCTTGGGCGTGCAGCCCGAATGAAAAACAAAAGTGAACAGGTCCAGTAAAAATGGACAGTGACAAAAGACCCCCTGATGTAGGAAAA
>ERZ1090868.146-NODE-146-length-37692-cov-15.858650_pt1 | contig 37692 bp, 33 predicted proteins | sample MGYA00478475_ERZ1090868 | MGnify/ENA primary metagenome ERZ1090868 (study PRJEB33644, sample SAMEA5815747) | chicken gut metagenome | biome: Chicken; feature: Gastrointestinal Tract; material: Caecum | place: Ireland | collected 2019-01-01 | study: A study of the...
CCGCCCCGTAAATCACCGGGTAAAAGGTCGGATCGATCTTCCGGCCTTCCAGGATATCCTTTGCCTTCTGGTGCGTCTCATAGCAGATGGAGTTGGTATCCGTCCCTGCTGTAGTGATCAGGAAATACAAAGGCTGCATCCTGGCATCGCCGGAACCCTTTGTCATAACATCGAACAGCTTCCGGTTCGGCTGGGTATGCAGCTCATCAAAGACCACTCCATGGATATTGAATCCATGCTTGCTGTAGGCCTCTGCGGACAGCACCTGATAAAAACTGTTGGTCGGCTGATAGATGATCCGTTTCTGGGATGCCAGGATCTTCACCCGCTTAGAAAGCGCCGGACACATCCGCACCATATCCGCCGCCACCTCAAAAACAATGGAAGCCTGCTGCCGGTCTGCGGCGCAGCCATACACTTCCGCGCGTTCCTCCCCATCGCCGCAGCAGAGCAGAAGGGCCACCGCAGCCGCAAGTTCTGATTTTCCCTGCTTCTTCGGGATCTCAATGTATGCAGTATTGAACTGCCGGTAGCCGTTCGGCTTGATGGTACCAAACACATCCCGGATGATCTGCTCCTGCCAGTCGATCAGTTCAAAGGGCTTCCCGGCCCAGGTGCCTTTGGTATGGCACAGGCACTCAATAAAGTTCACGGCAAAATCTGCCGCATCTTCATCGTAAACAGAATCCTTCGCCTTGAACTTTGTCGGCTTATATTTCTTCAGTTTCCGCATCTTCATCCCCATCACCGCCTTTCAGCCACTGCCGGTACACCTGCTCGGAGATTTTCGCCATCATCACCGGCGGAACACTCATGCCGCAGATATACTGGACACTCTGGCCCATAAAATCATAATCCTGCGGGAAGGTCTGGCAGCTGATGATATCCTTATCCGTCATCAGCAGGCCGTCGCACATCCGGTAAAGGCTGCTGCCGGAAACAATCGTCTGCACCGGTTCCTCATCCCTGTTGATCGGGGTGGAAAACCCGTTGTTCTTCACCTTACGCACCCGCTCATTAATATCGGCGATACAGCGGTCCGTCGGAATCCGATATTTCAGAAGCTTCGCCTGCAGGCTGTTCTCATCCATCGGCTTTCCATAAGGTTCCCGAACCTCCCCAAACGGAATCGGTTTTGAGTGGAAGCTCATGAATAACTTCGGATACTTCAAATCTTTCCGGTGGGCAATAAAAAAGACGCGCTCCCTTTTCTGAGGCACGCCCATCCTCGCCGCATTGAAGAGGAAAATCTGCACTGCATAACCGGCATCGTCAAATCCTTTCACGATCTGATTGACCCAGCCCTTTGCATTTCCGACGATGATTCCCTTCACATTCTCGGCGATCACAACCTTCGGCTGCAGCCGCTTCGCTGCCGCGATAAAATAAAGGAACAGGTCATCCAGCCGCTACTTTGCCTGCCCTTCCCGGAATACCTTTTCCGTGTTCCAACCTTCTTCCCTTACTCCGGCTGTGGAAAACACGGAACAGGGCGGCGAACCATCCAACACATCCAGATGGAACAGTTCCTCCGGAATCTCATGATCCGGCAGCTTTACAAAGTCCCGGATATCCATCAGGAAGCTGTACCTCGGATGATGGTTGGTCTTATACACCTTCATCATATCCGGATCGATCTCACAGTTCCCGATCACATCAAATCCCGCCAGCTTGTAGCCCATAGAGGACCCGCCTCCGCAGGAAAAGCAGGATAATACCGTGTGCCCATGCTTCGGTCTCTGCTTTAAATCCTCCAGCTTCCACTTCCAGGGAAACTCAGTTGAACCGGAAACCACATTTCGGGCACTCATATTTGAACTCTTCATCCCCAAACACCTCCGCATCAATCTCCGTGCTGCCGGCCAGCTCTTTCTCCGAACTGCCGCCTGCATCACCGAAAGGAATATCCACCGCCATGCCAAAAAAGTCGAATCCCTCCAGATCCAGTCCTTCCAGTTCGACTTCCAACTTCATCAAATCCCAGGCCGCCTTCTCGCCTGTCTTGTTGTCCAGGAAACGGTATTTCTTTTTCTGTTCCTCTGTCAGAACGTCACAGACCAGACATTCTGCTTCTGACTCTCCCAAGGCCATCAAGGCTTTATATCTGGTATGGCCGGCAATGATCACATGGTTCTCATCCACAATGATCGGCGTGATATAGGAGCATTGCCGGATGCTCTCCGCAACCGCATTCACCGCTCCATCGTTTTTTCTCGGATTATTCTCATACGGAGTGATCTCCGATATTTTCAGTTTTTCCAGCTTCATACCTCGAACACCTCCCCGCAGCAGGGGCATGTCATCACCTTCGGGCCGGACGCTTCCTCATCCGGAAGAGCCGTTTCCGGCTGTCCAAAATCGTATCCCTGAAAATCCACATCACACAATTCTGTGCTCAGCTTCCTCTGATCCCAGGAAGCAAACTCCGCTGTCTTATTATCATACAGCCGGTACTTTTTCTTCTGCGCTTCCGTCAGGTCGGAAGCGATGACCACTTCACACTCCTGATACCCCAGCTTCTTCAACGCCTTATATCTGGTGTGTCCGGCAAGGATCACACCATCCTCATCAATGATGATCGGTGCGATGTAGGAACACTGCCGGATGCTCTCCGCAACATCGTCCACCGCCTCATCATTGATTCTCAGATTATTCTCATAGGGCTTCAACTCTGAAAGCTTTTTTCTTACATACTCCATCCATATCCTCCTAACTCCGTTTCCTTGCCGACAGCAGATGCTCCATCAGGTCATCGTGGGGATTGGCGCCGCCGTACTCCACGGAGCAGTTTTCCTTCACGATCTGATAGATCTGGTACCAGCACTGGTTTACCTGCTTCAAATAATTCTGGCTCATGGTCACATACGGAGAAGTGATTGCCGCCCCTGTGGTCGGATGCTTCGCCAGAAAACCATACTCTGAGATACAGGTCTCGCACTGCACCCACCTGGACACTGACATGGCGTACTGCTCGATCAGCTGCGTATTCACCAGCCGGTCACAGCCCCGCTCCTTCAGCCAGAGGAAGGTAGACTTGAACACATCCTCCGCGCAGAGATCAATGCCGCTTTTCTGTGCCGCCTTCAAAAACTCCTTCACCGGAGGCACGTCCTCGCCGCTGATCTCTTCCGGCTCCGGAAGTTCAATGACCGATGCCGCCAGCCCGCTGCCGATCTTTTCCGTCAATGCCTTGGATTTCCTTCCGGAACCAACCCTGGCACCGCCGCGCATCGTTCCATCTTTGGCCATGTTCCTCACCTCCTCGTCCTCGCAAGCTCCGTTTGAACTGCTTTTCCACCGGATTCTCTGCCGGCAGGGGATAATTCCCCGTTTGATTTCTCCTTTTTGTGCGTGACACCCCCGCGCCGTTCCCTGGGAGCCATCCCTGTAGAGATTCGCACCTCCCCTACCCGCGATGGTTTCCCCAGTAGTCCCCTCTCTTCGCGTGTATAGTTGAGTGACACGACTTGCACAGCGCAATCAGATTACTTCGATCGTGTGTACCACCTTCACTCAGAGGCAGCTTGTGGTGGATCTCTTCAGTGGGCACGATAATTCCACGTTCAAAACACAGCTCGCAGAAGGGATGCTCCGCAGCATACTTGTCACGGATCCTCTTCCATGCACGACCATATCTCTTCTTCGTAGATTTATCTCTGCCGTACTTCTCATAGTTACTGTTGCTCAGCTTCTCATGCTCTTCACAGAACCTTTTGTCTGTCAGCTTCGGGCATCCGGGATAAGAGCATGGATGCTTTGGTTTCCTTGGCATCATTCCACCTTCTTTCCCATAGAAAAAGCCGCCACGGTGTTCTGCTCCGCAACGGCTCTCTCATCTTTCGCTTTTGCCAGTTTAACATTATCACATAGGCTTACTGTATCGAACTTGATTTTACTGTATTGTTTCCGGAATCGTGATTTCATCCAGAGCATTCCTGTGAAGGCGGAATACATTATCGATACCATACCCAAGCTCAATGGCGATCTCTTCCCATCTCATATAGGACAGGTACCGCAGTTCCAGTATTGTCTGAAGTTCTGCACTCTCCACTGCTTTGATCCTGCGGATGATATCCTTCTTCAGTTCCACGAGCTTCATCATATCCTGGTTGATCTCGTTCTCCAGGTCGATAATCTTGATTATGGCATCCTCCATTCTGGAACCATCCCTGTTCGGACTCTTCGGCATATCCGAATATGTCACCGTTGCTTTGGTCGCCAGATCATGGAGATCCTCGATCTGCCCCAGCTTACTCTCGATCCGCTGGTTCAGTCCGAAGGCCTGTGATAAATATTTCTTGGCTTCCTGCTGATGTCTGTTCATAAGCTACCTCCGATTGGATTTATTTTTTCTCCCTCGGATTGACTCTGATTGTCTCACTTCGTCCTGAAGCCTTTTGATCAGGTATTCCCCGTCCACGCTTGTCAGCTGGCTGTACCAGCCGGAACGAAAGAACCTCTCGATCTCCAGGGCCTCATCTATTGCTTTTCGATCCTTCGGATGTGCCTTGATCTTCTTAAGCGCCACCCTGTAATCAGCGACTGCCTGCAGAATGATTGCATTTGCTAATCGCTCATATGGATCTTCTGCCAGATTTTTATTTCCTGCCATAGACACTTACCTCCGCTTTCACGGCATCGATCAGTCTGGCCTGCGTATTGCCCTTAGCGTGAAGCACCTTCATAATTCGCTCATCAATCGAATCGGCTGTAATAATATGCTGCACCACGACCGTCCCGGATTCCTGACCCTGCCTCCAAAGTCTGGCCACCGTCTGCTGGTAGAGCTCCAGACTCCAGATCATGCCGAACCACACCAGCGTATTGCCTCCGCTCTGAAGATTCAGTCCGTGTCCTGCAGAAGCCGGATGTATCAGTCCTACCTCCAGTCTTCCTGCATTCCAGTCCTCAATGCTCTGATCCGAATCCAGCTTTCCATAATTCACACCCAGGGCATCCAGCCTATCGATGATTCTTGTCAGATCGTGCTTATACCAATAAGCCACTAGAATGTTCTTGCCGTTTGCCGCCTCGATAATATCCTCCAGGGCATCCAGTTTCTTATCGTGAATGAACTCGATACCACCGGCATCGGAATAGACTGCACCATTTGCCATCTGTGTCAGCTTTCCGGAAAGCGTCGCTGCATTGGCAGCCGTCACTTCGCCACCTGGAAGATTGATCACCAGGTCACTGGCCATCGCTTCATACTTCTCGCGCTCATCCTCATCCAGATATACCGGATATTCGGAATTAATCAGTTCCGGCATCTGCAGGTGGTCGGTTCCCTTCATGGAAATCGTGATATCGGAGATCCTGTCGTATATCCTCTTATCAGCACCTTTCCGAAGCCTATAACTGTAAACAATCGGACCATTCGTCTGATCTGGCACAAAGTACTCGACTCTGTACTGGCTGATAAATCTTCCAAGTCTCTCTCCCATATCCAGAACCTTGTATTCTGCAAAGAGATCCATCAAACCGTTGCTGGAAGGTGTTCCAGTCAAGCCCACAATCCTTTTCACTCTCGGCCTTACCTTCATCAGTGCCTTGAACCTCTTCGCCTGCCAGTTCTTAAAGGATGACAGCTCATCGATCACCATCATATCGTAGTCAAACGGCAATCCGCTTTTCTCAATCAGCCAGGGAACGTTCTCTCTGTTGATAATGTAAATGTCCGCATCCGCCTGAAGCGCCTTCATCCTCTCTGCTGCCGTTCCAACTGCTATGGAATACCGAAGTCCACGCAGCTGATCCCATTTCTGTATTTCCGCTGACCAGGTATGCTTTGCCACTCGAAGCGGCGCGATGATCAGAACCTTCGTCACCTCGAAGCTGTCAAACATCAGATCATTCAGTGCTGCCAGCACGATACTGGTCTTGCCCATACCCATGTCCAGCAGGATCGCCGCTATGGGATGCTCCTTTATGAAATTGATCGCATATTTCTGATAATCATGTGGATTGTATTTCATCCAGTATTCCTCCAATCTGCTCCGGATCGTCCAGTACGTAAACCCGGAAGCCTAATCTCATCAGAAGCCGGTGACGTGAAACCTGCAGCAGTCTCGGACGTTCACCCGGAGCCTTGACCTCCACCAGTCCGAAGTGCTTGCCCGGCAGTAAGACTATCCGGTCGGGCATCCCATCAAATCCTGGGGATACCCACTTCGGACAGATACCGCCGCGCTTTTTAACCTCATCGACCAGCTTCTGCTCTATGACTTTTTCACGCATCGCTAACCTCCATCAAAGTTTTCAGGTGTGCAGGTCGTGAAAGTCATCCCGTAAACTCCCTTTAAGGCATTTTCAAAAAACTCTCTTATAGGACTTTTAGTAGTAGACCTTCACGACCTGCACAATGGCTTAAAATCAACGTTTCTGATAGTTCACCATTCTGAAAACAGTTACTCCATTGACTTGCATGACCTGCACATCAGTCCAGGAAGTCCTGTCCTTCCTTCAGACTCAGACCATGAACCATGATTCCGGAGCGCGTCTTGCGTCTGACAAAACCTGCCTTTTCGATCGCTGAATAGAAGTCCGTTGTGCTTCTGGTAAATTCACCATTCTGCAGGCAGTACGCCCTGTATGCCTGATACAGTTCCCCGGACTTCTCCGAAGCATCCTTATCAACGTCACAGCAGTCAGCCAGAAAATGTCCCATCCAGTCGTTGTCCTCGCGATATGCTTCAATCGCATCCTCCACGACCTTCGGCAGCGGCACCTTGAAATCCATCTCCACTGCCTTCTTCGCCCCGTCGATGATCCAGCTCATAATGAAGGAACCGGCGTGATCGTACAGGTAATCCGCATAATTCTTGATGTCATTCTTCCCGGTGATCTTCGCATTGAAGGGAATCACGATCAGCCTTCTCCATATGCCGTCATCATTGGCACCCACCTTCGGCAGATGGTTCGTATACAGCACCAGCGTATGTGACGGAACAAAATGGAACGGAGCCTTATACTTCTTCTCCGCCTGGATCTCATCCGTAGAGCAAAGCTGCTTTACCGTCGCTGTATTCAGCCTCATGCCTTCCTCCATCTCAGAAGAAATGATGAGCCTGCGACCTTTCAGCTCCGCCATCTCCGGCTTGATATTTCTCTTGCAGTTCATGGTCAGGGCTTCCGCAGACAGCTTCCCGGCATAATCGCCCAGAACCCGGAAGATCGTATTCCAGAAAGTCGATTTACCGTTGGCACCGCCACCATAGGCAATGATCATGTGCTCCTGATAGACCTTCCCGATCGCCGCCATTCCGACCACCAACTGTACATAATCGATCAGCTGCTGATCCTTGCAGAAGAAAAGCTGCAACGCATCCATCCATAACTGCTTACCGTCCTCACCGGGAGCACAGGTCGTGATCTTCGTGATCAGGTCTCTCGGATCATGCGGCTGCTCCCCGGTCAGGCCTTTCTTCAGGTCATAGGTGGCAACCGGCGTATTGATCAGGAACTCATTCTTGTCCAGGTCATTCACGTCGATACCAATCATCGGCTTCGCAGCATTTCCTGTGGAAATGATGTACTTGTAATCGCGCCTCTTCAGAACAAACTTCAGATAAGCCTCCGCTGCCATAAGCGCATACAGAAGTGGCATCTGATCCGGCGTAACTTCCTTGGCCACGGCTTTTGATCCGTTCTTTACGATTGGTTCCGGTATCCCGGCATTGACCAGAGCCTTCTCCGCTTCTTCCTTATCTTGCTGGGCATCTACCAGCTGCAGATCAAGGAACTCTTCGATGGCACCGATAGCCAGCTGCACATCCTCTACCCAGCGTTCACCGTCATATCTGAGATAATCCGTAGCCGCTGAGAACCTGAGCTCACTGCCATATTCCTGCACCAGCACCTTCGCCTGCCCGATATCCGAATAGTCCTCCGGCTTCAATGACGCATCGCTGAAATCGGCATTGTACTGATCCGGCGGCACATACCCGTCAGAGGAGGAAATCTTCTTATTGAAGAACCTCACGGCACTGTTCCAGATCGTGTTCAGTTCTGCCTCCGGAAGCGGCGGATCACATTTCTCCGCATGTTCCAAAAATGCCACATGAGCCTTTTCCGTATCACCGTACCTCTTAAGGATCCTGGACGCGAACCGGCTCATGGTGTTATTGCGGCTTCCCTGAAGAATCGGACCGGAGCTTGTACCCTCCTGCTTTTCAAGCTCATCCGTCTCCACGACCGGACTGATTTCTTCATCGATCGTCATCCAGCCTTCATGCCAGATCACCTCTCCGGTATCCGCGCCGAATATAAACCTTGCCGCATCCAGGGCATTATCATCGAAAAACGTGTACTGCTTCTGGATGGCGATCTTCAGACCGGCATATACCTTTTCATCTGTGATCTCTTCGATCTGGAAATAAACATGGAACCTCGGTCTCTCAGACTTGCCGTCCTTCACCTTCATGTGGTTGCGGCTGAACGCTATTGCATAGGAAAAATCACCGAACAGGTCTTCCATCTTCTCCGGCGTGATCCATTCTTCCGGATCCTCGGAGTGATCGTTGTCACAATCCATGACCGCCACATTGGAACGGATGAAGTTTTCCTTGCTGCGGTAGTTCTTCTTATATTCACCGCACACATGGTCCTTCTTAATGGCTTCCTGCAGCTCTGCCGCGTCCCCTGCTTCCACCCGATTCGGGTACAGGCAGTTCTTCGCGTCTGAGACCACATTGGCCGTCTGCAACACTAAGCGCATAAGCAAACCTCCTGTAAAAAGTAGTAAAGCCCCTACGGCTTTCCACTCCTTAAAGTTCCCTGGCTCACCACCATTCCGATGAATCGCGGAACTTTTTTCATTTTCCGAATCGCTTCCTTTTATATGTCGAAATCGACCTGCACCTTTTTTTCAGATTCCATCGGAATCCACCCGACGCAGGGAACTTTATGTGGTGTACGGGGAAGAGCTCCGGCGATGCGAAAAGAAATTTTCAAAATCATCGGAATAGCGAAAGCCCAGGGAACTTTAAGAGGTAGAACGGCAGGAAGCCATTCTGAAAGGAAGGTGCTGCAGATGCAGAAAGAATCCATTGAAAAAACCGCCGGACTCGACGGAACGGACGAAGAACTCATCGATGTTCTGATCGCCATCAGCGTCGTAGCCAAGCGGCTCGCAAGAAAACTACAGAATGAACAGAAGGGAGAAAGTCAACATGAGCAAAATGAGTGAGCTCTCCGCCATGATCGACAACCTGATCAGCTGCGGAGAAACCCTGGCAGAGACCGGAAGAGCTTTGAAGGAATTCTATTCCGGAACCGAAGATGCAGCCCCGGCAAAGCCTGAGAAGAAGACGAAGAAACAGGATCCCGCTCCTGCGGAAGCACCTGCCGAAAAGCAGTATTCCAAGGAAGAAGTCAGAGGCATCCTGGCAAAGAAAGCAAACGAAGCAGAAGGCCGCTTCAAAGCAGATGTCAAAGCGATCGTTCAGAAGTACGGCAACGGAGGCAGCCTTACCAATGTGGATCCGAAGGACTACGCGGCACTTGTCAAAGAGGTGGAAGGATTAACCGATGCCTAAACACGCATATCTTTCCGCCTCCGCAAGCCACAGATGGCTCGCCTGCCCGCCCAGCGCAAAGCTGTGTGCCGGCATCAATGACAGCGGCAGTCCTTACGCCCAACAGGGAACCGATGCACATGCCCTCTGCGAATACAAGGTGGAGAAGCTTCTGGGAAGGAGTCCTGAGGATCCGACTGAGAACCTGACCTGGTTCGATTCGGAGATGGACGACTGTACCGATCAGTATGCAGCCTACGTCGCTGAGCAGATTGAAGAAGCAAAGACACACTGCTCCGACCCGCTGATTCTGATCGAAGAAAAGCTGGACTTCTCCAAGTGGGTACCGGAAGGCTTCGGAACCGGCGACTGCGTGATCATCGCGGACGATGTGCTGCATATCATCGATTTCAAATACGGTCTCGGTGTCCTGGTGGATGCCGAAGAGAATCCGCAGATGATGTGTTATGCCTTAGGCGCTCTGGATACCTATGAATATCTCTACAGCATCCAGACCATCCGCATGACAATCTTCCAACCTCGCCGGGACAACATCAGTACCTATGAGATCAGCAGAGACGACCTGATGAAATGGGCTGAGGAAATCTTAAAACCCACCGCAGCTCTGGCCTACAACGGCGAAGGCGAATTCAACGCCGGAGACCACTGCCAGTTCTGCAAAGCAAAAGCAACCTGCCGTAAGCGTGCCGAACACAACCTGGAACTCGCACAGTATGACTTCGAGATGCCGCCCAACCTGGATGAAGCGGAGATCGCTGCCATCCTTCCCCGGATCGATGATCTGGTCGCCTGGGCAAATGACATCAAGGAATATGCACTCCAGCAGGCACTCAGCGGCGTAGAGTATCCCGGCTTCAAAGTCGTAGAAGGCAAATCGAACCGCAAATACTCCGATGAGAATGCAGTCGCATCCACGGTGGAAGCAGCCAGCTTCGATCCTTACGAAAAGAAGCTTCTGGGAATCACAGCAATGACTTCTCTTCTCGGTAAGAAGAAGTTCAACGAACTCCTGTCCGGCTTCATCACAAAGCCGCAGGGCAAACCGACACTTGTGCCGGAGTCAGACAAACGACCGGCACTGAACACAGCCAAAGATGATTTTAGCGAAGAATAAGGAGGAAAAAATCATGGCAAACAAAGTAACAATTCCGACAAAGGTAATCACAGGCGTAAACACCAGATGGAGCTATGCGAATGTCTGGGATCCGAAGAGCATCAACGGCGGTGCTCCGAAGTACAGCGTGTCGCTCATCATTCCGAAGTCCGATACCGCTACGGTCACGAAGATCAAGGCAGCCATTCAGGCAGCCTATGAGGAAGGTCAGAGCAAGTTGAAGGGCAACGGCAAGTCCGTTCCTGCCCTCTCCGCCATCAAGACCCCCCTCCGTGACGGTGATCTGGAGAGACCGGATGATGAGGCTTACAAGAACGCCTACTTCATCAACGCCAACAGTGCAACGGCTCCCGGCATCGTAGATGCAGACAGACAGCCAATCCTGGAACGCTCCGAAGTCTATTCCGGCGTTTACGGCAGAGCCAGCATCAACCTGTACGCTTTCAACAGCAACGGCAACAAGGGTATCGCCTGCGGTCTGAACAATCTTCAGAAGATCCGCGACGGTGAACCTCTCGGCGGCAAGTCCAGAGCTGAGGATGACTTTGCAACGGCAGACGATGAGGATGATTTCCTCGACTAACCTGACAACCAATGCAGGTGGCGGCAATGCCGCCGCTGCCTGCGACAATCTAAAGAAAGAATGAGGTAATAATCATGGAATTTGCAAACAGTGTAGTAAATCTTATCGGTAACATCATATGCTTAGGTCTTCTCGTGACCTTCCTTGTGGGACTGATCTTCGGGATCAAGTTCATGATTCAGGCAAAAACGCAGGATCGTGAAGAGTATTTACGCAAGAAAGAAAAGGATGAGCTGGAACGCAAAGAAGCAGAGCTCAGATACCAGAGGATGCTGGAAGACAGACGTTAAACAGACGGGAGGCGGCAGGTATGATCTGCCGCTTCTCTTTTCATGGAAAGGACAATAATGATGAAAGAAATGTCAATCGACTTAGAGACTTACAGCGACGTGAACATCACCAAGTGTGGTGCTTACAAGTACGCTGAGTCTGAAGAATTTGAGATACTGCTCTTCGGAGTCTCTGTTGATGGTGGACCCGTCACTGTCTATGACCTTGCCTGTAGCGACACCATTCCGGAAGAGATCCTTGCAGCATTATCTGATGAGAATGTAACCAAGTGGGCCTTCAACGCTTCCTTTGAACGTATCTGTCTCACCAACTGGCTAAAGAAACATCACCTGGAATACTTTACCGGCTACAGCGTCCCGGAGGATCCTGCCGGTCAGTATCTGGATCCGGCATCTTGGAAATGTACTATGATCTGGTCCGCCTATATGGGATTGCCGCTCTCACTGGAAGGTGTCGGAGCCGTCCTGAAGCTGCAGGATCAGAAGCTGAAGGAAGGCAAAGACCTGATCCGTTACTTCTGTACTCCCTGCAAACCTACCAAGGCAAACAGCGGTCGCACCCGGAATCTTCCGGAGCATGATCCTGAGAAATGGGAACTCTTTAAGAAATACAATCAGCGCGATGTGGAAGTCGAGATGGCGATACAGAAGCGCCTGTCGAAATACCCTGTCCCGGACTTCATCTGGGATGAATATCATCTCGATCAGGAGATCAACGACAGAGGTATCGCCCTGGATATGGATGTGGTGGAGAACGCCATCACCTTTGATGAACGCTCAAAGGCTGCCCTCTCCGAAACCATGCAGGATATCACCGGCGTAGAGAACCCGAACAGTGTGATGCAGATGAAAGCCTGGCTCTCTGAAAACGGTGTGGAAGCAGAATCCCTCGGAAAGAAGGATGTGGCAAAGCTGATCAATGATACCGGCGGTCAGGTGGAAGAGGCCCTCCGACTCCGCCTGCAGCTGGCAAAATCCTCCGTGAAGAAATACCAGGCCATGCAGAATGCTGTCTGCAAAGACGGCAGAGCCCACGGTATGTTTCAGTTCTATGGAGCCAACCGCTCCGGCAGGTGGGCAGGCAGGCTGATACAGTTGCAGAACCTTCCGCAGAACCACATGTCGGATCTCGCAGAGGCCAGAGCTATTGTAAAAGCCGGTGATTATGATACCCTGCAGCTGCTCTATGATGATATCCCGGATACACTGTCACAACTAATCCGGACAGCCTTTGTGCCCCGTCCCGGATATAAATTCATCGTCAGTGACTTCTCAGCCATCGAAGCCAGAGTGCTGGCCTACCTTGCCGGTGAGACCTGGCGTTCCAAGGTATTTGCAGAAGGAAAAGATATCTACTGTGCCTCTGCCAGCCAGATGTTCGGCGTACCGGTAGAAAAGCACGGTATCAACGGTCATCTCCGTCAGAAGGGAAAAATCGCAGAATTGGCTCTCGGATATGGCGGTAGCGTTGGTGCCCTGAAGTCAATGGGAGCTCTGGAAATGGGACTGACCGAAGAAGAACTGCAGCCGCTGGTCAACTCCTGGCGGAACTCCAACCCAATGATCACCGCTTTCTGGTGGGACATCGACCGTGCGGTCAAGACCACCATCACACAGCGCATACAGACGGAAGTACGCGGGATCCGCTTCTTTTATAAGAGCGGCATGCTCTTCATTAAAATCCCCTCAGGTCGCCTGCTCTCCTACGTGAAGCCCCGCATCGGAGAAAACCAGTATGGCGGCGAATCCGTCACCTATGAAGGAGTCGGATCAACAAAGAAATGGGAACGCATCGAATCCTATGGTCCGAAGTTCGTGGAGAACATCGTCCAAGCCGTTAGCCGCGACATCCTCTGCTACGCCATGAAGACTCTCCGTCATTGCTTCATCGTCGGTCATGTTCATGATGAGCTGATCATCGAATGCAGCCCTGATGTTAACCTGGATGTGATCTGTAAACAAATGGGCAGATCTCCGGATTGGATGCCAGACATCCTTCTCCGCGCCGACGGCTACGAGACCAATTTTTACAAAAAAGACTGACATGAAAAAGCGGCTCCCGGTTCATCGCCGGAGGCCGCTTCTCATCTTTATTGCCATTCTATAACTCTACAATTTCCCATGATTGTTTTTAATAGTGGTTCCTTTTCAGAATACTCCCGATTTCCAACAATGAATATTCTATCCCGGGCTCTCGATAATGCGACATTAACTCGCCGATCATCTGCAAGGAATCTATATGACCCCTTAGTTCTGGTAACAGAAAAAATCACAACATCACTTTCTTTGCCTTGGAAGCCATCAACAGTGTCTATTTTGACACGATCAGAATCAATACACACCTTGCGGAGAAACGATATCTGGGCACGATATGGTGCAATTACAGCAACTGTTGTATTCGGATTACCCTCGCTAATAATCTGCTTCACCAGATCAGCAACTATCCGACATTCATCGTCATTATAGATCTTAGGTCTATCTGATAATTCTTCTGTTGAAATAGGCCAGTCATTTGACGGTTCATATGTAATCCAGGATAATCCATCTTCAACATCCTCATTCCTGCCATTTTTCAAAGAACCATCATAAAACAAATCTGAAATCATGCCGCCAATCTGATTTGACATACGATACTGTGTATCCAACACAGAAGCCTTTTTGCATTCGTTAAAAAGAGAATCTATGTACATGAAACGGTTCAAATTACAGTTTTGAATGCTTCTTATGATCTCTTGTTCTTCAGAACAAAAAACCGGCGGCAACTGCTTAGGATCGCCAAGCAATACTGCTTTCTTTGAAATAACAAGTGGTGATAGGATTTCCGGTAGCGTTGCCTTGCAAACCTCATCGATGATTGCAACATCGAACATTTCTGTCCTATCTCTAAAATCATATGCAGCGACTCTATTGCAAGTCATCCCTACAATATTAGCAGAGAGAGCCAAAGCCTTCTCAATCTGGTTTTTCTTCCTTTGATCGTTTGAAATAGATTCTTTTATTTCTTGTTCGATAATGTTATATGCATCCTTATTCTGAATGCTCTCTGATGCCCATTCCAAATATGAATCGATTATCGTTTCCGGTGAGAACTCATCAACAGCTTCATCATTCTCCTTGTCACGAATACGCACAATTCTGATTCCCTTGCTATACTGTGCAATTCTCGAAAGAAGGTTATTTACAGCAACGTGCGTTTCAGAACAAACCAAGATACGAAGACCCGGATTCATTGACAAAAGCTGAAGACACATTTCGGCAATAACCTGTGTTTTTCCTGTTCCCGGAGGGCCTTGTATCAATGAAAGATTGTTTTCTCCAAGAGAAAGTCTAACGGCCTTCTTCTGGGAATCGTTCAAATCAAAATAAAACTTCTCACATACAGTTTCTTCAGATTCATCGGTTGATGGAGAAATAAACTCAGACAAAAGACTCGGATTAAGTACTGCACCGCATCGCACCCTCTCAATAGTTTTGATTTGACGCTCGCATTTTATTCTTTCCCCTTCGTCTTCTGTCAAAGAAATACGCTCATTCAAAAATGCCTTCCAGCTTCTCAGGTGATCTATCCATAATTCTCTATTCATGTTGATCACCTCGCTCTTCACATAGCACAAAGTCTATAGAATCTACATACATATCAAGTCTTATTCCCGGCAGCAATTCAAACAACACCGCTTGTTTCAGAGAATGACTTTCTTCATCTGAGATACCAGAAATCATCAACCCATCCCCTTTAATATAGCTTTCCAATTCAGCAGGAACATCAATCTCATATGTATTTTCTAAGCACATATCAATAATTGCAACCAGCGGCTCTGACAAATATAGTTTGCTGGCTTCTATGTCGGCAGCTAATATCTGACGATTTACTAAATGCTTTATCCCATTTGCTATTACAGAATCAGAGAACAGAGGAAGAGCTTTTGTAATTTCCCTTGAATCGGTGAACCCGTTAAGGATTAGCCTGAATATTATATTCTCAACAACGCCAAATTGGCGGTTCAACTGAAAATCGATTTTAACTTTCATTACCGCCCTCCTTATGCTGCTGGTTCATATCATCACGTCGTAACAACAATTTCTTTTCCTCGTTTTGCTCCGCGGCTGTGGGACGAAGGTATCGAGGTTTGCAATTTTTAACTTCCTCATCAAAAGCTTTTGCTTCAGCCTCAGCCTCTTTCTCCAGTTCATCAATCTGTAATTTGATGGATTTCTTCGTTTCCTGCGCCTTGGCTAGTGCCGCAAGCGCCTTTTCAAGTTCATCTTTCGCTGTAGTTACAGCAGATGATTCAGAAAAGAATTTTACGAGCACAAATCTGTTATCAGCCTCTTTACTGGATGCAAGACGTTTTTTTGCCAAGGATACCCTTTGTTCGCATTTCGAGCATACAGCCTCAGCCTCTTGGTGCTTTTTGTGTAACGTCTGCCTTTGCCCCTCATAATCACCAGCTTTTTCCTCGTGTAACCTTATAATCTCTTCATATTCTTGTTTGTATATCTTCTGAGCTTCTGCTTCTCCTGTTTCGCGTATTTGCTGTATCTCCTCTAAACGTGTCACGATGATATCTGTTTCATCTTGTTCAGCAATTCGACGGTCAGCGCGAAAATATATATCGTTGCTCTTTAATACCTTTATGATGTGAGCTCTTTTTTCGTTCCATTTCTTCCTGGCTTCTTTCTTTGAGGAAATGGTTGCTTCAGAGCTCTTCACCGCAGATTCCAAGGATTCAATCTCTGAACTTAAGGAGTCTATTCTTGAAGAGTACCGATCAATATCGGAGGATAACCAATCAATATCTGAAGTTAAGCTTCTTCTCTCGCTCTGAAGGCTGTCCCATCTCCATTGATCACTGGAGTGCGAATCACTCATGCTCCGCAGTTCACTCCCGACATCCCGCCGCCTGCTCTTCTTATCACGAATATCAGAGATTGCAGAACGTTTTTTATCAATTAAGTCCTTACGCTCGCGTCTTAAATCAGGAGCATCATTTCTTAATCTTAACCTTTCTTCCTTTAGTTCAATATAGGCGTAACAAATATCAGCATTCAGATAGGTGATTGGTTTGGTCCAGTAATAACGTACTCTCTTCGCTATTTTCTCCAGTGTCTCAGTTATTGAACCTATGTTATCTTCGATCTGCTTGATTTCCTGCTGAATCGCTTCTTGGGCCTCCCTTACATCACTTCTTTTGTCAGAAAGCTGCTTGCTAAACTGAATCTTTTGTTGGATAACCCATGCTATATATTTTATCGTTGGAAGATATTCAGACCTTTCTTGTATAATCCCTTTCAGACGAACTAATGCAAACCTCTCAGTATCCTGACCGGACTCGCAATTAGCAATCGCCTGAGACACTTTATCCAGCAAATCTTTTGCATCATCCCCTTCATCAAAGATAATCTCATATCCGGATAAAGATGTAAGCTGGATAATATCTTTTACATCAGTAAAAGCCGTCAACTCATTCTGTCTTTCCCTGAGATAATCTATTTCTCTACCGATAAGAGCCACCTGATCACTTAGGAAATCATTATCTTCCCGAAGTATATCTATCTGCGTTCTTTTTATATCACGCACTTGATACAGGCAATTCCGATGAAAATATTCATCCACATATGATGTAATATCTTGTGCCACGGACTCAAGAAAGTTTTGCTCTCCCTGCAATTCTTCTACTAACGAATTCCTAAACTGAAGAATCTTTTCTTGGCGTTCTTCCTCAACTCTCTTTAATTCCTCCTGGCATTCTTCTACACGTCTGTCATATTCTATTTGATATGCATCCACACGAGCACGAAGACCTTCCGCTTCTTTCCGGAGAGATTTGTTAATCAAGAGTCTATGTGGCATTACATAATCCCATACACTCATAGAGATTCACCTCCATCCACAAGGTATAAGGCTTCATCAAACGATATATATTGACGCCCGACCATCAATTCATCCTGTTGGATGAACCATGTGATTTTGTCGATAAACGGCATTAGTAATTCAATATCGCCGTCTTCTATCAACTCATGGAGAGTCTTATTGATTTGTTCATTTACCTCATTCCTATGACGCATATATTCAAGAACATAAGAATGCTCCGTTTTTCTGTTTTTCAGTTCTTCTACAAGTGCGTTTGCATTACCTTCAAGAACCTCATACACGCTGATATATTGCATATATGAATTAGCAACATAGGTATTAACAGACTCCCTGAAATCATCCTGCATAACCAGACGTTGCTCTGCAAAGATAGCTCTCAGTTCGGCAATTCTCTTCTGGTGTTGTTTTTCAATATCCTGTAATGCTTTTTGCTTTTCAGAATCGATACCCGACAGATTAACTTCAAGCTGTCCAGCAATAGCTTTTATTGCCTTTTTATGGATGTTATACTCTCGCAGATCCGAAATCAGATTATAACAAGGTAGAAGATCTTTAAATGACAGCCGAAATTCAGATATGCTTTCCATAGAATCTGCAAAGTAATACAGTTTCTCACAGCCGCTTAATTCTATATGCGAATTGATGTCAGCAATGCATTCACTATAAGCTTTTTGAGCATCCTTGTTGGCTGTTCCGATAATAGCGTTTGCTCCGATTCCGATTACAATTCCGCCAACCACTGAACCAACCACGGTACCGATCGGACCCAAACTAGATCCGATTGCTGCACCTGTAGCAGCTGCCGTTTTTGCTGATGTAAGGATCCCTACCCCCTGTAAAAACGCTTGACTGCTAAATTGTCCTGCAATCTGACCACCGATTTGTCCCACCGCCCATGCGCCAGTAAATCCTGCAGCAGAGGAAAAAACATTATTGACGGAGTTACAGAGGAGGTCATCTGTATCTATTGTCTGTGTCACAAAACACTTATAGAGATCCTTGGCAAAATCTACTGCCACATTTGCAGTTGCCATAACAGGAATGGCCTCTAGTGAATTTGCAGCCACTTCCTTTCCAAGCATCTTGCCAAATAGTTGGACAGATCCTGCGATAGCGCCTCCGCGCGCCCCACCTTCAATCGTTCCACACAGAATATGTTCTATACTTTGAACAAACTGATCCTCTGGCAAATCCTTTGCATTCTTAATCACTCCGACAATTTCTTGAACCGTGGTAAGAATAAGCCCGGTTGCCGCACCAGCCATGACGGCTCTGCCCAAATTCACCTTATTCAGCTCATCAATCTTCTCTTGCCTTTTTGAGTATTCTGGTGTTGACGGGGCTTTCATCTGTTCAGCCAGCTCAGCTGCATCTTCTGGTGTTATAGAATCAGAAGTGATGGTTTTTCTTCCGATATCAACTTTTACCGTATCATTTACACCCTGCCCGGCTCCCCCGACAAACTGCACATCCTGATACTGCGGATTGTTCATATCCTTAGCATATGCAGAAGCTTTATTATGAATCTTAGACTGGTAATCAGCCGTTCTCATCGGCTTATCCCACGGATGCTTTCTTGTCCAAATAGAAATATCCGTTTCCATATCTATGCCAGAAAGGACAGAACCATCTGGCATCTGTCCTTTTGTATAAATTCCGATTTTTGAATCGGATACGCCCTTTGCAAGAGCATTTATTTTCATAGTGTTTTTGAAATACTCTTCCGCAGCAAAACCTTTATATTGTTGTGTCGGTGTCCTTACCGGAAGCCCTGTCGACTTAGCTATAGCAGACTGATTCATTGCTGCGGCATAATTGTCCATAGCCGATTGAAGACTTCTCGTTTGTAATCCAGCCTGTGTTGCGGTCCCCTCTGATGAAGCATCACGAATAACCGAGGAAGCCACTTCATCCCCGGCAGAAAAATCGACAAGATCATCAAAGACGATGTCTTCTCCTATTCGTTTTGCGCCATCAAACATATCACTCATAAATCGATCCTTTACTCCGCATTCTTCCTCAACTGCTCGAATGCTTCCTTGATTCTTGCTGCCATCAGCTTTCTTCTCTCAACAAGGAAATCCTCATATTTCATTTTCTCCCAGCCGTGTGGAAGAGCATTTTCTCTTTCCATCTGAAGTATTTCTTCCTCAGACCGCCCGGCACATACGATCGGATAATACACTGACGGTGCATCATCCAGAATATCCATGTTATCTTTCCAATCTATGAAGGCGTAATTCGCCATCTGATTGATCATGGAATCCTTATATCCCTGAGAACGCAGGTAAGCCTTTGGAAAAAGATGATGCTTTTCCAGAGACTTTCTGTTTCCATCCGTACCAGGCTCAAACAGCTTTGAAACCAGCAGGCTGCTCTTTGAAAACAGTATCTTTGCATTCATAATATTCAGAGAGGCGACATATGCATTCCATGCATTGTTTCCCCTACCGGATACAGCTAGACCCTCAGATCCAAGTAATGTAATATCAAAGTAATCATTGGTAAGTCTTTCATTAACTCTGGAAAGAATAAACCGCTTATACTCATCCAGTGTCTTCAGTTCCTTTATACTGTTCAAATGGCTTTCCACCGTAGACTCGAACGATCCGGTATACAACGAAATCAGTGAAGCATAGAAGAACCACAACGACGTAAGATGCATATTGTCGTTGTATGACGCATTGAAGCGGTGCTTCGCTATCAGATACAGGGCATATGTATAATAGATTGCATTGCCGGAAAGAATCATATCTCCCGATAAGTATCCAGCATTCATTATTGCTTTCAAGAATTCATGCCATGTATGGACATCAAGAACGTCCGGAAGCTTTGCCTTTAATGTATCAAATCTTTCAATACGAAGATCCTCATCTACGGCACCCTTCTTATCAAAGTCTGCACCACGAAGCAGTTTGTATCCATATTTCAGACGGGCCCTATCAAAAGCATACGCAATAACCACTCGGACAATGTCCTGTGGATTCACAACTGTAAGCTGATTGTAGGATGTCGTCTTTCCCTTTGCAGGTGCGGTGGATTCCTTGCTGAAAGCTTCGATCTCTCTCCGGCCTTCATCCCAGTACAGCGAAAGCAGCGTTAAAATGAAGTCATTCTGCTTCAGCGGTACTCCACCAGAATTCACTCGTACAAATATTTCTGAAACATCTTCCTCTTCCGCATTTGATTTAATACTGAATATCGGGAGTGTATGTGATTTGAGGTTGAACACACCATTAATATGATCAGCAATCACCGCCTGCTCATCATCTGTCAGTGTTCCTTCCTTCGATTCACGATAATTCTTAAGAGCCTGAATAAAATCACCGGTATACTTAAAAGCATTGCTGGTTGTAAACAGCTCGCTTATGTTGTATATCCATTCCGGATCTCTTTTAGTCGCATTGGTACCAACCTCAAACTTATTCTCCAGCGGACAATAAGAAATAATGATTGCCTTTTCATCAAACTTTGAATTAATGACCTTCTTCCCTTTTATCACCGCATAAAGGGATGTCAGACGCTGCTGGCCATCGATAATAACTTCCTTAGGGGAGTCATAGCTATGAGCATCTACACCAATGGATTTTTTCTTTTCAAGTGTCGGGCATTCCCAGAGCATTAAGTATCCGATCGGATACCCACGCATCATTGAATCAAAAAGATCGCGAACCTTTGTATCCTTCCAAATAAAAGGCCTCTGAAGTTCCGGGAGACCCAGTTCTCCTGTATCAATCTTTTCGATCAGCTGATTCACTGTCAGCGTTGTGTTACTAAAAATCTCTGGCATTGATATAGCCCTCCTAACAGTTATTGATTACGCCGCCTGCTTATAGTGCGTATAAATATGTTCGTATATTGCCTTCCGGTATGCTTCCAGCCGATCAAACATGCTGTCCGGGATCTCTTCATAAAGCACATTTCTGATCAGAACATCAACCGCTGCCCTGGTCTCCTGCTTATCTGTCCAGTGATCCATACCGGCGATTCTCTCTTTTATTTTCTTAAGCAGATCTTTGGACATCTTCTTGATCTTATCTATATCGCTCTTCGACAGATTCTCTGAGAAAAGCAGGTCATAAATCGACAGCTCCTCATCACTGGAGAACCCTTCACGGGCATATCTCTGCTCTTCCTCTGACATACTCTTTGCCAGATCCATCAGCTCCATAAAGGTCTTCTCTATGGTTGTCCGATCCTGCTCCGCATTATAGGTTTCGATGATTCCCATATAGCGGACATAATAATCAACGCGTGAAGGATTCACCGCCATCATCTTTGATAAGCGCTCCTGCACCAGATCATTTAGGTCTTTGATCATCAGATTCTTTCTCTTCACCTTTGCGAACTCTGCTGCCAGCAGATCAAAATCAATCCGACTTATATCAAAGCGGCGGGATTCCACCAGGCCTTCGCCCTCCTGATGCTCGATCTCCACATTTTCATTGATGATGTGGTTGATTTCCACCATCAGATCTGTCGTATCAATATGTTTGCGCTTCTTCTGCATCTCCCGGAAAATAGCGCAGATAGCATCCGTCTGATCACGGACATCCTGCGTAACATCATTACGATCAAGATACTTAACAAGTCTGCTGATCTCATTCGCGTATGTATCAAATGATTTCTTAGTCTCCGGATCAGAACACATTGCTTCTGCCCCGTCCTTGAGCAAAGCCATTTTCTTAAAATTCTCAGCCTTGATCAGCGCATCCAGGTCAAAATCATGCTCTGCCAGCAGTTGCTTTGCATCTGCGGCAGCTCTTATGATTTGCTGAATCAGTTCTTCTTTATTGACGGTCGGATCGATTGCGTTCCGCCCGTTCTTATTTGCTGTATAATCATTCAGCGCCTTCTTCAAGGCTCCGACAATACCTATATAATCGATGATGAGACCGTTGCTCTTGCCGGCAGCAACACGGTTTGCCCTGGCGATTGTCTGCATCAACGTATGTGCCTTCAGCGGCTTATCCAGATACAGACATGACAGCGACTTAACATCGAAACCGGTCAGCCACATCGCACAGACAAACACAACACGGAAATTGCTGTCGGAATCCTTGAATTCCTTATCCAACTCCCGCTTCTCCATCTTTGTCCTGTGCGGCAGAATATCCAGATCCCACTTCTTAAAGGTCTGGATCTCATTCTGCTCCTGGCTGATGACCACGCACATCTCGGTGTCCTTCATCCATTTCAGCTTCCTGGACAGCTCCATCTGCTCCTGATCAGAAACAGTGCTTGCAATCTTCTGCTCAAGTGCTTTGATTTCCTCCTGCCAGTAGTCCTGAACGAAGTTATACATACGGACACAAGTGACCTTATTCAGGCAGACAAACATAGCCTTGCCGGTAGTCCAAAGATCACTGTAATGCCCGACAAAGTCTTTTGCTATAGCACGTAGACGCGGCTCTGCAGTCAGAAGGTGTACTTCCTTCTCGAACTCATGCATCACCTTCTCAGCCTGATCCGGATTCAGATCCGCTTCTTCAATGGCATCCAAGATCTTATCCGTAATATCCGGATTTTTGATTTCCTTTATCTTATCGCCACGGTTTTCGTAATAAAGCGGAACCGTAGCCTTATCTTCTACAGCGCGCTTAAAGTCGTATACGGAAATATAGCCACCGAATGTCCTGGCCGTAATCTCATTGGAGGATAACAGCGGTGTTCCGGTAAATCCGATGCGAGATGCTGTAGGAAGTAACTTCTCAATATTATCAGCGAACACACCATACCGGCTGCGGTGCGCTTCATCCGAAATGATGAGGATATCATGATCGGGATAGATCGGCGGCTCATCCGGCTTATTAAACTTCTGGATCAGTGTGAATATGAAGCTCGGATTCCCTTTCAGTTTATTGACCAGATCCGTTCCGCTTGTCGCCATAAATTTCTTGCCTTCGGTCTTGCCAAGAAGGCCGCAAGCCTCAAAAGTACCACAAATCTGCTTGTTCAGCTCATCACGGTCTGTTAATACAACAATCGTCGGAGATCCAGGGAATTTCCTGCGAATCTTCTGCGACAGGAACAGCATAGAATAGCTCTTGCCCGATCCCTGCGTGTGCCAGAAAACACCCAGCTTTCCTTCACGAAGCTGGCGTTCTCCATATGCCTTCACTGCTTCATTTACTCCCAGATACTGATGGTTCCTTGCCAGAATCTTTACAGTCTTTCCATCAGAATGATCATAAAGGATGAAGTTCTCATACAGATCAAGGAAATTCTCCTTCTTGCAAATACCCCGGAGCATGGTTTCCAGCGCAACACTGCCTTCATCATCCTCGGACAGACGCTTCCACTCATGAAAGAATTCATATTTGCTGCCAAGTGTTCCTACCTTCGCCTCCATACCGTTGGAAAGCATAAGGAAGGCGTTGTAATAGAACAGAAACGGAATAGTATCCTGGTAATCTGTGTAGTTATCTGTATAAGCATTCTCCACATCCACATCATTCCGCTTCAGTTCTATGAACAAAAGCGGCAGGCCATTTACAAAGCCCACGATATCTGTCCGTCTGCGGTAAAGGTCTCCGTGAATCTTCAGCTCCTTAACAGCAAGGAAATGATTATTATCAGGATCATTAAAGTCGATCACAATGGCCTTCTTTTCTTCCGTCTTTCCGTTTGGCTTCTTAACTGTCACCGGAATACCGTCACGGATCATGAAATACTTCTCTTCATTAATCTGAAGCAACGATGCTGAAGAAAGATATGACGAAAGTGTCTGCCTTGCTTCTGTAATCTGTGCATCCGTTATCCACGGATTCAGTTTCTTAAGAGCCTGGTTGAAGTATCTCCACAGAACTATCTCATGATAGTCCTTCCTGCCGAGAGTACCATTCTCACCCAGCACCTCCTGATTATAGGCAAAGACGACATCCCACCCCAGCTCATCATGCATAAGAGCTGCCGCGCTGTCCTGGACTAAAACATTTTCGGAGTATTCATATTTCATAAGGGATGCCCTCCTTGTAATCGTTCTGAGGTTTATACTGACCTCACAGTTCTATTTCTCCTGACATCAGTTTAGGAAGCAGGCGATCGCGAGCTTCTGATGCCGCAGACATTTGCTTTTGCAACAAGCCGATTTTATTGAAAAGTACATCCGCCTTTGCACAATAATGAGTAATCAGCTCTGACTGCGGTATCAGCATTTCCATAGCATTTATATCTTTCGCATATACATGAGGCTGAGCAGAACCTTTCTGCAGCGCATCTAACTGATATTTGTTCGCCTTCAGAAAACAATATACAAAGGAGATATACTTAGTCCCTTGAATGTCAGCAAAAGAACAATCTGATGCAAATACATCTTCGTGATACATTCTACTGAAACCAGCATTTGCACCTGAGCCGCTTACTGTTATTACTGGAGCCTTGGTATTAGCTTCATTATGGTAATACGCAGGTTCAAGGCCACCAGCCACTACAGGTACATTCCCTTCCTTGACTTGGGCTTTAGTTATTGTTTTCCCCCTACGGAATTCAACAATTTCACCTAACGTTCCCATATGCCACCCTGTTGGAATGCCATTATCAATCTCCATATTCTCATATCCCAGAAAACGAAAATCCACAAACCACTCCTTATATAGTCTCTGTGCTGCTTCCTCCAGCAATTTGATTTGCTTCTGATTATTCAAAATCAATGCATCATATGTTGATAGAATTCCCGCTATTTTCTTTTGCTCATCCAACTCCGGAAGCTTCACTTCGAGACTCAGAAGATCTTCGTTCTTCAGGCTCGCTCGTGTTGTCATTGTTGAGAAGGCTTGGAACTCACCCCTAAAGCTTGGCATCCGCATATAGTATCCAATATACTCCGGAAGAACTCTGTCAGTGATCGGTCTCATCCTTTTTGTGAAACCGTTATAAGTGGCATTCGGATAATCCTTTAGTGCAACACAACTCATTCCCAATTCATCGGATGTTTCACTTGTCCTTGTAACGAATACATCTCCACGCAGGATGGAATAGCTCTCACGTTCTTTTTCTGTAGATTGCACGAAATCAGTTAATTCTTCCGGCAGAAAATAGTTATTGAACACAGTTGAAAACGTAAGAAATGGATATCCGCTGCCAAAAAACTTACCGCCTTTTGACAATCCGTTATGGACCTCATAAAGGTCCCCAAGCTTTACACTTTCCCAATTCTTCATAATCCCATCTCCTTCATGTTCTGTGAGATGGTATCCATCAGCTGATTGCTTTCTTCCTGAAGTTTCAACAATTCTTCATGGATTTCACCCATACGCTCATGGAAATCAACACCGTCATCCTCGATTGGAGTAACACCAACATATGCTCCCGGAGTCAAGGACCAGCTTTTTTCTTCAATTTCAGTCTGAGTAGAAATCTTGCAGAATCCCGGAACATCCTGATACTCTCCATCACCGAATTTGCTGTAAAGCCATACGGCCTCTTTGGCTATCGTAAGCTGTTCCTCCTGTTCGGCAATCTTCTCATCAAACTCAGCTTGGATCCTTTTCTTGTCCTTCTTTGCAGCAGAGTCTACAGCAGACTTAGCCTCACTTCTCAGTTCTTTAATGCAATCTTCCTGAGCATGAAGGATCTCTTCAAAATCACCTTCTCCCAGAACAGAATGGTATTCCTCTATAAGCTGCTGGTACTTTTCAGTTTCTCCACGATACAGCCATACAATGGCATTCATGTTTTTCAGCTGCCAGTCGCTCCATTCATTAAGGGTACGATCTACGACAGTGAAATAATTCCTGGCATCGATAAACAGAACCTTGTCTTTAAGTGCTTCTGCCTTTCCCTTGTCGAAGAACCACAGACTGCAAGGCAAGCTCTTTGTATAGAAGAAATTATTACCCACGCTGATCATGACATCCACATGACCGGTCTTGACCAGCTGTTCTCTAATATCCTTGTCCTTTCCCTGGCTGTCCGTTGCTGAAGAAGCCATAACAAAACCGGCTCTTCCAGTCTCGTTAAGATAGGCATAGAAATAAGAGATCCACAAATAGTTTGCGTTGCCGATCTCATTCGCTTTGTTCACGCCCGGCAATCCGAATGGTAATCTTCCAGCATTCTGGGCAGCCTCTGCTTTTACCTTGTCCACATTGAAAGGCGGATTTGCCATCACATAATCACAGCATCCTACAAGATTATGGGCATCATTATAGAAGGTGTTGGCTTCATTTCCGGACTTGATCACACCGGTCAGCCCATGCACCGCCATATTCATAAGGCAGAGCTGAGCATTGTATTCAACCTTCTCCTGCCCATAGAACGTCATGGCCTTATTAGCAGACATTCCCTTACTGTTGACGAAATCGCCGGACTGCACGAACATACCACCGCTGCCGCAGGCAATATCCGCTAAGACACCCGAAGTCGGTTCCAGAATATTCACGATCATTTTTACCAGTGACTTCGGTGTGAAAAACACGCCGTCATCAGAGGCCACTGCCGGGGCAAACTTACTGAGGAAATATTCATAAATGCGTCCGATCACATCGCCGCCCACATCGTCAAGAGCATTATTGTTAAAGATACGCAACAACTCTGCCAGCAGATCATCAGCAAAATTGGTATATTCTTTCGGAAGAACGCCTGCCAGCTGTTCAGACTGAGCCTCAACCAGCTCCATCGCATGATTCACGACCTCTCCCAGACTATTCATCTGCTGCCCGTTCTCAGCAACGATATTCGCTGCCTTGATATCCTCCGGCAGATTTACAAGGTATGAATACTGTGCTTCCTTCGGAAGATACAGAGCACTCTTCTCCGCGAAGTCAGAGGCTTCTACCGGCATCACACGACCATTTCTGACCGGTCTGTCCTTCAGGATCTCTTCCTCCACCTTCTTAAATCTGCTATATGCGTATCTCAGGAATAGCAACCCCAGTACAGGCATACAGTACTGCTGAGAGGTCAGCTTTGATCCCTGACGTAATAGATCCGCAGCTTCCCAAAGATCTGCCTCCAGCTTTTTTATACTCTTGTTGTCCATTATCTTTCCTCCAACTGTTTGTCTCTGCGGAGCCTACACTCCTTCATTTTCATTCTATTCTATATGCTGTCCCAAAATACGGACTTGGTCATTGTTGATACACAAAAATCTCTGGGCTGTTATACCTTATCTGCTCCGCTTCCCTTCTGATGCTCTGGTTCTCAGTTTCAAGAAGTTCGCCTCTGATACGAAGTTTTCCATCTTTCGTGCGAATAACATAGTCTCTTCCTTTGGCAGTCATATATGTCGCAGCCTCACGCGTGAAGCCGTTTCTTTGAATCCAGATTGCGGTAGGATCTGTAGATCCGTACTCAACAAACTCATACCAATCCATAAATGCCTCGTCCGGGTGCACCGCTCTATATTCCTTGGAAAACCTAAGGAAATAGTTTGATATCCTGAAAAGGATAATATCCTCGATGTCCTCCAGCATATTTCCAATAAGAGCATTTACATGCTCCGGTGTTTTTTCAAAGACAACATAATGCCCCCGATACTTAACAAGGGCCTGCTTTTTATTTCTTATCGGATCTTCCTCATGCAGTCTGTTTATTTCCTCATTCTGCACAATCTGATCAGCCACCATTCTCTCTATGGGCATACCGGATACCCACTGGTTGAGCACGAACGCATAATGCTTCAGTCTTGTCAGGTCATTGCTCTCTTTATTTCTATAGCCAAGTGTATCCATCTCATATGTTTCCCACTTGAAGATCTCGCATAACTCAACCAGGAAATTATACAATTCGGTATAGTTTGCCTTTCCGCCAATATGGATTGACGGATAATGTAGTCCCGCCCTGATTCTATCTTGAAGTTTTTCGGTTTGATCTACTGACAGCGTGATATCTTCATCCATTGGATTCTCTGTATCACGGAATCGGTCTACGATCTTTTTCTCCACTTCCGGCTTCAGATATTCTGCAAACTCTTTTCTCACTCTGCTTTGTCGCTCATTCACAATGTCTTTTAAAAGTATATTGCTGAACTTACGAATAAGAGAGTACTCGTTTGGAGACTGGTCCGGTTCTTTCAAAAGCTCTGTATTGCCGCTTTCTAGCGTTCTCACAATCTTCTCTTTCTGTTCATCGCTCAGAGCTGTAACAAGCGACAGCTTCTGCGGTTCTATTTCCTCCTTCAGCAAAGACAAGAATCTTTCCTTATTCGTCCGCCACTTTATCGCAACAAGGAATACATTCCCGTACAAATTAAACTCTATTCTTCCTACGCGTCCCATCAGGTTCCTGAAGTCCACCGGTCCCATATCGCCACCGTTTTTATGGCTTGTGATAAATAGGTTATCCGCGGGGAGATTTACCCCTTCAAGCAATGTGCTGGTGCAGAACAACGTTTTGATGGAACCCTTTTTATAAAGCAGTTCAATTCTCACTCTGATGGTTGCCGGCAGATATCCCATATGATACGCAACACCCTTCGTGATAATATCCGCCAGATAATAGTAGCTGTGAACCTCATTTCGAATATCCTCAGCTAACTGCTGCAGCTCCAAATCCGGAAGTGAATCCAAAGGATCAGCATATGCCAAAGCGTATTCGATCACCCTGTCTTTATTGTTTGAATATATAATGTTCCGCTTTCCCTCTCCGATCTCTCGAACAAAATCAAGCAATTCCTTGTTCGGATCAAAAGAGGAAAGCTTTGTGAGCTTCTGTGTACTCTCGTTATATGAATAGAGATCATGCCCTTTACAATCGATCAGGAATTTTTCCTGATTGACCGGAGAAAACCTTGTCGCAAGAGTAAAGCTTTCTCCTTTTCCTTTTTCCGTCACAAGCTGCAGGTAGATGTCCGGATTAGGAATATTGGGAGACGCAAAGATAATATGCGGCGCATGGTCTCTTTTCGCCAGCATATCCACGATCTTGTAGTAATAAGCACTTCTATCATCTCTCTGTGATATTTTATGTGCCTCATCAACGAATAAGTATTCCATCGGCATATCCGGCAGGAGGATCAGAAGATAAAGCAACCGTTCCGGTGTCATGACAAAGATGAAATTATGCTCTTCCTCAAGTGCGACTGCACCAGCTGAGGTAACTATTCTGTAGTTCTTTTCATACAGGATATTCCCCAAGTCTTCTGTTATGTTGGCAGTCACTTCGTTGATCAAAGCCTTAGTAGGCACTACTATTGTAAAATTGCCATCTCCGTATTTTTCTATCTTCTCCTTTATGTACATCCTCATCACATAGGACTTGCCCAGCGATGTCGGAGCGGAATAACTCAGGAACTTCGCAGAGAATTTGTCGTATATCTCTTTTTGCGCCTTGAAAAAGTATTTGTCGGGAGCTGCTGGTATACGCAAATAGTCCTGGCTGAACTGAGTGAACAACCTCTCATAGAGCTCACTGCTTCTATAATCCGCAGCCTTTATGTTCATACCTCTGAAATTTGTAACATTTGTCAAGACGGATCCTAAATAATATCGTATCCGCCCATCCTCCGGGTCAAGCGCATGAAGAAGAGCCACGATTTCTTGCGCCATTAGCTTATGCTGTTCAGCCTTTTCGGCATCAACTGACTTTGACAGAATGTCGGCAAATCGCAACAGATCCCGAACATTCAATTCCCTTGCTTTTACATCTTTTAGCCTAAAAAGCTGCAAACCATAGTTGAAAAGCAAATTATCGTACAGCTTATTGAGATATTCATTTTGTTCGATGTCCTTATAGATAGCGGCACCAATTGTTGTCATTTCCATCAAGCGGTACCCCCTATAAGTTCAGTCATAATAGAACTCCTGTCGTTATCCGCATCATTAAACGGAAGAACATATATGTAAAAAGAATCCGCGCCCATCTTAAGATCAGCTATTCTCTCCTGAACTCGTACAAGTGCTTTTTCAATGTCCTGCTCAATCCTCTTAACTACCGCATTTGTATATTCATCACGGCTGAAGTCTTCCGGATTCAGATCAAGTGTATATCCAAGGAAAACACCGTAAGCAGTACCGGCACCAGAATCGCCGCCATCTTCAGGTATCACAATTTTTTTGATTAGATGTGCGGTTGTTATATCAATTGACTTATTAAATTCTGCACTATTAACTAGCTCCATGCCGGACAAACGATCCGATCTCAGCTTTTCAATTACCTCAAACGCCTGATCCACAGCACGCTCAAGATTACCTTGGAGGTTTGATGCTCCGTAAACCAGTTCATACGTTGTATTTGATCCGGAAATCGTTAAAAAATGAATTCCGGAGCAACGATGTTCTGCACTCAATTCAATAGCACTCATAAGCTTGGGAGCTTTAAGTACTTCCTCCAGAAAGGCGTAGATCAGCATCTCTCCCAGTTCATTACCTGTGGCATGTGCTCTTACGTACTGAGCCGCCTCCATTCCCAGGCTCTCAACATCATCCTTCAGATATTTCTCAATCTCAGCACGGTTAAAAACATATCTGCCTATATTTGCATTCAAAAGCTTTCTCAACCACGTATAGTCGAATCTATTCGACTCTATGCGGTATCTGAAGGCTTTTATATGGTTATGTCCTTTTATCTGTAGGTTTCCATCTACCACAGGCATAAAGGCCCTGCAGAAATATTTCTCCTGAAGAGTCTTTGTCAGAATCACATCAGGCGCAATCACTCTGGCGTTGAAGGTAATACTAGAAGCATCTGACGCAAAAGAGTCTATATAGGCTCTGTCGATATATGCCACCGATTCTTTCCCATAGTGGTTTTCTACCTTACCGGCAATCAAAAACAGATCCGCCAGCACTTCCGAAGGAACAAATACAAGCTTACGAAGCCACTGCTCTCTCGTGACATCCGGATTCTTAAAAAGAGGATCCTCGATATCATCATTGCGGATTATGTCCTTAAAAGCACAAATTCCCTTCTTAAGAGTCTCTATGTCAAGCTGAGGAACAATTTTCTTCTCAAAATAGTCCACCACATAGTCCCTGTTGGCGGATGCAGTGGCTGTTGTTATCTCCGAGGCAAGCGACCTTTCGCATCTTGCATAATTAGAGATTGTAGTTTCATCCACATACTGACCGTGTAGTTCATTAACGGAGGAAATGAGTGTTTGACCAAATTTATGTTGTTTTACATCCTGCAACGGATCTTTGCACAACAGCAGTACTTTAATAAATGTACCGAAGCAAATTCGTTTCACACTGATTCCTCCTTCCCATGAATATTTCAAATCTCCACATTATTCTTTGATGTAGTCCACTATGTCACCGATGTTACAGTCCAGAGCTTCGCATATCCTGCCAAGAACCTCCATGCTGACCGGCTGATCCTTCCCCATCTTAGCCATAGTAGAAGATGTGATGGTCGCTTTCGCCATCAAATCTTTCTTCATCATCTTCTTGTCGATTAGTATCTTCCATAGTTTGCTATAGCTAAATTTCATTTGGTTTCCTCCGCTAATCCAGAGCTTAAATCTATGTATACTATCCCTATCTTGAGTAGCATATCATAAAAATCCACTTTTCGCAAGTTGAAATCACTTATCTCCAAGTCCGTTTTGCCAAAACAGAATTTCAATTCACTATTAATAAATTTTTAAAAATTAGTGTCTCTGTACATGCTTCCGTTTTCTCTAAACTGCTTGTTCCAACTGATACTCATACACCTTTTGCCTGTCTTGAGTGCCAAATCCCCATCACCTGAAATTGCCAAGTATGCCAAGTCAATGCCAAGTCCCTTGTCATGGGATCTCATCGGAAAATGCCGTAATTTATTGGTGAAGGCAGCAACCAGGCGATGAACAGTTCCGATCAAGCTGTGTCCGAAAGTCGCCAAGCCTTCTTTATCAATCCATGCCGAAGCTCATAGGACGGCTGACGCATAGAAAGGTAAAAGGTAGCCAATATGTGTCAACTCAGTAAAGAAGACTGGCTCATGAATATTGAAAACACAGCCGCTGAAGCTGAAAAGAAATACGGTGCTGAAGCAGTTGAATTTGTTTTCAAAAAGTATGGTGCCACTTGTTCAGAAGACCTGAATCCTTCCGACTATTCAGAAGTGTTTGGGGAACTGTACCAGATGTCAGTAGACTAATCAAATGCCCTGAGCATGGCAATAAAAGGCTCTTCGCCGCGGGTGGTTGCCGATCTTGTGCACAAAGTGAGGTGCTCTACCGCCACCCAAAGCGAAGCAACTTGCAGGTGTCAGTTCAAGTAGAGCAGCTGACCGATTTGTAGGAGGATCCCTATGAACGGTCATCTGAAAGAACAAATGAATAATAGCCGCTTGGTTTCCTCCACAGCCAATCTACGGAGGAAATCAAAATGGCTAAGATTACAATTGAATATTGCAACAAGTACAGTTCCTATGATGGAACTCCCGTAACTGAAGGCAAAGTTCTCGCACCGGTTCTGATCTCGGATGCAGAATTCCAGAGTAACAACACGATCATTCCGGAGAACCTGAGAACCTGGAAGCACTACGGTGTTCCGTTCAGAGTCGGATTCATGGTGGTGGACGAAGCTGATTTCAACAAGATGCTCTCCCTCTACTATTCCGGCATCAACGACTATTTTGAAGAGCACCCGGAGCTCCGTCCCGGCAGATGCGTTCTCGGATGGGATAACGAAGGCTTTCCGATCCTCTGCAGCAAGGAGAACCGTTGCAAGGGCTGCCCCAGACGTGCAGAGCACCTTCCGCGCTTCAAGAGCCGTGAGGACTTCATCCAGTTCACATCCTTCCAGGACACCCACGAAGATGAAGACGGCAACACTGTCGGTCTCGACATCGCGGATCCCAATGTAAATGTTGAGGAAGAAGCGATTCTCGAAACACTCTTCACGGAGCTGGTGGAATACCTGGGCAAAATCAGCCCCCGTTACACCAAGATCGTCACCCTCGGCAGGCAGGACTACTCAAAAGAACAGATCATTGCTGAGCTCGGTCTGAAGCCGTCCCGTGGCTATCAGGAAATCAACGCAGCGAAAGAACTGACGAAGAAGTTCCTCGAACTGTAAAACACACGAATGGCGCTGTCGGATCCGTTCCGATAGCGCCACTCTTTTATCTTCTGACCGGCTTACGCCCATTGAGCTGGAAACGGTCATGGCTCTTAATGCTTTTTACCGCTTGTCTCAGACTGATCGCCCTTCCATGCTGATGGTAAGGGCAGGAAGCAAAATGCGAATGAAAGATGATAACTGTTCCCGGCTCCGGATAGCCCGGACTGTGCAGGCTCCAGTAGTGACCGGTGTTATTGGATTTGATGGTTACATCATAGATATCCTTGTAGATAACGGTAAAATAGTTTGAGTCCAGAGAAGCAAGTTCATTTGCATCAAACATAGGCGATCACCTTCCTTCCGCCACATACATAGCCTCCCTCTCCGCCACAATCTGCTGCCGGATCTTCTGCTTCTCAGCGTCAAATCTCTTCTGGAGCAAAGCCATCTCTCTATCAAGGAATTCCTTCTCCCTGCTCTCCGTCTCGGCTCTCATAGTATCCGGCGTGATGATAAGCTTTCCGTCCTCGCATTTTACCAGCACTGCCTCGCCGATCTGGAAGCCCAGCTCTTCCAGCCACCGTCCCTGAAGTCTGAGCTGCGGAGAAGGATTACTTCCATAGTTCCAAATGCTGCTGATCTTAAGTGATCTGTATTCTTTTTTCTTTGCCATTCTGAGGTCCTCCTTTTTCATTGATTGTCATATGCTGTTTTTTGTTGGGATATGGTCGCATGTCCCCTAATTCGTATTATAGGACATAGTCGCATGTCCGTCAAGAAAAATGTATGGTCGCATGTCCAAAAGTGTGTTATACTCATTTTGTGTAAAAATCCATCCCCAAGGAGAATAAGAACATGGCAGAGAAAAAGGACAGCCGCCACAGAACCCTCACAGAGGCTCGTAAGGCAGCTAATAAGCGCTATATTGATAAATTCGTAGAGGTGAAGGTTAGAATGACTCCTGAGCACCGCACAGAGGTTCAGCAGCACGCTCAGGAAATGGGTGAAAGCACCACCGCCTTCATTAACAGAGCGATTGACGAAACAATGGCTCGCGACAAGGAACCAAAAAAGAAATGATGACAATCGAAACTACAATGAACAAGGCAGCCGGGATCTGATTCCTGACTGCCTTTTCTTTCTAAATCATCTGAAAATGTATGAACGCATCCTTGATGGCTTTTCTCTTATCCTCCGGGCACTGAGGAACTCTGTTCCCCTCCGTCTTCGGAAGATTATAATTGATCCTCTCCACAATTCCGCATTCTCTTTTGACCTGGGCGATATACAGGTTTGACACTTTCAGCCCGAATTTTTTCAACACGTAGGACTTGATTTCTTCATAGGTTGCCTTGGTTTCCGCACTGGATACTTCAAGCTCTGAGATATCCAGATCCACTTCAATTGTCGTGTCCGGCTTGCGTTGGGACAAAAGGCAAACCGTCTCCACATGCACCGTCGAACAGAACATATCTACCAGGCAGACCTTCTCCACCCGATACCCCCGTCCGATCAGCATCTCCAGATCCCGCGCCAGGCTAGTCGGTTTGCAGGAAATATATAAGATCCGGTCAACTCCGTAGTCAATGATCTTCGGCAGTGCCTTCGGATGGATCCCTTCCCGCGGCGGATCCAGCACGATCAGATCCGGCTTTTCCGGAATATCGTCCAGCACTTTCAGCACATCCCCGGCGATAAACCGGCAGTTCTCCAGACCGTTTCCCGCGGCATTTTCCTTTGCCGCCTCCACAGCCTCCTCCACGATCTCGACGCCGACCACTTCCCTTGCCGCCGGTGCAAGAATCTGAGCGATCGTTCCCGTTCCGCTGTACAGGTCAAACACCGTCTTATCCTTCGTCTCGCCGATATAATCCCGCGCAGTGCTGTACAGCACCTCCGCTCCCAGAGAATTCGTCTGGAAGAAGGAAAACGGAGTGATCTTAAACTTCAGATCCAGGATCGTCTCGTAAAAATAATCCTGTCCGTACAGGATCCTCGTCTCATCGCTCTTTACCACATCCGCCAGCGAATCATTGATAATATGAAGGAATCCGACGATCTTTCCCTCCAGCGGGAGTTTCAGCGTCTGCTCCACCAGCGGTTCCATCGGCTCCTCCCTCTGGCTGGAGGTGATCAGACAGACCAGGATCTCCCCGCTGCTCTCCGAACGGCGCAGCAGCAGATGACGCAGATATCCCTCATGGGACAATTTCCGGTAATAGGGCGTCTTCCGTCCACGAAAATATTCCAGCACACAATTCAGGATCTTTGTCATGTCCTCGTGAACCAGCTTGCAGTCGGACGCGGTCAGCACATCATAGGTGCTCCCTTTTTTGTGCAGTCCCAGAGAAAGCGGACCATCCTTATACTCATCTCCAAAAGAAAACTCCATCTTGTTCCGGTAACCGAATTCCTTCGGGCTTCCCTTGATGCCTTCAAAGACATAATCTGCTTTCCCCTGCGCATCCGTCTGTCCCGCTGCGGCGATCGCCTCGTCCAGCAGTCCCCGCACCTGAGTCTCCTTCATTTTCAGCTGCTCCCGGTAAGGCATCGTCTGATACATGCACCCGCCGCACGCCGGAAACAGGCTGCACACCGGTTCCCGTGTTTCCAGCGGAGATTTTTCAAGGACCTCGAGAAGTCTCCCTTCCGCCTTATTTTTTCTCTTCTTATTGATCACAAATCGTACCTTCTGTCCGGGAATCCCGTTTTTGACAATGACCTTCTCATCTTCCACCCGGACGATCCCCTTGTTCGGGAAATCCACCCGCTCAATGATTCCCTCGCAGATCTCACCTTTTTTCATTTCCATCGATTCTCCTTTATGTTTCTTCGTCTCTGTTCCGTTCCACTGTACGGGTTTTCTGTCCACCCGTCAGTCTGTGCATTTTCCTGTAATAAGCCGTGATCAGGATCACCGCCGCTCCGGTCCATGCCAGAATCTCCGCATAAAACACACCGTTCTGTCCGATGACCATCGGCAGAAGCAGCGCAGCGCTGACACGCATCACGAACTCCGCGACTCCGGACACCATCGGCATCACCGTATCTCCCAACCCCTGCAGTCCGCAGCGGTACACATGCAGCGCATACAGGATCACCAGAAAATAGCTCATCACCGACAGATAATGGAAGGCGATGCCCACAACCTCGTCCATCTGAGCCGGATCCCCCGACACAAACAGCCGCAGGATCGCCGGTCCGAATATCAACATCACTGCGGACACCACCACAGAAGTCACCGCCGCCATCGCCATCGCGCTGCGCATTCCAGTCCGGATACGGTCCAGCCGTCCGGCGCCGAGGTTCTGACCCGTGTAAGTCGTGACCGCATAGCCAAACGAGATCGCCGCCATTTCCAGCAGACCATACAGTTTGTTGGTGGCCGTAAAGCCTGCCACAAAAAGAAATCCGAATCCATTGATCACGGACTGTACCACCATTCCGCCGACGCTGATGATGATATTCTGAAACATCACCGGCATACCCAGCATCAGAAGCCGTGAAGCGATCCCCCGGTCCATCCGCAGATCTTCTCTGCGGATGCTCAGCGCCTCCATCTTCCGGATCACCATAAAACAGTACAGAAAAGAAAATACCTGCGCGATCACAGTGGCCGCTGCCGCTCCCGGGATTCCCCAGTGGAACACCATGACAAACACAAGATCCAGCACCACATTGATGCAGGCAGCGATGACCATCGCGTACAGCGGTGTCTTTCCATCACCCAGCGCCCGCAGCATAGAGGCCGACAGATTATAGGCCAGGATCACCGGGATCCCTCCGAACATAATCCGCAGATAGATCTCTGCCCCTGCATAAATATTGTCCGGCGTGTGCATCAGATCCAGGAAAAACCGCAGACCGCCCTGTCCCACAAGCACAAACAACACCGCCGCGCCTACGGTGAGCAGAACGGCAGTCCCGATCGTCTGCTTCAGTCTCTCCCTCTGGCCTGCTCCGTATAGCTGTGCCATCTGGATAGAAAATCCCTGGGTCAGTCCCGTCACGAGTCCCAGAAACAGCCAGTTCAGCCAGTCCGCAGCTCCCAGCGACGCAAGCGCTTCCACACCGACGCCCTTTCCCACGATGATCGTATCCACCATCGTATACATCTGTTGGAACAGATTCCCCAGCATCAGCGGAACCGCAAAAAATAACAACAGTTTTACCGGACTTCCGCTCGTCATATCCTTTGTATTCGTTTTCTGCATACCCTTCTCCCTCATTCTGCTCCCGGCAGGATCCATATACTTTTTTCATACCCGAAAAAAGCTCCGGCGCAGACTGGAAACCGCCGGAAAATCCAACCAGTGATCTTCCGGCAGCCTCAGGCGCCGAAGCTTTTTCATTCATCCTGCTTTCGAC
>ERZ1090868.150-NODE-150-length-36754-cov-30.090493_pt1 | contig 36754 bp, 30 predicted proteins | sample MGYA00478475_ERZ1090868 | MGnify/ENA primary metagenome ERZ1090868 (study PRJEB33644, sample SAMEA5815747) | chicken gut metagenome | biome: Chicken; feature: Gastrointestinal Tract; material: Caecum | place: Ireland | collected 2019-01-01 | study: A study of the...
TTGTATCAAATTTTGTATAACTTTACTTATCTAGTTTTTATTATAAGAGTCTTTCTATATAAGGATATTAAACTTTTATTTATTTATGATTTTGGTTTGACAATATACCAGCAAAATTATATAATACGAAGAGTTTATGGATGTGTGTAAAGTAGATGAAATCCATTAATAGTTTTAAAGAAAAATATGATAAAATAGATATATGGAGATGATATTATGTTTAAACCACTAAAAATGGTTGATGAGAAACAAAAAATTATTCGAACAACGTGCAAAGAGGTAAAATTTCCACTTTCAAAGGAGTATAAAGATTTAATCGATAGGTCCATTAAGCATTTAACTTACAGTCAAATTGAAGAATATGCAAATAAGTATGATATTAGGCCAGGAACGGCTTTAGCTTTTCCACAAATTGGAATCAATGCCAGAATAATCATCATCGTTTACGAATATGAGAAAGGTAAGTTTAAAAATTATGTGATGGTTAATCCAAAGATAATTAGTCATTCTGAGGAAATGGTTGCTTTAGAAGAGGGAGAAGGATGTCTTAGTGTAAATAGAGATGTCGAAGGTCATGTCCCAAGGTATGCGAGAATTACGGTTACTGGTTATGACGAGGATGGAAACAAGATGACAATTAGAGCTAGAGAGTATTTGGCAATTATTTTCCAACATGAAATCGACCATCTTAATGGAATGCTTTTTTACGATCATATAAATAAAAAAAGACCTTTCTATACTGAAAATGAGATGCGTTTGATTTAGGGGTGCTTTATGAAAAAGATAATTTTTAAATATGTTTTATTAATTGTGGTTACTTTTGCGGCTTCAATTTTTATTTATGAGTATATTCAAAAGTCTACGCCAGTCGATACGGAATACGATATTTTGTCACATCAGAAGGATTTAGAAAATCAATATTTGGCAAATACTAATTATACTTTGGATAATCCGAATGTTCTTTTGAATTTTTATGGTAATTCGCCTTTAACGGCTTTGGTCGTTTTCGAGACTAAAGATTTAACTTCGGTTACGGTAACGGTTAAGGGTAAGGATGGTGCGGCAGATATTACGCACACTTTTGTGCCGAATAAAGTTCATATTTTACCGATTTATGGTCTTTATCCAGATTACGATAATAAGGTGGTTATTACAGCTAGTGGAACATCGAAGGAAATTACGATTAAAACTGATGCTTTACCTGATGATTTTACAAAGGCAACTTATGTTTCAGATATGGAACTTGAGGATGGAGAATTTTATTTTACAACTCCAGAAGATAAAGGATATACAGCAGCTTATGATGAGAATGGTGAAGTTAGGTGGTATTTAACTGGTGATTATAAATGGGATATTCAAAGGTTAAATAATGGACATATTATAATCGGCAGTGATAAGCTCGTAAGTCAGCCTTATTATAGTATTGGTCTTGTGGAGATGGATTTGCTTGGAAAAATTTACTACGAGTACAATATTCCAGGAGGATACCATCATAATATGATCGAGTTTGATAATGGAAATTTACTTATCGCTTCAAATAATGATAATGATACACGTGAAGATTATATAGTTGAAATTGACCGGGCAACTGGTAATATTGCGAAGGAAATCGATTTGAATAAGATTTTAGGTGGTAATCATGAGGGCAACTGGTTTGGTATTACTTCCCTAGCCTATGATGCTCCGACTAATTCTTTAACGATTTCAGGTTGTCATAATGACATGATTATCAATATTGACTACGCTTCGACAGAAATAAACTGGATTATCAGTAAACATGATTTAGGTAAGCTTAATAAGTACAAGTTAGATGGCGATAGTTTACCAGATTCACCTGAGACAGTAACACTTATTAATTCTGATGAGTTTGTAGTTACTAGTTTAGATGGCGATAAAAGAGTTTTACTTACTTACAAGTTAGATAGAGTGAATAAAACGTTTGAGGTGACAAATAAAATTACACTAGATGATAATGAGAATGCTTATATCGATAAGACTGATGATGGTTATTTAGTAACTCAAGGTAATAATATTTTGAGGGTTAATGATTCTTCTGCTGAGAGATTGCTTTCTATTAATTCTACTCTTTATAATACTAAGTTGATGCCACTTTACGCGAATGATATATATACTGGAGTTCAAGGCACGCGACTTGGAGTTTTAGGTAAGACACCGACTACTTCTAATCATTTGCTTATATGGGCAAAGGAAGACGAAAGTATTATCGATAAATATAATTTGAATTTTTATAAAGATGTTTATGGTCTTAGATTTGCAGGAACATTTAGTAAAGATGACGATGTTCAACTTATTTTAGACAATGTTTTAAGTAAAAAAACTTACGATATTCAAATTCCCGATAGCGACGATGAGGAAATAGTTACTTCAAAATATGTCAACGAGGATGAAATTAAAGGTAAATATTATATATTTATAAGAATAAATGGAACAATTTATAAGCTTAATAAATATGTTGTATTCTATTAGAAAAGATGTTACTTTTGGGTAACATCTTTTTATTTATTCTTTTCTAAGTAATCTAGATATTCGTCGTATGTCATTTGCTTATCGGTGTATGTTCCGTCATCGTGGATATCAATTAACCGGTTAGCTAAGGTTCTGATAAGTTCAGTGTCGAAACTGGCGATAACAATTGGTCCAGTAAACTTAGCTAGGCCGTTATTTAATGAAGTTATGGATTCGATATCGAGATGGTTGGTAGGTTCATCTAATAGTAGAACGTTTCCCTTGTTAAGCATCATTTTAGAAAACATACATCTGACTTTTTCACCACCGGATAAGACTTTGACACTTTTTAGTGATTCTTCTCCAGAGAATAGCATTCGACCTAGAAATCCTCGGACAAAGCTATCGTCTTTGTTTTCTGAATATTTACGTAACCATTCGATAAGATTTTCGTCTTCAATAAAATATTCATCGTGGTTTTTAGGAAAATAAGACATTATGACGGTAGAACCGATTTTTATTTCACCACTGTCGGGAGTTATTTCACCAGTAATTACTTTAAATAAAGTTGTTTTAGCTATTTCATTTTCTCCTATTAGGGCAATTTTATCATCAGGCTTAATGTTTAAGGTAAAGTTTTTTAAAATTTGTTTACCATTGATAGTTACGTTTATTTTGCTTAGGGTTATTACTTCCTTCCCTAGTCTTCTTTCATATTCGAAGTTTATGTATGGATATTTTCTAGATGATGGAACAAGTTCTTCTAAGGTTATTTTATCTAATAATTTTTTACGAGATGTGGCTTGTTTTGATTTTGAGGCATTTGCTGAGAAACGGGCAATAAAGCTTTCGAGCTCTTTTATTTTGGCTTCTTTTTTCTTGTTGGCTTCTTTTATTTGTTTTTGCATAAGTTCATTAGTTTGATACCAGAAATCATAGTTTCCAACGGTCATTTTAATTCTTTGTCTGTCGATATCGACCATATAGGTACAAATTTTATTTAGAAAATGGCGGTCGTGAGACACTAGGATTATGGTTCCTTTAAAGTCTAATAGGAAGTTTTCAAGCCATATTTTACTTTTTAAATCTAAACCGTTTGTCGGTTCATCTAATAATAGGATATCTGGCTCACCAAATAGAGCTTGAGCGAGTAAAACTTTGACTTTATCTTTGTCAGTTAGTTCTTTCATATTTTTATCATAGTATGAATTATTTAGGCCTAATCCTGATAATAATATCGCAGCATTACTTTCAGCTTCCCAGCCGTTTAAACTTTCGAATTCGTCTTCTAATTTTGCTACTGTTATGCCATCTTCATCGGTGAAGTCAGGTTTCATATATAATGCTTCTTTTTCTTTCATGATTTGATATAATCTGTCGTTACCCATAATAACGGTATCGATAACCGTATATTCGTCGTAGGCATTATGATTTTGTTTTAAAACAGATATTCTTTCGTATTTGTCTTTGATAATTTCACCGGTAGATGATTCAATTTCACCAGTTAATATTTTTAGAAATGTACTTTTTCCAGCACCGTTTGCACCAATGACACCATAACATTCATGGGGTTTAAATTCGAGATTTACGTTTTCGAATAATACTCTTTTGCCAAATCTTAAACTTAAATTTTTAACTTGTAACATAAAAAAATCACCTCTTCCATTATACAGGAAAAGGTTTATTTTTTAAAGGATAAATTTTTTATATTGAGTTTTACTTCTTTTATTTCTTTAACGATTGTGGGTAGATACATTTCGCATTAATATTTTATGAAAAAAAGCACAATTATTTTTTGTGCTTATAACTTTAATTTAGTATTGTTTCAACAATTGTAATTATGCCAAGTCCTAAAGCAGCACCACTTATAAATGTTAAAAATAATGGGTTTGCAAAGGCTGCTTGGGTAAATTTTGGTGGAGTTAATCTTTTTACTTTAACTTTTGCGCTATTTTTTTGAAGATTATCAGAGTCTTTAACTTCTTCATATACTTCTTCAGCAGTTTCTTTAGTCTCATCTGGTAATTCTGTACGTTCTTCTGGAACTTCGTATTCTTTTAGAAGGTCTTTTTCTTCTTCCGTTAAAGGAGTGTTTGTTTTTAATTTTTCATGAATTTTGTCAAATGTATTGTCTACTAAGTAATTATCGATGTTTTGATTTAAATCGTCTTCTTTTTTCTCGTCTTCCATATTAACTTTAGTTTCAGTAACACTTTTGGTATTGTCGATTTGCTTTTCTTCGCCAAATGATATTTTAGTTTGACCATTTTCTTCTAATTTGACAAATATTGGCTGGAAACCTTTACCGAAGTCGACCATAAGCATTCCATCAGTTATAGTTTTGTCGGTTTGTCTTATACCATAGATGTTTTTGATGTGATAATTTTCTTTTAGGTAATCGGCTATTTGATCGATTGGGTATTCAGCTTTATCGATGTTTACCGTGTCGTTTTCTCTTAAGGCGGTGTTTCTTTGAGTTTCCATGGCATCTTTAATACTTTTATCGATTTCTTCACGATTATTCATTTTATCAAATTTTATATTTTGAAGGATGATTTCGTAGATATTGGTATTTGGGTTTGTTTGATTAATCGTATGAGGTATTCCGTCTTTAACGTACGTGATTACTGAGCTTGTGTTGCTTACTTTATATTCGGTAATTCCGTTTTCTTTGAATAGCGTTTGAAGATCGACATCGATATTTTTCTTGACGGCTTCTTTTTTAGTTTCTTTGTTTTCTAAGGTGCTTTTATATGTTTCATCTAACTCTTTTAAGGCTTCTTTATATTCTTTTCTACCAGTTAGATCGATTTTACCGAATTTTTTGAGAACTGGGATGTCGGCATCTTTAAGTCTTTTTTCAAATTCATTATGATAATCGCTTGTTTTAGTGTATTTCTTTTGTTCAATTTCTTTTTTTATTTCGTCTTTTACAAGGTTGATTGTCTCGATTATCGTCTGATTTATTATTCTGTTGGTTGCAAAATGGGGATCGATAATTTGCGACATTCCATTTTTGTATTTGAAGACCGTAACTTTTTTGTTTTCTTTAACAAAGATAAAGTTTTCACCGTTAATGGTTACAATTCTTTTATTCATATTTTTCCTCTTTTCTAAATATCTTCTAAACGAACACTTACAAGTTTACTAACTCCAGATTCTTGCATGGTTATACCGTATAATATGTCGGCATATTCCATGGTTTTTTTCTTATGAGTTATGATAATAAATTGTGAGCGATTTTTAAGTTTAGTTATGTATTTACCAAATGTATCGACGTTAGCTTCGTCTAGGGCGGCTTCAACTTCGTCTAAGATACAGAATGGAGATTGTTTGGTTTTTATTATCGCGAAAAGCAGACTAATGGCTGTTAAGGTTTTTTCGCCACCTGATAAGAGTGTGATGCTTGTAAGTTTTTTTCCTGGCGGACTGGCGATTATTTCAACACCAGTTTCCAAGATATTATCAGGATCAGTCAGTTTTAAGGTTGCTCTTCCACCTTTGAATAATTCTTTAAAGGTTTCTTCAAAGTTTTTATTTATTTTAGTAAAGGTTTCAGAAAATTCTTGAATCATAACTTTATCCATGGTTTTAATTATCTCATGAAGGGTTTTTTCCGCTTCGTCTAGGTCACTTAACTGTTTAGTTAAGAATTCATATCTAGAACTTACTTCTTCATACTCTTCAGGAGCAGTTAAATTAACTGGTCCAAGTGAGTCGATTGTTTTTCTTAGTTTACGGACGCGCTCTTTGGCAATGTCATAATCGATTTCAAGTTTATATGTTTCTTTGGCTTTTTCATAGGTCATATGATAATTTTCACTAAGGTTATTTAAAAGATTATCTAGTTTAACATCCATTCTTCCAGATTTAATTTCTAAATCTTTTAATTCGCTTGTTTTAGCCGAATAAATACTATTTTCTTTTTTAATCGATATTTGATAATCTTCTAAGGCTTCATTTAATTCTTTTTTCTCTTTGGTTAAGTTATCAATGGTACTTGAAACTTCGTTTTTCATTTTTATGGCTGCATAATATTTTTCGAGAATATCTTCGCGTTCTTTAGAAAGAGACCCGTTTTTAAGATTATCATTAGTCTGAAGTTCTTGTTTGATTTTAGCTATTTCTTGTTTTAGAGATTGCTGCTTAGTACAGTTTGTCTCTAAGGCGTCGTTTTTAAGCATCTTATCTTTACTTAGAAGGTAAATTTTATCTTCAAAACTTTTAAGATTATAATCTGTTTCGTTAATTTGATTTTCAATTTCTTTAGCTGAGTTATCGAGCTTCTCGATTTGTTTGATGACGTTTTCTAATTCATATTTATCAGAAATGACATTTTTAGGTTTGCTTTGTTTACCACCTGTCATCGAACCTCCGATATTGACTGTATCACCGTCTAGGGTAACTATGCGGTAGCGGTGGTTTATTTTTTTACCAATGCGAACCGCGTTATCTATGTTGTCTGTGATGATAACAGTTCCCAACTGATTTAACATAACACTAGTGTATATTTTATCGTATTTAATTAGATTACTAGCCATATCGATAAAACCGTTTTCATTTTTTAAGATATTTAAAATATTAGAATCGATTGTTTTAGGTTTGATAACGTTTAGGGGGAAGAATGTCGCTCTTCCGATGGTTTTAAGAAAGTTTATTGCTTCTTTGGCATCTTTGTCGGTGCTTGTGATGATGTTGTTAGAAGCGTATCCAAGAGCAGATGAAATAGCTAAATTATAGTTTTCATCAACTTCGATTAAGTTTCCTACTGTCCCATGAATTCCTTCAAGACGTGGGTTATTTAAAACTCTTTTAACGGCCTCAGGAAGACCACCGCCATTTTCAATATTGTTTTTTAAGTATTCTTCGCGAATGTTTAGGTTGTGGCGCTGGCGAACTAAATTAGTTAACTTTTCTTCAAGTGTTTGTTTTTTATCTTTTTCAGCTTGAAGTTTTTGATTTTCTTCTTCCATTTTCTCGTTTGTTTTCTTTATTTCGTTTGAAAGATTACTGATGGTTATATCCAGTTCATCAAGGTATGCTTCTAGTGATAATTGTTCATTTTTAAGAGTTAAAATGGTTTCTTCGAGTTCTGATTTGTTTTCTTCGTGCTTTTGCTTTTCAGCTAAGAGGTCTTTTTGTCCGTCTAGTTTTTGGACTAGGGCCGTAAGTTCGAGTAATTTGTTTTGAAAGGCATTGATTTGGGTGTCAATGTCAGTTATTTTGACTTTGTACTCTTCAATTTTAGCTTCACCTAAGGTATTACTCGAAGTGATTTTTAAGAGTTCTTCTTTTAGTTTTTCGATTGTCCCTTTATTTGTTTGATATTCGAAATTTATATTCGTGATTTCTTCGGTTATTAGGGCAATTTCGATATTTTCAAGTTCACTTTTGGTTTTAGTATAGGTTTCAGCTTTTTCTTTGGCCTCTTTTAATGGATTTAATCTTTCTTCGGTTTCTTTTAGAATGTCGCCGACTCTCGATTTGTTGTCTTTGGTTCTATCTAGTTTGTGAAGGGCCTCTTCTTTTCTTCTTTTGTATTTTAAGACTCCGGCTGCTTCTTCAAAGATGGAACGACGATCTAATGGTTTACTACTGATTATTTCTTCGATTTTGCCTTGTGATATTATGTTGAAGCTTTCTTTGGCAATTCCACTATCTAAGAGAAAGTTAGTTATATCTTTAAGTCTTACTCTTCCACCGTTTAGAAAATATTCGTTAGTTCCATCACGGTATACACGTCTTTTTATTTCAACTTCATCATATTCTATAGGTAAGTATTTATCAGTATTATCAAAGATTAAGGAAACTGAAGCAACGTTCATCGCTCCCCTACTTTTACTTCCGGAAAAGATGACATCAGTCATCGATCCGTCACCACGGAGTGACTTTACTGATTGTTCACCTAAAACCCAGCGAACGGCATCGACAACATTACTTTTACCGGAACCGTTTGGTCCGACGATACCGTTGATTCCGTTTGTAAAGACGATGTCGGTTTTATCGGCAAATGATTTAAAACCATGAGCTTTTATTTCTTTTAAGTACATCTTATCACCTTATCTACTATTAATAATTATACCTTAATAACGTACAATAAGCAAATGTTTGAATCCGAAAAAAGCTTACTTTTTTAATTTCTTATAGTAAGCTTTTTCTTTTGTTTCGTCTATTTCGTCGTTTATGATACTAAAGACTTCATTTGCATCTTGAACGTTTCCAAAGATATTATGGGTTGATGATTTAACTTGATGTATTTTTAATCCTTCAGGATTTAAGTTTTCTAAGGCCTGTTGTGATGATAGTGGAACCATTCCATCGGACTTTTCGTCAAAAATTAAATCGTCCATTAAACATAGTCCCATACCAGTAAAATCACCAGCTTTTAAGCATTTTTTAAAGGTATCTTCTTCTATTCCGGTGTATATGTTGTGATATGAGTTTATTTTTGGAATCATATCTAAATTTTCTTTTTGTAAAAGTTTTTCGATAAATGTTTCATCATATTTATCTGGGTCGGCACCACCTGGAATGGCAATATCGTAATCCATATGTGAATTACTTGAGATGCCACTATAGACACTGCTTATTGCTTTAGTTATTTCTTTGGCTAAAAATTCATTGTTTATTTTGTTTTGAATTATTCTTTCTAATTTTGGATAAAAAATAGCTGGAGATGCCATAATGGTTCCTTTAAATGGAACGGCCGTAGTAAATAGATTAGTTTTGCTTAGGGCAAGAGGTCTTTTTATGTATTTTAAACTATCGAAGGCAACGGCTGCACCTTTAGAATGAGCAATTACGTTTATCGAATTTATATGTGGATTGCTTGAGATACTTTCAATGTGATTACCTAAAAAGATACTTTCTTCTTTTAACGGCGCATCATTATCTAAAAGCAGTAATTTCATGTGGATGTTTTTATCTAATTTGCCAAAATATTTAATTGCTTTATCTATATTACCAGCTTTGTCAGATACGATTTTTGAGTCTTTTGAGACATTTTCAAGACGAATTCCTGGGCAGAAGATAAAGTATTCATAATTATAACTTTCACCTGTTATAACGTTTTTTAAGCTAACTAGGGAAAGGGATTTCCCTCTCTCTTCTTCGGTGTATGGATCATACCAACTGTTATTATTTAAATCCCACTTTCCAATTATATCTACTTTTGACATAATTTCCCCTCTTTCTATAAAGATTGTTATATTGTAATACTTTTTAATTATATGTCAAGTTGGAAAATAATAATGTCAAATTTTTTAAGATAGAATTTTCTTTTTAGCTTTAGTAATTCCACTTTCTAAAATTTCATCTATTTCTCTTCCATAAGCACTTTTGGCGGCGTTATAGGCAAGCATACAAATTGTCATTGGACCGACTGCCCCAGTTGGCGGAGTTATCAGTGATGCTTTTTTAGAGACTTCATCAAAGGCAACATCACCGACAGTTTTTCCTTCTTTATTTTTATGAACTCCAACATCGATAACTACAGCGCCTTCTTTGATATACTTTTCGGTAATAAACTCTTGCTTGTTTAAAGCGGCGATAACAATGTCACTTGTTCTGGTGATTTTATATAGATTTTTAGTTTTAGAGTGACAAATGATTGGTGTTGCATTATTTTGAAGTATCAGTAAGGCCATAGGTTTTCCAACAATATTACTGCGGTTTATGATAGCAACGTTTTTACCCTCTAAATCGACATTGTATGTTTTTAATAGAACTTCGATACCATGAGGTGTGCATGGAATTAGAGTGTTTGATCCAGTGATTAATTTTCCTGCTGAGGCTGAAGTTAAACCGTCGATATCTTTTTCAGGGGTTATTAGATCTAGTATTTCTCGTTCATAATTGTTTAATGGGTATGGCAAGGGCAACTGAAGCATAATTCCGGTTACGTTGCTTTTATTTAGGTATTCAATATATTTTTCAAGTTCTTCTTTAGATGTGTTTTCAAAATGTTTACTTTCAAAATTTATTCCGGTTTTTGCCGAAATTTTTTTCTGTTTCATTTTAGAATACATAAGTCCGCCAAAATCATTGCCAATAGAAATATCTACAACGTTTATTTCTTTGTTTTTCTTTGATAGATAATCATATAATTCATCATATAATATATCACTTACTAATTTTCCGTTTATTTTGTTGTTCATTTTATTTCCTCCACTATGATTATATCATCAAAAAATGTGTTTGAATGCGAATTTTAAGGTTGTTTTTCAGATTGTTTTAACGTACGGACAAAATAAGACATCATTCAGACAAAAAAGAGCTGACAAATTAGTCAGTTCTTCAAGTTTTGTTTTGATGATCTTTTGGCGATTATTTTAAAGTTTCCTTTATTATTTTGGTTTTCAAATATAATCCCAAAGATGGCATTATTATCATTCATTTCTTCGGCCAAAACTTCTTCTGGATTTTGATATTCTTTTTCACTTCTTGGAAAATCTAGTAAATCTACATAGTCGGTGGTGGCTGTACTGTAATGTATATTTCCATCTTCTGAGGCCCACATCAAAATGTATTTGGCATTGTTTATGTATTCATACCATGGAATGCTGTTTTTTAGATATTTTTTAAATTTCTCTTCCGTTTATATCATCTCTATTATAATTTAATTTGCTTCTTCATCTATTTTGTTATAATTGTCAAATTCATTAATTGTTTTTTCTTCGATTTTTCGCCAATATGAACATGAATTATTCATTTCATAAAATGGAAAATATTCATTTTTAGGTGGATTAATGTTCGGAAAATTTCCAACGTATGAGAATTTTTTATATAATCCTCTTTCAGATTCGATTATTAGATCTTCTCTATATTTCCATAGGCGACCATTTTCGTCGGGTTTATATGTTCCGTCTTCGAGTTTTTTTAATTGCTTTTTCCGAGCTTCTTTTTCTGATTCTGTAAGTATGGCTTTCATCATGTATACTTCATCTTCATAATCATCAAAAGATGTCTTAAAAAATTTTAAATTATTTATTTCTTCTTCTGTTTTAGGAATCTTGTTATCTTTCGTTATTTTCTTCCAAACAACTGGAATGACATGATAAGGATACCATTTTGCTTCTCCTACTTTAATGACTAAAAGATATTTGCCGTATAATCCTCTTTTTTTGGCTTCTTCACTTTCAAATCTATAGGCATATACATCTCCTATTTTCCACTTGTTAATACATGGTTTGATTACTCTTACTTTTTTCTCTGGTGGCATTTCAGATTCTAGTTTTTCTTTTAATTCGTTTAATTTTTCTAGTCTTTTTTTATAAAGCTTTTCATCTTCTTGCCATGGTTCTATTCCAATTTTTTGGTCGATTATTTTTAAGGCGTCGTTTTTTACGATGTCATCTAATCTACCATATTTCCATTCTATATCAGCTAAAGCTAATATTGCTGGTACAACATCTTCTTCATCGGTGAAGTAATCAGCATTATTGTTTATTATTTCCTGATTTGCTTCTTTAGTACTTTTTCCTTCTTGAAGTAATTTGATATATTCTCCTTTTATATCTAAGGCTACATCATCTTGATATATTCCCGGTCCCCATGCGCCCATATTTTCACACTCCTTTTAATATTTATTATCTATGTTCATTATAACATTTCGTTTGATTTATAAATAGTATTTTTTATAAATATATATTTAATGTGTAAAAAAAGAACTGATTAATCCATCAGTTCTTGTTCAAGGGCCTCTAAAGGTTCATCTTTTAGTAAAGCGTTTTCTAAAGTGTATTCGGTATCACGATATTTTTTCGCACCAGTTCCGGCAGGAATTAATTTACCAATGATAACGTTTTCTTTTAGACCAGTTAAGTGGTCAACTTTACCGTGAACGGCTGCATCAGTTAATATTCTCGTAGTTTCTTGGAATGAAGCAGCTGATAAGAATGAATCAGTTTCAAGAGAGGCTTTAGTAATACCAAGTAAAACAGGTTTTCCTGTTGAAGGACGTTTACCTTCAAGGATAAGCTTCTTGTTTTCTTCGGTAAATTCATTGATATTAATCATTGTTCCTGGTAAGAAGTAAGAATCACCTGAATCAACGATTCTAATCTTAGAAATCATACGTTTTGCCATAATTTCAACGTGTTTATCAGAAATATCAACACCTTGTGAACGGTAAACTTTTTGAATTTCATATAAGATATATTGTTGAACAGTTATAGGGTCTGTTACAACTAGTAATTCTTTAGGGTTAATTGGTCCAGCGGTTAAACGCTCACCAGCTTTAACTTCTTGGCCTTTTTCAACGATTAATTTAGCACCGTAATTTGTTACGTGTTCGCGAGTTTCAACATCGTTTTTAACTGAGATTTTGAAGCTTCCACCGTCTTCTTTGATTTCAGTAACAACACCATTGATTTCAGATATTGTAGCTTTACCTTTAGGGTTACGAGCTTCAAAGATTTCGGTAACACGTGGAAGACCTTGAGTGATGTCGTCTCCACCGGCAACTCCACCTGTGTTGAAGTTACGCATTGTAAGCTGAGTACCAGGTTCACCGATTGATTGAGCGGCCATGATACCAACTGCTTCACCAATTTCAACTTCAGAACCAGTTGCGAGGTTACGTCCATAACATTTACGGCAAACACCGTGGTCGATCTTACATGTAAGAACGCTTCTGATTGGAACTTTAGTAATTCCAGCTTCGATTATCTTTTCAGCGATTCTTTCAGTAATGTATGTATCTTTTTCAACTAGAACTTCTTTAGTTCCTGGTTTTAAGATATTTTTAGATGTATAACGACCAACGATACGATCTTCTAGTGATTCGATTAGAGTTCCATCAGTATTCTTGAAGGCTTCGATAACAACACCTTGATCAGTTCCACAGTCGTTAGCTTTAACGATAACGTCTTGAACGACATCGACTAACCTTCTAGTTAAGTAACCAGCATCGGCTGTTTTTAAAGCGGTATCAACGGCACCTTTACGAGTACCATGGGTTGATGTAAAGAATTCTGATACGGTGACTCCTTCACTTAGAGAAGATGTGATTGGGATTTCAACGTAATCTCCGTTTGGCTTACTAACGATACCACGCATACCAGCAAGCTGTCCGTATTGATCGATAGATCCACGGGCCTTAGAATTAATCATCATAGAGATTGATGAGTTTGGATTAGCTTTTAACTGGTTGTTTAAGTCATCATAGATTTTATCTTTAGCATCAAACCAAGTTTGAATTACATTTTCATAACGTTCTTGATCGGTGATTAAACCACGTCTGAATTGTTTGTTGATAGTGTCAACTTTGTTTTGAGCTTCGTTGATAACATCTTTTTTGATTGAACTTTCTTTGATATCGTCGATTGAAATACTAACACCAGAGATTGTCGAATATTTGAATCCTAAGTTTTTAATCGCATCAAGCATAACTGAGGTTTCAGTTGTGTGATAACGTTTATATATTTGTGAAATTAGTTTTCCGATAACGCTTTTATTGAAAGCTGGAACTAATTCTTTGTTTTTAATTTCTTCCGGTATGTTTTTACCTTTATCGATAAAATGAACAGCTGGAGTTGATTTAGTAGCGTTTTCTGATGTTCCGTCGTTAATATATTGGAATGTATCTGGGAAAACGTCATTGAATATTAATTTACCTGGAGTTGTAACTAAATATTTGTCTAAATATTTATCTGGGAAAATCTTATGTTTGAATGATTTTACCGGAACAGCAACTCTGGCATGCATATCAACTTCGCCTCTTTGGAAGGCCATAATAACGTCATCGCTATTACGGAATGCACGTCCTTCACCTTTAGCTCCTGGTTTTTCCATGGTCAGATAATAGTTACCTAAGACCATATCCTGTCTTGGAGTAACGATTGGAGAACCATCTTTTGGTGAAAGAATGTTGTTAGAAGCAAGCATTAGGATTCTGGCTTCAGCTTGAGCTTCTTCACTAATTGGAACGTGGATTGCCATCTGGTCTCCATCGAAGTCGGCATTGAAACCTTCACAGACAAGTGGATGGATACGGATTGCTTTTCCATCGACTAATTTTGGTTCGAAGGCTTGGATACCTAAACGGTGAAGCGTAGGCGCACGGTTAAGCATAACTGGATGTTCTTTAATGACTTCTTCAACAACATCCCAAACACGTTCGTCTTGATTTTCAATCATTCTCTTAGCTGCTTTGATGTTGCTGGCAATTTCCTTAGAAACAAGTCCATGAATTACATGTGGTTTAAATAATTCAAGAGCCATTTCTTTTGGAAGACCACATTCGTGCATCTTAAGTGATGGTCCAACAACGATAACTGAACGGCCGGAATAATCGACACGTTTACCAAGTAAGTTTTGACGGAAACGACCTTGTTTACCTTTTAACATACTTGATAGTGATTTAAGTGGTCTATTACCTGGACCTGTGATGTTTTTACCACGGCGTCCGTTATCAAATAAGGCGTCTACTGCTTCTTGAAGCATACGCTTTTCGTTTTGAATGATAATAGATGGTGCGCTTAAATCGATAAGCTTTTTCAAACGGTTATTACGGTTAATAACTCTTCTATATAAATCGTTTAAATCAGATGTGGCAAATCTACCACCGTCTAATTGAATCATCGGTCTGAGCTCTGGTGGAATTACTGGAAGAGCATCCAAAATCATCCATTCAGGGCGATTACCTGATTCTAGGAATGCGTCTAAAACGTCTAAACGTTTAATTAAACGAACACGTTTTTGACTAGATGAATCTTTAATTTCATCGATTTCTTTTTTGATTGTGTCGACTTCTTTTTGTAAGTCAACTTCTTTTAATAATTCTTTAATGGCTTCAGCACCCATACCTACTCTAAATGTGTTTCCGTATTTTTCATAGTATGAGCGGTATTCCTTATCACTGATTGTCTGTTTTTTCTCAAGTGGTGTATCACCTGGGTCAAGGACAACGTAAGAGACGAAGTATAGTACTTCTTCAAGGTCTCTTGGTGACATATCTAGAACTAATCCCATTCTAGATGGAACGCCTTTAAAGAACCAGATGTGAGATACAGGAGTTGCAAGTTCAATGTGTCCCATACGTTCACGACGTACTTTGGACTTAGTTACTTCAACTCCACATCTATCACAAATGATATTTTTATATCTTAATCTTTTGTATTTACCACAAGCACATTCAAAGTCCTTTGTTGGTCCAAAGATTTTTTCGCAAAATAAGCCATCACGTTCTGGTTTTAGAGTACGATAGTTCATCGTTTCGGCTTTTTTTACTTCACCGTAAGACCAAGAACGGATTTTTTCTGGTGAGGCAATGGCTATTCTTAAGCCAGCAAAGCTATTAGCATCCATTATTTATCCTCCCCTTCCAAATTTTCTAATTCTTCGGCTGTTGGTTCTTTTAAACCAAAGTCGTCAAAATCGTCAAGTTCATGTTCAAGATCACTTTCATCAGTTTGAGCTTGATCAAGATCTTCTTCTGGTTCAGCTGTCTTTAAATTTTCAGATTTTTCGTTTTCGTCTAAGTCTGGAACAAAGCTATCTTTTTCAGCTTCTTCTAAGTCTTTTAATTCGACGAATTTACCTTCATTATTTAGAACAGTTATATCTAAACCTAAAGCTTGGAATTCTTTGATGACAACTCTGAAGCTTTCTGGAACACCAAATTCTGGTAATTCTTCACCTTTGACTAAGGCTTCGTATACTTTAACACGGCCGGTAACGTCGTCTGATTTTACAGTCATCATTTCTTGAAGAACATGAGATGCACCATACGCATATAATGCCCATACTTCCATTTCTCCGAAACGTTGACCACCGAACTGAGCTTTACCACCTAATGGTTGTTGTGTAACTAATGAATAAGGTCCAGTTGAACGAGCGTGAATCTTATCGTCAACCATGTGGTCGAGCTTGATCATATACATAACACCGACACTAATACGGTTATCGAAGGCTTCACCGGTACGTCCATCGTATAAAACCATTTTACCGTCACGGTCTAATCCAGCTTCTTCTAGAGCGTCTAGGATTTCTTCTCTGGTTGCACCATCGAATACTGGAGTTGCCATGTAGGTATTTAAGGTTTTAGCAGCCATACCTAAATGAAGTTCTAAAATCTGACCGATGTTCATACGAGATGGAACACCTAGTGGGTTTAATAAGACATCGACTGTGTTTCCGTCTTTATCGTAAGGCATATCTTCTTCTGGTAAAACTAGAGAAACAACACCTTTGTTTCCGTGACGTCCTGAGATTTTATCACCAACGGTAATTTTTCTCTTTTGAGCGATGTAAACTCTGATTTTTTTGCTTACACCAGCTGGAAGTTCATCGTCGTCCTCTTTAGTTAAAATTTGAACATCGTGAACGATTCCTCCGCCACCGTGTTGAACTCTTAGAGAAGTATCTCTTACTTCACGAGTTTTTTCACCAAAGATTGCGTGTAACAATTTTTCTTCTGAAGTAAGTTCAGCCATACCTTTTGGTGTAACTTTTCCAACTAGGATATCGTCGTCTTTAACTTCAGTACCGATACGGATGATTCCGTTTTCGTCTAAGTTTTTACGAGCTTCTTCAGAAACGTTTGGAATATCTCTAGTAAACTCTTCTGGTCCGAGTTTAGTGTCACGACATTCGATTTCATAATCTTTGATGTGAATTGAGGTGAAGGCGTCGTCTTTAACTAATCTTTCGTTTAAGACAACTGCATCTTCATAGTTATAACCTTCGTAGTTGATGAAGGCAACTTTTAGGTTTTTACCTAAAGCCATTTCTCCTTGATCTATTGAAGGTCCATCGGCAATGACATCGCCTTTTTTGATCTTATCGCCTTTACGAACGATTGGAATTTGATGATAACATGTACCACTGTTGCTTCGTTCGAAACCTTCTAAGTAATATGTATCTATTCCTTTAAGGTTTTTAACGATAATTTTACGAGCGTCGACATAGTCAACTGTTCCGTCAGCTTTAGCAACGATAACAGCGCCTGAGTCTTTAGCAGCAATCGCTTCAACACCTGTTCCAACGAATGGAGCTTCTGGTTTTAAAAGTGGGATTGCTTGACGTTGCATGTTCGCACCCATCAAGGCTCTTTTTCCATCGTCGTGCTCGAGGAATGGAATTCCACTAGTAGTAATTGATATTACTTGTTGTGGAGATACGTCCATGTAATCGATTTGTTCTTTGTTTACGATAATGTTTTCGTTTTCGTGACGAACAGGAACACGATCTTCGATGATAATATCGTCATCGTTTGTTTTAATGGTTGCTGGTGCAATATAGTATTCAAGCTCTTCATCAGCAGTCATATATTTGATTTCATCAGTTAATTTGCAATTTTCAACTCGACGATATGGAGTCATGATAAACCCATATTCGTTGACTTTGGCGTAACTTGCAAGTGATGTAATAAGTCCGATGTTTGGTCCTTCTGGAGACTCAACTGGACATATACGACCATAGTGTGATGGGTTAACGTCACGTACTTCCATACTGGCACGGTCTTTAGAAAGTCCGCCTGGTCCTAAAGAAGAAAGTCTTCTCTTATTAGTAAGTTCAGCGATTGGGTTAATTTGATCCATGAACTGAGACAATTGTGATGATCCGAAGAATTCTTTAATTGCGGCAGTTAATGGTCTTATGTTGATTAAAGTTTTTGGAGTTACTTCAGTTATTTCCTGAGTACTCATACGATCTCTAATCATTCTTTCAATTCTACTGATACCAATTCTGAATTGGTTTTGAAGTAGTTCACCAACTTGTCTGACACGACGGTTAGATAAGTGATCGATTTCGTCAAATTTACCAATTCCTTCTAATAAGTTTAAGTAATATGATAATGAAGCGTAGATATCGGAAATTGTAAGTCTTTTGATGTCGATATCTTGATCATTACCAATGACATTAACGATTTTATCAGGATTTTTCTTAGAGTATACTTTGATCATTTGAACTTTATCATAAGTATCTAAGTCGTGATTGATTAAAACTTCTTTTTTACCGTAACCGTTTTTAAAGATTGGTTTTAATTTCTCAAGTAAATCCTTAGTTATTTCTTCTCCGCTTGAAGCAATAACTTCACCGTCAACTTCAATAGTTTCAGCTAAAACACAGCCTAATAGACGGTCAGTGATGTTTAGCTTTTTATTGAATTTGTAACGACCTACTTTAGCTAAGTCGTAACGGAAGGCGTCGAAAAATCTAGTAATCAATTGGTTTTTCGCACTTTCTAAGGTTGAAGGTTCTCCTGGTCTTAGTTTAGTGTGAATATCAATTAAAGCTTCGTCGGTGTTTTTGTTCGTATCTTTCTCAATAGTTTTTAAAAGATAGTCATCTTCACCAAATAAGTCGATAATATCGTTATCACTAGATAAACCGACAGCTCTTAAAAGAGTTGTGACAGGAACTTTACGAGTTCTGTCGATACGGACATATATAATGTCACGGGCATCGGTTTCGTATTCAAGCCAAGTACCACGACTTGGAATGATTTGGGAACCAATAGTTACTTTACCATTTTTCTTGTCTACTTCTTTACCGAAATAAACAGATGGTGATCTAACTAATTGGGATACGATTACTCTTTCAGCCCCGTTGACAATAAATGAGCCACTGTCAGTCATAACAGGCATGTCACCTAAGTAAATTTCTTGTTCTTTTACTTCGCCGGTTTCGGCATTGAAAAGACGAGCTTCTACTTTAAGTGGTGCAGCATAAGTAGAATATCTCTCTTTACATTGTTTAATAGAATATCTTGGTTCGTCAAAACTGTAGTCGCCAAATTCTAAAGACAAATTTCCAGTGAAACTTTCCACTGGAAAAATATCGTCAAAGACTTCTTTGATTCCTTCAGTTAAAAACCATTCATAAGATTTCTTTTGAATTTCTAATAAGTTAGAAAGTTCAACAGTATGTTTTGTTTTTCCGTAATTTCTTCTCTCACGTTTTGCGTTGATTTTTTGAATTTTGTAAGCCAATTTGTCACCCCTATAACCTAAATTTTCGTTATTTCATGTACCCCAAAAATACATGTCACCATTTTATAATTATACTTTTGTTTCTCGCGGTTGTCAATGTTTTTTAGCAGATATTATATAAAAACCTTTATTTTTTGCGATGATGGTTACTTCGTAAATTTTACTTAAATCACGAGCTGTGGTTTTTGCTCCTTGGTTTTTATTTATAACAAATAGAAGCTTCCCATCTGGTTTTAAATGTTTTTCTGCTTCAAATAAGATTTTGTACAGTGTTTTCTTCCCTACTCTTATCGGCGGGTTAGTAACAATATAATCGTATTTTTTTGTGACGTTTGTATAAAGATCACTTTGAAAAATGTTTACGGATACGTTATTTATTTTAGCATTTTTCCGAGCTAAGTTTAGAGCTCTTTCGTTGACGTCGAGCATATCGATATTGGCAGAGGTGTTCTTTTTTAAATAGATTCCTATTGGTCCATAGCCACAGCCAAAATCAAGGATGTCCCCTTTAAGAACTTGAATGGGCAGGTTTTCGAGTAATGATCTCGTACCAAAGTCTAAGCCGTGCTTGGAGAAGACGCCGTTATCCGTTATGAATGTAAGGTCTGTGTTTTTGATTTTTACTTTTATTTCGTTTTCATTACTTTCGACGTAATCGTTTGTAAAATAATGTGACATATTATCCCTTTCTTAGCTAAAAAGCCCGCAATTATTGCAGGCCTTATTTAGAATAAACTATTTAACTTCTACAGAAGCTCCAGCTTCTTCTAATTTAGCTTTTAATTCATCAGCTTCACTTGAAGGGATGTTTTCTTTGATAGCTCCACCGTTATCAGCTAAGTCTTTAGCTTCTTTTAAGCCTAAACCAGTAACTTCTTTGATTAATTTGATAACTGGTAATTTGTTTGGACCAGCAGATGTTAAAGTAACAGTTACTGTACTTGGACCTTCGTCAGCAGCGGCAGCAGCTGGTGCAGCAGCAACGGCTACAGCACTAGGGTCAACACCAAATTCCTCCTTCATAGCGTCTACTAATTCTTTAACTTCAAGAATAGACATTTCTTTTAAACCTTCAATGAATTCTTCTTTTGTAAATTTTGCCATTTAAATCATTCCTTTCTTTATTTTTCTAAATCTTTGCTATATAAATCTAAGCAAATTGATAAGTCTCTAACTGTTCCCATCATGCCTGAAGCAAGCATAGTAAGTAATCCTTCTCTAGATGGAATATTAGATAATTCTTGTAATTTTGCTTCATCTGCGATTTCGCCATCGATAATGCCGGCTTTTAAAACTAAAGCTGGATGAGTTTTGGCGAAGTCAGCTAAAACTTTAACTGGAGCGATTTCGTCTTCAGAAAAGGCCATAGCTTTTGGACCTTTAAGTTCATCAGCTAAGTCGATTTTTAAAGTGTCGAATGCTCTTTTAACTAAAGTGTTTTTGTAAATTTTGAACTTAGAACCGGTTTCAGCAAGTTTGTTTCGCAGTTCGTTAGTGTCTTCAACAGTTAATCCTTGATATTCGAATAAAACCATTGATTTAGCTTCTTTAGTTCTTTTAGCTATTTCATCGATAATATCTTGTTTTTTATCGAGAATTTTTTGATTTGCCAAGAATAACACCTTCCTTTCTTCCACCGCAACAAAAAGCTCTACAAGACGTAGAGCTCCAAGGTTAACAAATGTCCTCGGTAGGATATTAAGCTTTTTAGCACCTACTGTCTACGGCTTTCATGTATTCATTATAGCATATTTAATTTTAGAAGTCAAAGCTATTTATATCAACTTTAACTCCAGGTCCCATTGTTGAAGATAGTGTTATGTTTTTAACATATGTTCCTTTAACAACAGATGGTTTTGCTTTAACGATAACACTTACGAAAGTTTTTAGGTTTTCAAGTAAGTCTTCTTCACTGAATGAAGATTTACCGATTAAAGCGTGAACGTTTCCGTATGAATCAGTACGGTATTCAACACGACCTTTTTTAACTTCTTCAACGGCTTTTTTAGTATCTAAAGTAACCGTTCCAGTTTTTGGATTTGGCATTAGTCCTTTAGGTCCTAAAATACGTCCGATTTTTCCTAAAGCTGGCATCATATCTGGAGTTGCAATCATAACGTCGAAGTCAAACCAGTTTTCTTTTTGAATTTTATCTAAATAATCAGTATCACCAACGTAGTCAGCACCGGCTTCTTTTGCGGCGTCGGCAGCAGCACCTTTAGCGATTACTAATACTTTTTTAGATTTACCAGTTCCTTTTGGTAAAACGATAGCTCCTCTTAATTGTTGGTCAGCTTTTTTCGTATCTAGATTTAGATGCATAGCTACTTCAACAGAAGAGTCAAATTTAGTTGTTGCTGTTTCTTTAACTAATTTAACAGCTTCTTCTTTAGTATATAATTTATGTTTGTCAACTTTTTCAGCTGACTCTAAAAATCTCTTACTCTTTTTCATTTTTTAATTCCTCCTTGTGGTTTGGTGGAAAGCGGATATTTCCTCCCACATAGGCTATACCTATGTTAATCTTCTACTTTGATTCCCATGTTTAAAGCTGTTCCGGCAATTGTATTCATTGCAGCTTCTACGGTTGAACAGTTTAAATCTGGTAATTTAGTTTCAGCAATTTCTCTTAATTGTTCTTTAGTAATGGTTCCAACGATTTCGTTTTTACCTTTTGTTCCACCTTTATTAATTTTAGCAGCTCTTTTGATTAAGAATGGAGCTGGTGGAGTTTTAACGACGAAGTCGAATGTACGATCTTCATATACGTTAATTACAACTGGTAAAACATCTCCCATTTTATCTCTTGTAGCTTCGTTGAATTTAGTACAAAATTCTCCTAAGTTAACTCCGGCTGGACCTAAAACTGTACCAACTGGTGGTTGTGGGGTTGCCTTACCGGCTTCGATTTGTAATTTGATTTGCTTAACTAATTTTGCTTTTGCCACGAAAAACACCTCCTATAATATTTTTTCGTGAGTGGTTCAAATGATTATCCGCCAACTGAATTTCAGTTTTCATTTTATGAATCTCCCACTTAAAGCTATAAAACATAGCTATTTAATAATATCACAAATTAAATAATTTGTAAACTAAGCCTTAGTAATTGTTAATCCTTTTTTAAAATGTATACGTATCATTAATTAAAATGTATACATTAATAAGTTATAATATATCTCTGAAAGGAGATGTATTTTTTATATGCATAATAAAGAATATGCATTAAAACTTATTCAAGACAAACAAAAGGGGTTAAACAATTATTCTTATTCTCAGATAGGTTCCTTAACGGGATATACTAAAACTCAAATCTATCGATTGTCCATTGAGTTAAATAAAAAGGATATTGATTCTGTTTTAGTTCATGGTTTAACAAATAAACCTTCTAATAATTCACCTTCCACCAAAGAAATCGAATTTATTAAGAACTTCAAGAATAAATATCCGGTTATTAGTATAACACAATTTCAAGATATTTATCACGAAGATGTTGTTTGGAATCCTAATATGGCAAAAATTGTAAAAGAAAATAATCTTAAAGTTCGAAGTTATTCCTTTTATGAATCTTTATATGAAAAATTTCATTGGGTGAAACCTATCAAACATAAATGCTTCAATAAGGAATATGAATCTCATCCATTAAGAGAGCCCTCATCACAAAGAGGTATTTTAATTATGATTGATGGTACCCCTCACGATTGGTTTCAAAACGGAAAAAAGTACTCTTTGCATTTAGCTATTGATGATGCAACAGGAGAAGCCTTATGTGGTTGGTTTATGCCTACTGAATGCTTGGAAGGATATGTTAGAATGCTTCAAATATTAGTCACAAAATATGGAATACCAGAGAATATCTACTGCGATAAACATACTATTCTTATTAATCCAAAAGACAGTGAATTAACCCAATTTGGTTATATATGTGCCGATTTAGGTATTAATATTATCGCTGCCAATACACCACAGGCCAAAGGCAAAGTTGAAAAATGGAACAATACAATTCAAAACAGATTAATTAATGATATCAAAAGATATAACATTAAATCTATTGATGAGTTAAATATATTTTTTAATGATTACTATTGCAATTATCTTAATCAAAAATACGCTTATGAACCTAAAGAAAGCGAATCTGCTTTTGTTCCATTAGATAATATAGATTTATCTAATATTTTTTGTATTAGAGATACAAGAACTATTCTTAATGGCAATATGATTTCTTGGAATAACAATTACTATCAAATATTAGACAAAGATAACTCTGTTAAGCAAATTTATAAAGGAACAAAAATCAAAGTATATGAGAACGTTTTAACTAAAGTCGTAAAAATTAAATATTACAATGTCTTTTACGAAACAAAGCAAATAGAAGGTCATAGACAAGATCCAGTTAAAAGAGAACAAATGAGAATAAACAATCAAAAACAACTCGAACAAGTTTTAAAAGAAAGAGATGAAAGATTAAAAGCAAGGGCGAAACGTAGTTGAGTTCATGAAACCCTTGCTTTTTAACTTTCATCGATTATACTATCGTTACAAACAAAGTTCACCTTTGTTTGTTATCAATATTATAAATCGTATACATTTTAACTAATGTTTAACACTAAGCCTTAGTAATTTGTGATAATTCGAGTTCGACAACGGTTTCTTGGCCGAACAGGTCAATTGAGACTTCGAGTTTTGCATTTGGAAGGTCAACTGATTTGATTTCACCATACATTCCGTCGAATGGACCTGAGATAACCTTGATTTTTTCACCAATTTTAAGGTCACTATCGGCTTGAAGACGACTCATGCCCATTGATCCTAGGATTTTATCTACTTCCTGAGGAGTTAATGGGAAAGGTTTTGCTCCTTTACCAGATGATCCGATAAATCCGGTTACTCCTGGAGTATTTCTGACGATGAACCAAGCTTCATCTGTCATGATCATTTCAACTAAAATGTATCCTGGGAATAGTTTGGTTGTTTTTTCTTTACCATTTTCATCAACTGATTTTACTTCGGGAACGACTACTCTTAAGATATAGTCTTCCATTCCCATAGAACTAGCACGCATTTCTAATTTTTCTTTAACTTTATTCTCGTGCCCAGAATAAGTATTGACAACATACCACTCTTTTTTCATATCTTCCATAATTATAACCTCTCTAGTAACTCTCTAATACCAGCAATAATGAAGTCTGATGCGACAAAGAAAAGACTTAAGAAGACGATGCAGAGAAATACCCAAATGGCATAGTGCATGGTTTCTTTTCCTTTTGGCCATCTAACTTTTTTCATTTCTTTGATTACGTTACCGAAAAATCCTTTGATTTTTCCCATATTTTCACCTACTTTTAAATCTTATGATTTTCTAAAATAAAAAACACTTTTATGTGCTTTTCTAGGTAAATAATAACACAAATATATAGTGTTGTCAATGAAAAATGATGAGTTTTTTTGGGTATTTATTTTGTCTTTTTTAAACATTTCGAAGATATTAGATCTTTGGCAAAAACTGTTTGAAGATATTTTCTCATTTCATCCGAATTAAGGCTTAGTGGAAGTGTAAACAATATATTTTTAGAAATAGCAAGGTTACTTTCTTTATCTAAATACCAAACGATTGGTTTTATTCTGATGTAAACGTTATCTCTAGGATGATAGGTTTCGCTAGTTGAGAGAGTGTACCCCCCTTCTTTGCCGGCTTGGCCTTTGATGATTACGAATTTTTCGTTATCGATTAAATATTCAGAATATGTTTGAACTTTACCATCAGCGGTTAATAAATGATATATTTTGGCAGTTTTGCCGGTTTCTTCAAAGAGTTTAGAGTCCGGTATTTTATATGATATTGCTTTGGCCTCGTCTTTGAACATGACTTTTTCCGGATATTCACCGTAGGTAAATTCGTAAAGGCCATCTTCGTTTTGGTGAATTTTATGATTTAGAAATTCGCGATATTCAAAAACTGGGCGGATTCCGATACTTTTTTCGGATGTCACTTGTTTCCTATGGCCTTTAGATGTAACTATATTATAAGTTAGGTCTTCGGTTTTGATAAGATAGCTATTATTCAAATGTTCTTCATAGTAAAGTGCGCTTTGGACGGTGGCATAGTCTGTGGCCCAAGCGGTTTCGGGTATTTTATTAAATAGTTCGAGTCTTCCGTTGTTTAGCTCTAGGTTTAACATTTTTGGAATAATATCGCGTTTGCGAAAGATTCCGTATATTTGATTTTCGGTGAGGATTGTAAATTTTACTTGTTTAAACATTTTGATTCCCTCTTTCTAGCCAACTAAGATGGTTGTTAAAATATCAACTCCGTCGTTTAATAGGTCTAAAACAAGATATATTTTATCTTTGAAAAAGCTGGTTGTTATGTTTTGATTATCTATCACTATGATGGTATAGGTTTTAGCTTTGGTAATTTCGACTTTACTTTGGTAACGAGAATAGCGTTTTTTTATTTTTTCGGCAGCATCGTCATCGATTTGACCATATATATATAGTTTACCTTTATTGATATAGATACTATTGCTTGTAAAACGGCGGAGAAATGGTTTGATGGTTTCATAGTTACAGATGATGGTGTCCAACGATTTTTTCTTGAAGACTTTTCTGATTTTTTTGATGTTGACTTTTTTATCTTTGCCACCACCGAAGAAATCAAATTTTTTATCGAATTTATGACGATCTGACATGATAAAACAATTATCGATGTTATCGTTTTTTTCAATAACGTCTAAAATTTGGCCGTCTAAACCGATACCTAATAGTGATCCTTTTAATTTTCGAACGATTTGGATTAGCTTTTGATTCATGTTTTTCTCTCCCTTTTGTATTTATAATAGCTTATGAGGTTATTTTTGTCAAACAAAAAACAAGCTTAATTAGCTTGGTTTTGATATTTTTCGATATATGCTTTTTCCATGTCTGTTATGTCGTTTGGACTCATAAAGATGATAACTGAGTTGTGGGCGCCGAGTAATTTATCTATTTGGTCTTTAGATATGCTTTCACTGTTTGGAATTTCTTTAATTAGATCTTCACTTGTGATGTCAAAGTCTTCTTGATTTTCTCTAGCTCCGTAGATGTCCATGATATAGGCTTTGTCCACTTTGCTTAGGACGTCGATGTAATCATCTTTAAAGGCTTTGGTACGTGAGTATGTGTGCGGACCAAAAACGACTACAGTTTTTTTGTCTGGATATTTTTGATTTACGGCTTTTAGGGTGGCTCTGATTTCAGCTGGATGATGAGCGTAATCATCTATTACGATATTATCTAGAACTGGATATTCGGTAAATCTTCTTTTAGCTCCTTCAAATGTTTTTAAAGTTTTGCTGACTTCTTTGGCTTCTAATCTTTCGTAGTAGCAGAAGCTAATAACAGCTAGGGCGTCTAAAAGCATGTGTTTGCCGAATAGTTTTAAATCAAAGTGACCATAGTAATTGTCTTCGATGAAGACGTCGAAGCTAGTTCCGTTTTCGGTATATTCTACTTCTTTAGCGATGATGTCATTATCTTCGTCTAGACCGTAATAGAATATAGGTTTGTCGACTTCTAAGCTATGAGTGTATGGATCGTCACCACAGGCGATAACCATTTTTTCGGCGTTGTTGGCATATTCGGTATATGCACTTATAACGTCGTCGATGTCTTGATAGTAATCGACGTGGTCGAGATCGATATTAGTAATAATCGCATAGTATGGATGATAGGCCAAAAAGTGTCTTTTGTATTCGCAAGCCTCTAAGACAAAGTATTTGTTTTCTTTGTTTGCATGGCCAGTTCCATCACCGATTAAGTAATTGGCTCCTCTTAATTCGTCTAAAACGTGAGATAACATGGAAGTTGTCGTGGTTTTACCGTGACATCCAGCAATAGTTATCGTTTGAAACATCGTCGTTAGTTTGGCGACCATTTCTTCATACGGATGAATTTTAAGACCCAATTCTAAAGCTCTTTGAACTTCGGGATTATCGTCTTTAATCGCACCTCCTTTGATGATATACATTCCTTCTTGGATGTTTTTAGGATCATACGATAAAACTTCGATGTTTTTTTCTTTTAACCCTTCTTCGGTAAAGTAGTGATTGTCGTTATCGCTACCTTTTACTTCATAACCTAAATCTTTTAAGATGCCTGCAAGTGCGGACATACCTGTTCCTTTTATTCCGATAAGATAGTACATGATGTTCCCCCTAACCTATAAATTCAATTAAGTACGGTCCCAATATCAGAACTAATATAAGTGGGACCACAAATATTACGGAAATAATAGAAGCTTTATTTGGAATTTTGTTGATTTGGCTTTTAACGGCCAATATTTGTTTGGTTCTCAAGAAGTCAATTTCGTTATATAGGACGTTTAAGATACTGTTACCAAACTGACTTGTCTGAATAATATTTAAAATTGTGTTGTTGATGTCGTTTGATGAAATTCTTTGATGCATGTCGCTTAATGCTTCAATCAGTGATTTACCAAACTGCATTTCAAATAAAGTCTTTTTAAATTCATCACTTATTTCAGAATCGACGTTGTCGCAGGTAACTCTAAGTGCACCTTCTAGGTTGTTACCGGATTCTAAGGTAAGTGAGAGTATTTCAAAGAAGAATATTGCTTCATTTTCGAGTCTTTTGTTGCGGATTTCAATCTTTTTAGTAATATTTAAATAATAAAATAGATAATATGTTCCAACGGCGACAAATGGCGCGAGAATGTAACCGAGGTCAGTGAGTATGACGATGAGTACGGTTACGAGAAGAGTTACTAGAAGACGGTCACGGACAAAGGTACTTACAGTATATTTGGTATCGTGACCTAAGCAATTTAAATCTTTTTCAATTTTTTCGAGTTCTGAGGCTCGATATAGTTTAGTTAGCCAGAGACTTTTTTTCATCTAAATCACGACCTTCATTATTCTTCTAATACATACTATAAAGATTATATAGTAAATTATCATAAATATCAATAAAATTATGCCAAGTTCGCTATTTATAAACGGTAAAAAGTATGTCGGATTAATGGTAGAGATAATTAATACGAATACAAATGGCATGAAAAGTAAGGTATAGACGACAAGTTTACTACCACTTGTTAAGGAATTTAATTCAAATTTAAGCTTTTGCTTTTCAAACATACTATTTTCGATGTTTTCGAATATTTTGATGATGTTACCACCGGTTTTGTTGATTATAGTCAAAGAAGCAGTTAAATATTTAGCTTCTTCTAGACCGGTACGACTGGAAAATCTTTTGAACACACTTTCGAGTTCGAGCCCATAAAGAAGTTCAAGGCTCATTTTTTTAAATTCGTCACCGATTGGTCCTTTAACTTCCCGGCCGACGATTTCGATGGCCTGAGAGATACTTCTTCCAGCTTTAAAGGCGTTGTTCATAACGGTAATAGCTGAGAGAAAATCGCTTTCTAGTTTGTAACGATATGCTTTATAACGAATTATCAAGAATACATCTAGGGCAAAAAAGCCTAGGGTATATATCAAGATAAATTCATATATGTTTAGAAGATCTAGCTGAATGGCTTTGGCAAATACGGCAATAATGACAAAGATTAAACCGATAATGATTTTGCCACTGACGATTTCAAATCCGGTTTGATGATATTTAGTTATTTTAGTGTATTTTTCTAACCTTTTTGCATATTTAGTTATGAAAACAGATTTTTTTAGTGATTTGCTTAAACTTTGAATTAATTTGGTATATTTATTTAACAGTTTATCGGTAAAGGAAACTGTTTTTTTATTTAGCGGTTCAATGGTGTAGGCATTTATTCGTTTTTCTAGTTTAAAGGCTCTTCTTAAGCGGTTAAAGTAGACTAATAAAGCTACTAAGATAACGATTATAAAGCTTAAGAGAATTAAAAGTTCGCTTGAATGGGAGACGACTTCGAGATTTAGACTTACCGAACTTGTATTTCCAGCTTCGTCGGAAACGGTATAAGTTAAGGTTTTAGTTCCAGATGTTGTTAGGTCTAAGTCTTTTAGATTGTTAGTTATTTTGGCACTTAAATCGCCATCGTGATTATCTTTAGCAGTTACTTCAGGTAAGTTTTTAATGTTAGTAATTGTAAAGTTTTCGTCTTCGATGGTGATTTCTGGCTTTTCTTTATCAATTATGTATTCGCCAGATTCTTCGGTAAATGTAAAACCAGTATTTAAGGTTACTGATACTGATATTTTATAAGTTCCAGTTGTATCTAAGGTAAAGGTGGCGGGAATGTTTTGATTGACTGTTTGAGTGTCAATTATTTCACCATCTTTATAAAGGTTGTACGTATACTCCACCATGTTTTGGTTTGGAGTAAAGGTTATGGTTAAATTTTGATTAGTCGGTGTTTGACTGTTTTTATCAAATGTTCCACCTTCAAACATAGTTTACCTCCTTACTTTCCAAAAATATCAGTTAAATCGTCAATGTCGCGAACTTTAATACGACTGTATACTTTAGGTATATATTTGTGCATGAGGAATTCACCAATTACTTCACCATTTGGCATAACTCCTGTCTGTTTAAATTTAAATATTTCTTTTTGTTCGATTTCGCCGTTTTTGATGCCGGTTATTTCGTTGATGGCACTGACTCTTCTTCGGCCGTCGGAAAATCTGGTTACTTGAACGACGATTTGAATTGCACTTTCAATATATTCTCTAATGGCAGTGACAGGGATTTCGACACCATTCATCAAGACCATCGTTTCTAGTCTGTTTAAGGCATCTTCTGGACTGTTGGCGTGCATAGTGGTCATACTTCCCTCATGACCGGTATTCATCGCTTGAAGCATATCGAAAGCTTCTTTACCACGGACTTCACCAACGATGATACGGTCAGGTCTCATTCTAAGTGAGTTGATTACTAAGTCTCTAATGGTTACGGCACCTGAGCCTTCATAGTTATCACTTCTGGTTTCAAGGGAGATGACGTGGCTTTGTTTAAGTCTTAATTCGGCGGCATCTTCGATAGTGATTATACGATCAGCTGGGTCGCAGAATGAAGATAAGACGTTTAATAGTGTCGTTTTTCCGGCACCGGTTCCACCGACAATTAGAATGTTTAATTTAGCGTGAACGCAGGCTTCTAAGAATCTTGCCATGTACGGCGTAAGGGTTCCAGTTCTTAGAAAGTCATCAATAGTAGCGAGTTCGGGCTTAAATTTTCTGATCGTTAGAACTGGTCCTTTTAACGATAGCGGTGGCAGGACAGCGTTTAATCTCGAACCGTCTTGAAGTCTTGCGTCGACCATCGGATGAGCTGTATCGATTGTTCTACCTAGTGGCTGAATCAGTCTTTGGATAACTCTTATGATGTGATCATTATTAATAAAGCTTACGGTTTCATCTTTGATTAATTTACCGTTTAATTCGATATATATTTCGCTTGGACTGTTGACCATTATTTCGGTTATTTCGTGGTCTTTTAACAGTTCGGTTAAGGGTCCAAAACCGTTTATTTCGTTATCGATTAAGTTATATATGTAACTTCTTTCGGCGTTTGATAAATCGTATCGGTCGATGATTTCACTTGTCTGTTTTTTGACAAAGTCATCCATTGTTTCGCCGTTTTTGACATTGTTATCGATTAAGTTTTGAATTATTTCATTGCGCAGTTTATCTAGTAGTTCTTTGTTAGGAAATGCGTTATAATCACTTGTTTCAACTATTTCTGGTGTTTGCGGGCGATATTTAAATTCATCTATAAATTTTTTCATGATTTATGGCCTCCTACTTTAGAAAATCATCAATAATGTGATTTAAAACTTCAATTCCTTTTTCTTTAGCATTTGCTTTATCTAATGTGGCAAGTTCACCGTTTTGAACGTATTTTTGCAGGTTACGAAGGTGAAATGACTTTGGTAAAGTGTAATCAATAGAATGGTTTAGAATTGTTTTGATATCGAATTTGCTAAATTCATCTTGGTTTAGTGATTCGTTTAAAACAATTTTATAATTTGATTTTTCCATATCTTCATAGATTGTAATCATATTTTTCATGTTACGAAAATCCATAAGGTCGTTACTTAGAAGATATATTATTTGATCACTGTTATCATAAGTAATGAGGTTTACTCCGTCAATTATATGATTAGTATCGATGAGGATAACGTCGTATTTAAAGCTTAAGCGACTTAAAACAACGTTTATGTATTTTGGATCGATTTTATAGGCCATTCGAGGGTCTTTAGGAGCAGCTAAAAGGTCTATATAGTCGTTATATTTGGTAATGTAGTCTTCGATTTGATTAAAACGATTATTGGCAATGTCGCTAGTCAAGTCGTAAAAGTCGTTTTCAACTTGAACGTTTAAGCTTGGAGCGATTACGCCTGAATGAAGGTCTAGGTCAACGATAATGGTTCGAAGTTTTCTTGTACTCAAAAGTCCGGCAATGTTTAATACTGTTGTAGTTTTGCCGGTTCCACCTTTTACTGATGTAATTGTAATTGTTTTAGCTTTAGCATTTTGCATGATATTTCCCTCTATTCTTTTATTATTTTGCCAGTTGCAAACTGTCCGATATAGGTTAGGTTGATTTCAAATTGTTGTTTAAAAAGTTCACTATAAATACCGTTTGGATTGTGAGTAATATGAATTTCTATGGAACTTTCGGTGATGTTTATTTCTTTGTTTCCTTCGAGGTTTTCATCAAGTAGACGATTTAGTTTAGATTCGAGGTTTTCATCTTCTTGGTGTTTTAGACCATATTCAATGGTACTTTTGATTTCGTTTTCGTATTTATTTTTAAGGTATGTTATATTACCTAGTTCAAAAATAAAGGCCATAAACAGAAGAAGAACAGGAAGTAAAATGACGAAGACGACGAGACTTTGACCTTTATTGTTTAAAGATTGTTTTTGAGGTCTTGATTTCATATTCGTTTCCTAATACTTGCTGAATGACTGGCGTGCTTATGGAAACTTTTTGGCTTAAGGTTAAAGTAATCATATCGTCTTTGGAATTTTCCGAAAGGTTTATGTTTTCTTCTTCTAAGTAATTGTTTAAATTAGTCATGTCCCCATTTTCATAAAGGGTGGCTACTGTTTCTAAATCGTTATTTAAGTCGAATTTCTTCAAAAAAATATTACCAATATCGATCATCGAGATAATTATTAAAAGGAGTATTGGTAATACTAATATGAATTCAACTAGTGCTTGCCCCTTCTTATTCATATTATCACTCTACCTATCATATCAATTATATCAAATTTTTAAGTAAATTAAAATAAATTATGAAATATTTTAGAACTATTTAAAAAACTCCGTTAATTGGAGTTAGTAGCTTGAATGTATTCAACAACTATTTGAGCTTCGCTGCTTGTTTCAATGCCGTCATAATCTGGATTATAGGCAATTTCAACGGTTATTTGTTTAGTTTGCCCTTGTTTTAAGGTTTCACCGATATTATACCCGGTTATATTAACGGTTACGGCAGATGAGTTTGTATCACTATTTATGATGACGTTTTCTAGCTTGGCATCAATATTTCCTTTGTTTTGGACAGTTACGGTATATTTGACACTGTCACCGGGCTCATAAAGATTTGCTTCCATATTAGCGGTTGTTTGGGTCCAGCTTGGAGATGTGGCATTTTCGCCAGAGCCTTCTGTTTCGGCTACGGCAACGTTTGTAACTTCAATGTTCCAATTACCGGTAATAGCGGTACTTCCTTTGACGTTAAAATTTGTTTGAAAGGCGGCGTAACCGACGCTCAAACAAAGTAATAGTGATAAACAAACGACTAAAATTATTTTTGTTTTTTTATTTTCTCTATGCATTGTCCTTCCCTACTTTCAATTATATTTTAACAAATTTTTTGACAAAAATAAAGAAAAAACATCTACACTTTTTAGAAGCGGCGTAAATGTTAGTTTTCTTTAGATATTTTTTTTAGTTTATATAATATATTCAAAGCATCCATTGGAGTTGTTTCGAGAGGGTCGATTTTGTCGAGTTCTTCTTCTAGTTTATTTTTTTTAGGAATTAATTCATCAATTGGCAGGGTTTCTTGAATTTTAGTGTCACGTGATTCTTCTTTGGTTTCGTATACTTTTAGGATTTCACTGGCTCTATTTATAACTTCGTTTGGAAGTTTAGCAAGTTTAGCTACGTGTATACCGTAACTTTTAGAGGCAGGGCCTTCTTTTATTTTGTGCAAGAAGGTTATTTTTCCATCTTCTTCGTAGGCACTTACATGAATGTTTTTAAGATGCTTTAGAGTTTCGTTTAAATCCGTTAATTCATGGTAATGAGTTGAGAAGAAGGTTTTAGCTTTGATGTTTTGGTGAATGTACTCAATAATCGCTTGAGCTAGAGCCATACCGTCAAAGGTCGAAGTTCCTCTTCCTAGTTCATCGAAAAGGATTAAGCTTTTATCGGTAGCACTTGTTATGGCGTTTCCAGCTTCCATCATTTCGACCATGAAAGTCGATTCTCCGCTAACTAGGTCGTCTGAGGCGCCAATTCTCGTATAAATTGCATCAAAGATTGGAAGTTTGGCACTGCTGGCAGGAACAAAACAGCCTATTTGCATCATTATTGCGATTATAGCCATTTGCCTCATATATGTCGATTTACCTGCCATATTCGGTCCGGTTATAAGTAAAATATTAGTTTTTTTATCCATGATTATGTCATTGGTAACAAATTCCGCGTTTATTACTTTTTCGACGACTGGATGACGAGATTCTTTTATACAAATTTCATCTTCGGTAATCTCAGGTTTTTCGTAGTTGTTTTCTTCGCTGATTGTTGCAAATGAAGCTAAAACATCTACTTCACTGATGATTTTAGCTATTGTTTGAAGTCTTGGAATGTATTTTTTTACTTCGTCTCTAATTTCTGTGAATAAATTATATTCGATTTCAACTATTTTTTCTTCAGCATTTAAAATTAGAGCTTCTTTTTCTTTTAGAATTGGACTTATGTATCTTTCACAGTTGGCTAGGGTTTGTCTTCTTTGGTAACCCCAATCTTCTTTTACTTCTTTTACGTTGCCTTTGCTTATTTCGATGTAATAGCCAAAGACACGGTTATAGCCGACTTTTAGATTTTTAATGCCGGTTCTTTCTCTTTCTTCGGTTTCAAATTTGGCGACAAAGTCTTTACCACCCTTTCTGAGCACTTTTAATTCATCTAGTTCGGCGTTATAACCTTCTTTAATTAGATATCCTTCCTTGGTCGATACTGGAGGATTTTCATAGATACTTTTTTCGAGTAAGTTATACAATTCATCTAGGGTTTCTAAGTTTTTAGGATAGTTTATCTTGGTTAAGATTTCTTTGATTTTTGGTAATATTTTGATAGAGTTTTTTAATTGTAAGAGATCTTTACCATTAGCTGACCCAAAGGCAATTTTACCGCTTAATCTTTCAAGATCATAGACATCTGTCAAGTATTTTTCTAGGTCACTTTTTAAAATGAATTCGTTAATTAGAGTTGCGACGGTGTTTAATCTGTACTCGATTTCGTTTTTATCAACTAATGGGTTTAACAGGTATGATTTTAAAAGTCTGGCACCCATGGCAGTTTTGGTTTTATCTAAAAGCCACAATAATGAATACTGTCTTTCTTTTAATCTTAAGGTTTCAGTTAGTTCGAGGTTTCTTTTGGTATGAACGTCCATACGCATGTGATCTTTGGTCTGCCTTATAATAACTTTTTGAAGATGAGAGAGGTCTCTTTTTTGATTATCGGCAATATAAGCTATTAGATGTTTTACGGAGATAATATATCTTTCGTCGGTTAAATCTTTATATACTGATTCGTATTTGTCCGTTGTAATGTCGGTTATAGTTGCCGTTAAGTGGAACTGATTTTTTAAAATTTCGTATATATTTTTATTAGTGTTTTCGGTCATAATTACTTCTTTGATGCCGAGGTTTACTATTTCACTGACGACTTTAGAGGTATCATGTTCCATCAAAAATGCATATATTTCTCCGGTTGTAGCATCAGCGTATGAAATACCATAACAGTTTTTAAAATCAGTAATACTGGCAATAAAGTTATAATCTGTTTTGTTTAACATATCGTCATTCATGACAGTTCCTGATGAGACTATTTGAATTATATCTCTTTTGACTATTCCTTTTGCAGCTTTAGGATCTTCTAATTGCTCACATATGCCAATTTTATATCCTTTTTCGAGTAATTTATCAATATAACCACTAGCAGCGTGATAAGGTATTCCACACATCGGTATACGCTCTTCTAGCCCGGCCGATTTACCTGTTAAAGTAAGTTCTAGTTCTCTACTTACTTTTTCGGCATCGTCAAAAAACATTTCATAAAAGTCACCTAATCTAAAGAAGATTATCAAATCTTCATGAGCGTTTTTTATCTCTAAATACTGTTTCATCATTGGAGTTATTTTGTTCATATCGACACTTTTTCTATCCATAAATCTACTTCCTTTTCTGCCTTTAGTTATTATATCATTTTTTGAGTCTGAATTTCCAGGAAATAGTAAAATTAAAACAAAAGATTGAAAACTTTTGTTTTACGAGTAATAGCTAAATTTTAAACGTTTGATTGAAGTGACTTGATTATGCATGGTGAAAGACTTGTAACTTTAGATATTTTTTGGATACTATCCTCTAGATTTAAGCAAATTCTTAGCTGTTTCGATTAGGACGTTTTCTTTACTGAATTTAATTCCATCAACTCCACCAATTTCAAGGACTTAATTTTTCGCATATTGTAATCCTTGACTACGTTCAAATTCATCCATTTCTTCTTTGTCGTAAAGTCCGATAATTCCATCGTCGTTACTCATTGCTTCAATTGTTTTCTTAAACATTATAAGTTCTTCATCTCCTTCTGATACATCTTGTAAAACACTTATTTCATCGGTTATAAGCATTACAAATACTTTTTCAAGTCTACTTAATTTGTCTTTACCTTCATTATAATACTTATGTAAGGCTTTGGCTAGATATATATCGATAGTTAAGTACGATTTATCGGTACATACTTTATTATCTTCGTCTCGCATCATTGTATTTACTATGAGGTCGCCGGTAAATGTTAGTTTAGAGTTAAAGTTTACTTGAACAACTTTTTTTGGTTCTTTGCCGGCTTTAGTAGATGTGATTACTAGTCCATGATGATAGTAATTATTTTTAATCATTTTACCTGGATTATCAGTGTTATTCATCTCGAAATTAACGATATAATTTAAAAAATGCCATAATTAAATCGGTGATTAAGCCTTTATCTTCGTATTTTTCTTTTGGAAGTTCAGTGTTTTTGAAAACTAAATTTTGAGAAATTGCATTTTCATTTAATAAAAGTAGTTTACTTAGAACATATGATAATAGTTTTTTATTTCTTGGATCTTGCCATACGGCCTTA
>ERZ1090868.154-NODE-154-length-36293-cov-10.678156_pt1 | contig 36293 bp, 30 predicted proteins | sample MGYA00478475_ERZ1090868 | MGnify/ENA primary metagenome ERZ1090868 (study PRJEB33644, sample SAMEA5815747) | chicken gut metagenome | biome: Chicken; feature: Gastrointestinal Tract; material: Caecum | place: Ireland | collected 2019-01-01 | study: A study of the...
TTTTCCCGGGGTTTTTTTTTAAACAAACACCGGGGGCCCCCAAAACTCGCACTTATATTAAAAATCTGCTGTTTTTCCCCCAAACCGCCTCCCCAAAAAACACTGCCGGATCTCCGGGAAAAGTGTCCGGGACCACTGAAAAGCATATCGGCGTCCGGCTGACTGCCGGAAGGAGACTTCCCGCGGAAGCAGCGGGTATGTTTTTCAGTAGTTTCGGAAGAACTTACGTCCTGGAGAAGTAGATCATCTGATCGAGACAGAAAAATAAGTTAAAGGAGAGCAGTTTTTATGTACAAGAGTTTTTCCATGGAACTGGCTGGCCGTACGCTTACGGTTGACGTGGACCGTGTTGCAAAGCAGGCAAACGGCGCGGCGTTTATGCATTATGGCGACACCGTGGTACTGTCCACCGCTACAGCGTCAGACAAGCCGAGAGACGGGATTGATTTTTTCCCGCTGAGTGTTGAATACGAAGAAAAAATGTACGCCGTAGGAAAGATCCCGGGCGGATTTAACAAGAGAGAGGGAAAGGCCAGCGAGCATGCGATCCTGACCAGCCGTGTGATCGACCGGCCGATGCGCCCGCTGTTTCCGAAGGATTACCGCAATGACGTAACGCTCAATAATATGGTAATGTCTGTGGATCCGAATTGCAATCCGGAGGTTGTTGCGATGCTGGGTTCCGCGATCGCAACCTGCATTTCCGATATTCCGTTTGACGGTCCCTGTGCTATGACACAGATGGGTATGATCGACGGCGAGTTGATTGTCAATCCGACGTTGGCACAGAAAGCAGTTTCCGATCTGAGTCTGACTGTCGCTTCCACCCGCGAGAAGGTCATTATGATCGAGGCGGGAGCCAATGAGATCTCGGAGGCCAAGATGATCGAGGCTATTTACAAAGCGCATGACGTCAACCAGGAGATCATCAAATTTATTGACGGCATCGTGGCAGAGTGCGGAAAACCGAAACACAGCTATGAGAGCTGCGCGGTTCCGGAAGAATTGTTTGCGGCGATCCGCGAGATCGTTCCGCCGGAAGAGATGGAAGAGGCGGTATTTACCGATGACAAACAGACACGGGAAGAAAATATCCGTGTGATCACCGAGAAGCTGGAAGAAGCGTTTGCGGAAAACGAAGAATGGCTTGCCGTGCTGGGCGAGGCTGTTTACCAGTACCAGAAAAAGACCGTCCGCAAGATGATCCTGAAGGATCACAAACGTCCGGACGGACGTGCGATTAATCAGATCCGTCCGCTGGCGGCCGAGGTGGATATCATCCCGAGAGTTCACGGCTCCGCGATGTTTACCCGCGGACAGACGCAGATCTGTACCGTAACAACGCTTGCGCCGCTTTCGGAAGCGCAGAAGCTGGACGGTCTGGACGAGTTTGAAACTTCCAAGAGATATATGCATCAGTATAACTTCCCGTCCTATTCTGTGGGAGAGACAAAGCCATCCCGCGGTCCGGGACGCCGTGAGATCGGCCACGGAGCGCTTGCGGAGCGTGCGTTGATCCCGGTGCTTCCGAGCGAGGAAGAGTTCCCGTATGCGATCCGTACGGTTTCTGAGACCTTCGAGTCCAACGGTTCCACTTCTCAGGCAAGTATCTGTGCGTCCACCATGTCTCTGATGGCGGCAGGCGTACCGATCAAAAAGCCGGTAGCCGGAATCTCCTGTGGTCTTGTGACCGGAGAGACAGACGATGATTATCTGGTTTTGACAGATATTCAGGGGCTGGAAGATTTCTTCGGCGATATGGACTTCAAGGTTGCCGGAACTCATGATGGAATCACTGCGATCCAGATGGATATCAAGATTCATGGCCTGACCCGCCAGATCGTTGAAGAGGCGATCGCGAGAACGAAGGAAGCCAGAGAATACATCCTGACGGAAGTTATGGAAAAAACGATCGCGGCTCCGCGTCCCACCGTTGGCCCGCTGGCTCCGAAGATCATCCAGATCCAGATCGATCCTCAGAAGATCGGCGACGTGGTAGGCCAGAGAGGTAAAACCATCAATGCGATCATCGACGAGACTGGCGTTAAGATCGATATCGATGATGACGGTTCCGTTTCCATCTGTGGTACGGATCAGGCGATGATGGATAAGGCGGTAGAATATATCCGCATTATCACAACGGAATTTGAAGCCGGACAGATCTTTACCGGAAAAGTAGTGAGCATCAAAGAGTTTGGCGCGTTCCTGGAGTTCGCCCCGGGAAAAGAAGGTCTGGTTCATATTTCCAAGATCTCTAAATCCCGGATCAACCATGTGGAAGATGTTCTGACCCTGGGAGACGTAGTCAAAGTCGTGTGCCTTGGCAAAGATAAAATGGGAAGAGTAAGTTTCAGCATGAAAGACGTTCCTGCGAATGCGTAAAGTATTGCTGAAACGTCTTGAACATCGGATCGGACAGAAACGATGAGTGGCAAAGACATATAGAAGGGCTTTGGGACAGGGCGTAAAGCCTTGTCCTGAAGCCTTCTTTTTTCACCGGCTGACGGAAGCGGAATCATGTTCCGGTGAAAATTGTTTGCGGAAGAAAGGTAGAAAAGGGAATGAGGTATCACAATATTACAAAGGATGACATGTTGAATGGAGATGGACTGAGAGTGGTATTGTGGGTAGCCGGGTGCAGCCATCACTGCAAAGGATGTCAGAATCCGATCACCTGGGACCCGGACGGAGGAATTCCATTTGACGAGGCCGCAAAGCAGGAAATCTTTGAGCAGCTGGACAAAGATTATATTTCCGGGATCACGTTTTCCGGCGGTGATCCGCTCCATCCGGCCAACGAGGCGGATGTGACGGCGCTCGCAAAGGAAATCAAAGAAAAGTATCCGGCAAAGGATATCTGGCTCTACACCGGATACCGGTGGGAAGAGATCTGCGATCACGAGATCGCCGCTTACGCGGATGTGGTGGTTGACGGTCGGTTTATTCTGGAACAGCTGGATGTAACGCTTCCATGGAAGGGAAGCCCGAACCAGAGAGTGATCGATGTGAAGAAGACGATGCAAAAAGGAAAGATCGTACTGTTTGACGAGGAGGAAAAGGATGGAGAAGATTAAGATACAGTATCTGAACGATGAGATCGAAAGACTCCATTATATCGACGGGAAGTCTGACTGGATCGATCTGCGCGCGGCGGAAGATGTGGAGATGAAAGCGGGAGAATTCCGCCTGATCCCGCTGGGCGTGGCGATGCAGCTTCCGAAAGGGTATGAAGCACATATCGTTCCGAGAAGCAGCACATTTAAAAACTTTGGGATCATTCAGACAAATCACATGGGGATCATCGATGAGTCTTACTGCGGTCCGAATGACTGGTTTTATATGGCGGCATACGCCCTGCGGGACACGGTGATCCATAAAAACGACAGGATCTGCCAGTTCCGGATCCAGAAACATCAGCCGGAGATCGTCTTTGAGGAAGTGGAACGCCTGGAGGGAGAAGACCGCGGCGGAATCGGAAGCACGGGCGTGCGATAACATTTCCGGAAACACTGAAACATACATGTGTCTTACTAAGAAAAGTTCAAAAAGTTCAATTTGGAAACGGTAAAAGTAGCATTTTCTGGTTCAAAAAAAGAATAATTTCATCCCCCAATATTGAATATAAAATGTATACGTGGTAATATAAGTTCAATGAATTCAAATAAGTTCATTTTTTCAATGACAAAGAAATGAACTTATTTATGGAATGCTTTGTCTGGATCATATCTTTTGGAACGGACGGTGAACAGACAGTCTGCTTTTACGAGCAGGATCATTGAATTTTGGGAGGATAATGAGATGTCGAATGAATTGTTTGCGCAGAGACTGAAGTCGGCGATGGAACAACAGCATATGAAACAGGTGGATCTGGTCCGTGCGGCGGAAGAACGCGGTCTGAAGCTTGGGAAAAGCCATGTGAGCCAGTATGTCAGCGGAAAGACCGTGCCGCGGGAGGAGATCCTTCGTTTCCTTGCAGAGACGCTGCAGGTGGATGCCGGTTGGCTGACCGGAGACGATGAAACAAAGCCTGCGGATGGGGAACCTTATGTCCGTGAATTCCGAAAATCCACGAAGCTGGATCACGTTCTGTATGACGTCCGCGGACCGGTGGTGGAAGAAGCGGACCGCATGGAAAACGAAGGGGTCCGGATTTTGAAACTTAATATCGGAAATCCGGCGCCTTTTGATTTTCATGCTCCTGACGAAGTGGTTTTCGACCTGCGCCGCCAGCTGACAAAGTGTGAAGGATATTCTCCGGCCAACGGTCTGTTTTCCGCCAGGAAAGCGATCATGCAGTATGCACAGCTGAAGAAAATTCCCAATGTCTCCGTGGACGATATTTACACGGGCAACGGCGTCAGCGAATTGATCAATCTGTGTATGTCCGCATTGCTGGACAATGGGGATGAAATTTTGATCCCCTCTCCGGATTATCCGCTCTGGACAGCTTGCGCGACGCTTGCGGGAGGAAAGGCGGTACATTACATCTGCGATGAGCAGTCAGACTGGTACCCGGATCTCGCAGACATCCGCAGGAAAATCACTTCCCGCACAAAGGCGATCGTAATCATCAATCCCAACAATCCTACGGGCGCGCTTTATCCGAGAGAGGTACTGCAGCAGATCGTTGACATAGCCAGGGAGCATCAGCTGATGATCTTCTCCGATGAGATTTATGACCGGCTGGTAATGGACGGCGAAGAGCATGTTTCCATTGCGTCGCTTGCTCCGGATCTGTTCTGTGTAACTTACAGCGGACTGTCAAAATCCCATATGGTTGCCGGATTCCGGATCGGATGGATGATCCTCAGCGGCAATAAAAGGATCGCGAGAGACTACATCGAGGGGATCAAGATGCTCTCCAATATGAGACTCTGTTCCAATGTTCCGGCACAGTCGATCGTGCAGACGGCTCTGGGCGGATTTCAGAGTGTAAACAGTTATATAGAACCGGGCGGAAGAATTTATGAACAGCGGGATTATATTTATCATGCGCTGACAGAAATCCCGGGAATCACAGCGGTGAAACCGAAAGCGGCGTTTTATATTTTTCCGAAACTGGATATTAAAAAGTTCCACATCGTGGACGATGAGAAATTCGTTCTGGACCTGTTGAAAGAAAAGAAGATCCTTCTGATCCACGGCGGAGGCTTCAACTGGCATCAGCCGGACCATTTCCGGGTCGTTTACCTGCCGAGGCTGGAGGTATTAAAGGAAGCAGCTGGAAAGATCGCAGATTTTCTGAGTACGTACCACCAGTAGAAAAGACAGTCTGGATATCGGGATAAGCCGCCTGCCGTCGCGCTGCTCACGCTCTGCGTGAGTAGATACGCAAAACCGGCGGAACGGTGAATCTGAACAGATGATAGGAAAAAGACAGACACTTTTGGGAGAGTGTCTGTCTTTTTCCGCACTTTGGCAAAATCAATGTATGCCATAGCGTTTTTTTGCCCAGTGGATTTCTGCTGTGTTTACTGCTTCATCTGTACAGTGTTATTCGAAATCTTGAATTTTTTGAAGCTGTTGATAAAGCTGGAGATCCGGCTGTACCCATACTGTTTGACGTCGAATCCTCCGAAATGACTGCGGAGTGCCTCGTGAATAATGCTCAGGTTGTCGACCCTTCCATTGTTATTCTGGATAAATTCTGTCAGGAATTTTTCGATTTCCGGCCGGGAAACGGTGCTGTGCTTTTCTTTGACCAGATAGTTATGTCCGGCTTTGATCAATTCAATATCGTCCATGCTCTCGAGAAACGTGGACAGTTTGGAATATCCGTAATTTCGTACATCAAATTCGGAGAACTTTTTCTGCAGGATATTGCCGACTTCGCTCAGAGTCGTATTTTTTCCGTGGTCATTGTTGTCTGTGAGGATCCTGGAAACGGTCCGCTCAATTTCCGCCTTGCTGGTGATCGCGGGCGTCTCTTCCATGGAACTTCCGTATCGGATAGAGGAATCTGAGATCGCATTGCCGGACGGCGCGACATCGTCCTCATTCTGGGAAATGATCTCGAGGATTTTAAAGGAATCACAGGCGACGCGAAAAGAGGAGGGTGTTTTCTGCTCTCCCATACCGAGCACATACATACCGGATTCCCGGAGACGCTGGGCGAGTTTCGTAAAATCGGAATCGGAGGATACCAGACAAAAGCCTTCCACATGATTGGAATAGAGAATGTCCATTGCGTCGATGATCATCGCAGAATCCGTGGAATTTTTTCCGTTGGTGTTGCTGTACTGCTGAATGGGATTGATGGAATACTGGAGGAGTTGTTCTTTCCAGCTTCGTTTTGAGATGTCTGTCCAGTCTCCGTAGATACGTTTGTAGGTGGCGACCCCCTGGTCGGAGACTTCATCGAGAATGTATTTGATATACTTTGGAGAAACATTGTCGGCGTCGATTAGCACGGCAAATCTCCTGTCTTTCTGCTCCATAGGCGTTTTTCCCTCCTTAGGGGTCCAATCTCTTTTGGCCCCCACATATATACAGTTTAGTATAAATTTTCTGTCCGGTCAATGGACAAAGCGATGTTTTTCCCGGCGAATTTTTGTTGAATTAGAATTGAAACACAGGGAGAAATATAGTAGACTGGACAAAAGGCTGGGACAAAGAACCGTCGGAAAACCGTATGCAGCAGGCAGACCAGGTGGCTGGGACGACAGCAGAGAGTGTGCAGGGAAAGAAAGGTGAGAAAATGATATTGGATAGTTTTTTGAGGGCAGCAGAGTCTGAGGGTGTGCTGCCTTTTGGCGGAGAGGTGCGCAGAGACGGCCGGATCACGGAAAGCTGGGAACAGACGCCCGGAAAACGGTATCCGGTATATTCCGCAGCGAAAAGTTTTACCTCCACAGCTGTGGGATTTGCTGTGGACGAGGGGAAAATGAAACCGGAAGATCCGCTGGAAAAGTTCTTTTCAGCGGAGTTGGCCCGGGTGGACCAGACAAGCGGAGATTTATGGAGAAGCGTGACGATCCGGCGGCTGCTGACGATGACTGTGCCGGGTCTGCCCTTCCGGCCGTCGGGGGAAGACTGGCTGCTGGACTGCTTTTCCAAAAGGATCGACGCGGAGAAAGGGGCAGCCTTTTCGTATTCCAACCTGCCGGCTTACCTGGCCGGCGTCGCTGTGGAGCGGTCTGTCGGAGAAAATACGGCGGCTTATCTGGAACGGAAATTGTTTTCCGAAATGGGTATTCCGACGCCGCCGATGCAGTACTGTCCGAAAGGACATTTTTACGGGGCCACGGGAATGGAACTGACGCCCGATGAGCTGGGCGCTCTCGGACAGCTGTATCTGAACCATGGACTGTGGGACGGACAGAGGATCCTGTCGGAATCCTGGTGCCGGGAAGCGGTCAGGCGCCAGGTGGAGAACCGGGAAGGCGGATACGGATACTTTTTCTGGGTACGTCCGGACGGCGGGTTTACGATCCGCGGCAAATGGGGACAGAGATGCTATGTCTTTCCGGAACAGCAGACGGTAGTGTCCTGGGTCTCTCATCTTCCGGAAACGGAGCGGTGTGAACGTCAGGAACAATTGTTTCAGGAGGCGGCTCAGGAAGCCGGTCTGATGTGACAACCGCCGGACGGTAATATTCCGTGCGGGCCGGAATCAGAAGATCTGTTTATTGGTACTATAACAGCAGGATAATAGAAGAGAAGAGCAGGAAAAGATAAGCAGGATCTGGAGATCTGCGGTATAGTATCATATATTGACGCAGTAAATGCGTCAAGAGGAGGAAAGTTTGGAAGTAAACTTCCAAATCTACCATTATTGACGCAGTGAATGCGTCAAGAGGAGGAAAAGATGAATCAGAAAGAGAGAATGCTTGCGGAACTTCCGTACCGCGCATGGCTGGATGGGCTGGCGGAGGAACGCCAGGAGGCAAAAAAGAAGGTATTCCGTTTTAACCACACGAGCCCGGAGAATCAGGAGACACTGGACCGTCTGATCCGTGAGATCATCGGTGTTCATGGGGAACATCTGACGGTGGAGCAGCCGTTTCACTGTGATTACGGCAGTAATATTGAAGTGGGCGAGAATTTTTTCGCCAATTATAACCTGACGATTCTGGATGTCGCAAAAGTGGTGATCGGGAGCAACGTCCAGATCGCGCCGAACGTATCCATTTACACGGCAGGACATCCTCTGGATCCGGAGGCTAGGAACTCCGGATATGAATACGGGATCGGGATCACGATCGGAGACAACGTGTGGATCGGCGGGAATACTGTCATCAATCCGGGCGTTCATATCGGCGATAATGTGGTGATCGGTTCCGGAAGCGTTGTGACCAGGGACATCCCTGACAATGCGATCGCAGTCGGAAACCCGTGCAAAGTGCTCCGGTATCTGACGGAGGAAGATAAGAAATATTATTACAAAGACCGGGAGTTCGACGTGGATTTCAGAGAATAAAGAAAACCGGCGTGTGGTTTCAGAGAGAAACTGCACGCCGGTTTTCTGCATTTTTCAGGAAATCTCTACAGGGAGACTACTGCTGCGCTGTTTTGCCGCCTTCAGCCACTGTTCCAGCGGTTTCCGTATGGGAGGAGAGAGTTTATCCGGGATTTCGTCAGGAGCAAAGAATCTCAATTCCTCCACTTCGCTTTCCTGCCGTTTTAACGTTCCGGTATAGTCTTTGCAGATGTAGACGATATCAATGTTGGAGACCTCGTCACCGTTCGGATATATGTAATGCAGCTCTTTTCCGGAAAAAACTCCGAACAATTCCAGACTGTTTGCGGTCAGGCCCGTCTCTTCCAGAAGTTCCCGCTTTGCTGCGTCTTCCACGTCTTCATCCAGCTCGACAGAACCGCCGGCATATCCCCAGCAGTGATTGTCGCTTCTTTTCTGCAGAAGGACCCGTCCCTCTTCATCCTCAACGATCACACTGGCGCCGACCTGCAGCAGCGGCCTGTGGCCGACGATTTTTCTTAAATCCATAATATAATCAGACATAGAGCATTCCTCCGAAATGATTTTGACGAATATGTCACCGAGAGACTTCATTTTCCAAATTGTACCACAGGTTATCCGGGAACTGCAACCTCCGTTTTGCAGGCAGAACGGTTACAGCATCCATCCATATAAATGCGCAGACATGGCTGAACGGTAATCCATTCAACAGACATAAATGAAAAAAAGTATTCAGCATCTATCGGTTTTGTGGTATCATAGGAAGGAATATGGAAAAAGGAGCATGAAGAACAAATGAGTATCCGGATGATTGGAATTGACCACAGCCTGGCAGGACTGGATATCAGAGCGAAGTTTTCGTTTACCAAAAAAAGCGCTGCGGAGGCGATGGAACAATTCAAAGAACTGGAAGGCGTCAAGGGCTGTGTCCTGCTTTCCACCTGCAACCGCATGGAACTGTGGGCGAGCACCACAAAGGAATGCGGGCAGGATCTTCTCGTCTGGCTGTGCCATTACAAAGGGCTGGCGCCGTTTGAGTACGACCGGTATTTTGTAAAACGGGAAGGAAAGGAAGCGGTGGAACATCTGTTTTCGCTGGCCTGCGGACTGAAATCCATGATCCTGGCGGAGGATCAGATCCTAACACAGGTGCGGGAGGCGTTGTCTCTTTCCAGAGAAAATTACTGCGCGGACAATGTGCTGGAGGTGTTGTTCCGAAGCGCAGTGACGGCGGCGAAGCGGGTCAAGACCGAGGTAGTCTTCACCCACGCAAACAATACCGCCATGGACCGGGCCATTGCCATGCTTGCGGATACAGGTTACAGCCTGAAGGGAAAAACCTGTATGGTGATCGGAAACGGAGAGATGGGGCGGCTGGCCGCGCTGACCCTGAAGCGGGCAGGGGCTGATGTGACTGTCACTGTGCGTCAGTACAGGAGCGGCGTCGTCAATATTCCGGAGGGGTGCAAAAGGATCAATTACGGGGATCGGATGGAATTGTTTCCTTCCTGTGATCTTGTGGTCAGCGCCACATCCAGTCCCAACTATACGATCCGCAGAGAACTTCTGGACGGGCTTTCCCTTACGCATCCGATGATTCTGATTGATCTGGCGGTGCCGCGGGATATCGAACCGTCGATTGGTGACATGGAGCAGATCACGTTGTATGATATCGACGCCTTCCGTCTGCGGGGAGACGAAGGAAACGAGGCTGCGCTGGAGCAGGCGCACAGGATCCTGGAGGAGGAGATGGGCGACTTCTATCTCTGGTATGAAGGAAGAGATCTTGTGCCGAGGATCAAACATGTGGAGACGGAAGCAGTGGAGGACCTGAATCTCCGGATCCAGAAGATTCTGCGGAAGCTTCCGATGGAGGAAACAGAGCAAAATCACCTGAAACAGCAGATCGACACGGCGGTGGAGAAAGTAGTCAACAAGATGCTCTTCGGAATGAAGAATACCATGGAAAGAGAAAATTTTGTCGCCTGTCTGTCAAGCCTGGAGGAATTGTATAAATCAGAGTAGGCTCACCGTTCCGTCAGGTCTGTGCATTTATTGCACAGACTGTATGAAAACATGGCGCTTGCGGGCGGAGGCAGGCTGTTATTATGAGAGAAGAAAGGACCGCGCAGGCGGTCCGGGAGGATAGATGATGAAAATTCGGATTGGCAGCAGGGAGAGCCGGCTGGCGGTGATCCAGAGTGAGATGGTTCAGCACTGGCTGGAGGAGACGATCCCGGGGGCCGAGGTATCAATTGTGACGATGAAGACGACGGGGGATCTCATTTTGGACCGTCCTCTGGCGCAGGTAGGGGGAAAGGGCCTTTTTGTAAAAGAGCTGGACCGGGCGCTGCTGGAGGGAAGGACGGATCTCTCCGTCCACAGCCTGAAGGATCTCCCGATGGAGGTTCCGGAAGAACTTCCGGTGGTGGCATATTCCGGGCGCGAGGACGAGAGAGATGTTCTGATCCTTCCGGAAGGAGCGGACAGCATTGACTTTTCCAAACCGATCGGAACGTCGAGCCTTCGGAGGATCCTGCAGCTGAAACGGCTGTACCCGGAGGCGTCTTTTGAGAGTGTGAGGGGCAACCTGGTCACCCGTCTGAGAAAGCTGGAGGAAGGCCGGTATTCTGCGCTGATCCTGGCAAGCGCCGGAGTTAAGCGGATGGGCCTGGAACACAGGATCAGCCGTTATTTTTCTGTGGACGAGGTGATCCCCGCAGCGGGCCAGGGGATCCTGGCAGTGCAGGGAAAACGCGGACAGGACTACAGTTATCTGGAAAAATATGACGACAGGGAAAGCCGTTTTGCGGCTCTGGCGGAGCGGGCCTTCGTCCGGGCGCTGGACGGGGGATGTTCCTCCCCGGTGGCAGCCCATGCGGTGATTTGCGGGGACCGGCTGACTCTGACAGGATTATATTACGGCGGAGACGGAGATCAGTATGAGACAGCAGTTCTCGAAGGAGCCGTTTCCGACGCGGAGAAAATCGGACTGGCGCTGGCCGGACAGTTCAGAAAGGATTTGCAGACAGAATGAAAGAGCAGGAGAAATGGAAAACGGCGGACGTTCCGGCTGTGAGCGGTAAAGACAGAGCGGCGGAACGGGAAGGAAAAGTCTGGCTGGTAGGAGCGGGTCCTGGTGACGCGGGCCTTCTGACACTGAAAGGCGCCCGTGTGCTGGAACAGGCGCAGGTTGTCGTATACGACAGTCTGGTCGGCGACGGCGTGCTGGCGATGATCCCGCCGGGCGTAAAGACGATCAACGTGGGAAAACGTGCGGGTCATCATACGATGCCCCAGGAACAGATCAACCAGGTGCTCCTCGAGGAAGCAAAAGCCGGACAGCGTGTTGTTCGATTGAAAGGGGGCGATCCGTTCCTGTTCGGACGGGGCGGAGAAGAACTGGAATTGCTGGCGGAGAATGGGATTCCTTATGAGATCGTTCCGGGGATCACCTCCGCTGTCGCTGTTCCCGCATACAACGGAATTCCTGTGACCCACAGAGATTTCTGTTCGTCGGTGCATATTATCACGGGACATCAGCGAAAAGGCGAACCTCTGAAGATCGACTTTGACGCATTGGTGCGGACAAAGGGAACGCTGGTGTTCCTGATGGGGATTTCCGCCCTCCCGTCGATCATGGAAGGACTGCTGGCGGCGGGAATGTCCCCGGATATGCCCTGCGCCGTCCTTTCCCGTGGAACCACTGCTTTCCAGAAATGTCTGGAAAGCACAGTCGGGGCAATGGAACAGACGGTGAAAGCGCGAGGTGTTGTGACACCGGCGATTATCGTCGTCGGAAAAGTCTGCGGACTTCACCGGGAGTTTTCCTGGTATGAAAAGCTTCCTCTGGCCGGATGCCGTGTCATCGTGACGCGGCCGCGGGGACGTTCCGGAAAAATGAGCCGTCTCCTTCGGGCCAGGGGCGCAGAGGTTCTGGAACTTCCGTCGATCGAAACGGTTCCGGCGGATGATCTGTCCGGACTGGACGCGGCGCTGGGGCGGCTGGAAGCGTATCAGTGGGCTGCGTTTACCAGCGGATACGGTGTGAAGATTTTTTTCGCGGAACTGCTGAAGAGCGGCCGTGATGCGCGGGCGCTGTCCGGACTGAAATTCGCGGCGATCGGGGAGGGCACCCGGAAAGCCTTGGCAGAACACGGGATCCGCGCCGATTTGGTGCCGGAGATCTATGACGGCGTGCATTTAGGCAAAGCGCTGGCGGAGGTCTGTACGCCAAAGAGTAGGATTTTGCTGCCCCGTGCCGCCATCGGTTCCGAGGGAATCCTGGAGGCGCTGACTGTGCGGGAGGACCTGACGGTGGAGGATCTGCCGATCTATGAGACGAGGTATATCCGGCCGGAGGTCCTGGACGAGACGAAGCTGTTTGAGGACGGGGCTGTGACGCTGGCAGTCTTTACCAGCGCATCCACAGTCCGTGGATTTGCTGCGGCGGTTCCGGAGATGGATCTGCGCCGGGTGACTGCAGTCTGCATCGGACAGCAGACCGCTGCGGCTGCAGGAGCGTATGGTATGAAGACTGTGACGTCTGAAAAGGCGACGATGGAAAGCCTCGCCGCATGTGTGGAACGTGTTTATCTGTCCATGCGGCGGGAACCGTAACTGTTCAGCACGCTGAATGGTTATAGAGAAACAGAAGGAAGAGAACATGAGAGGATAAGTTTGGAAGAAAACTTCCAAAGCTACCCTTGTGACGCAGTAAATGCGCCGGGAAGGAGAAAAGATGAAGACAGAGACATCAGAAAGATTATTCAAAGAGGCAGTGAAATATATCCCGGGAGGAGTCAATTCGCCGGTCCGCGCTTATGGAAATGTAAACATGAGCCCGCGGTTTATCCAGGGCGCTACGGGACCATATGTCTTTGACGCAGACGGGAACAAATATGTAGACTACGTCTGCTCCTGGGGACCGATGATCCTCGGGCATAACAATCAGGAAGTACTTAATGCGGTGGTGCGGGCCTGTGACAACGGGCTCAGCTTCGGCGCTGCGACGGAACTTGAAGTGGAGATGGCAAAATTTATCTGTGAGAATGTTCCGGCTGTCGAGATGATCCGTATGGTGAATTCCGGAACCGAGGCAGTCATGAGCGCAGTGCGTGCGGCAAGGGGCTTTACCGGAAGAAATAAGATCATCAAATTTATGGGATGCTATCACGGACACAGCGACTGTCTGCTGGTAAAGGCCGGCTCCGGAGTCATGACTGCAGGAATCCCGGACAGTGCCGGTGTGCCGAAAGGTTGTACCGAGGATACGCTTTCCGCTGTATATAATGATCTGGACAGCGTGGAGGAACTGCTGGACAGCAACAAGGATCAGGTGGCGGCTGTGATCGTGGAGCCGGTGGCGGCGAATATGGGTGTTGTGCCGCCGAAGGAAGGATTTCTCCAGGGACTGCGCCGTCTGTGTGACAAGCACCAGGCGCTGCTGATCTTCGACGAGGTGATCACAGGTTTCCGTCTGGGATTCACCGGCGCTGCCGGAAAATATCAGGTGCGCCCGGATCTTGTCACTTATGGTAAGATCATTGGAGCCGGAATGCCGGTGGGCGCTTACGGCGGAAGAAAGGATATCATGCAGATGGTTGCTCCCTGCGGCCCGGTCTATCAGGCAGGCACACTCAGCGGAAATCCCGTGGCGATGACGGCAGGTCTGACTCAGCTGAAATACCTGTATAACAATCCGAAGCTGTATGAGGATCTGAAGGCAAAAGGCGAGAAATTGTACGGAGGAATGCAGGAACTGCTGTACCGGTACCAGGTGCCGTACACCGTAAATTATGTGGATTCCCTGGGATGCATGTTCTGCACCTCCCATGAAGTGAGCAACTACGCGCTGGCAAAGACCTCAGATACCGCGGCCTTTGCGGATTACTTTGCATGGATGATCAATCACGGCTACCATCTGGCTTCTTCTCAGTTCGAGGCGATGTTCCTGTCCGAGGCGCATACGGATGAGATCATTGACGAGACACTGAATACAGTGGAAGATTATCTGAGGGAGCGGAAAGAATGAAAACAGGTCTGGAGGATGCCTATCTTGTAAAAGGCGGGAAAAAACTCCGCCTCGGATATACGACGGGTTCCTGTGCCGCTGCGGCGGCGCAGGCCGCGGCAGTGTGCCTTCTGACCGGCAGAAGACCGGAGTGTGCGGAACTGATGACGCCGAAGGGGATCAGGCTCTGCCTTCCGGTCCGTTTTTTTGGGCAGACGCAGGAAGAAGTGACTTTTGGCGTGCAGAAAGACGGAGGCGATGATCCGGATGCGACGAACGGTCTGTGGATTCTGGCGACGGTAAGCCGGATTCCCGAGCCGGAGGTGGTGATCGACGGCGGAGCGGGTGTTGGCCGTGTCACAAAGCCCGGTTTGGATCAGCCTCCGGGAGCCGCGGCGATCAACCGGGTGCCCAGGGCGATGATCCGGGAGCAGGCAGAAAGCGTCATGCGCAGGGAAGGCTATTCCGGCGGAATCCGGGTTGTGATCTCAGTACCGGAGGGCGAGGAGACCGCAAAACATACGTTTAACCCCCGTCTCGGCATTGTCGGGGGAATTTCGATTCTGGGAACCAGCGGGATTGTGATGCCGATGAGCGAGGAAGCGCTGATCGCGACGATCCGGGTGGAGATGGAAGTACGGCGGGCGTCCGGGAAAAGATTTCTACTGATGGTGCCGGGAAATTACGGGGAGGATTTTCTTGCCCGGTACCCGCAGGTCGACACGGAGCAGGCGGTAAAGTGCAGCAACTATGTGGGAGCTGTACTTGAGATGGCTGTGGAGATGGGATTCGAGGGGATCCTGTTCGTGGCTCATATCGGAAAATTTATCAAAGTATCCGGCGGGATCATGAATACACACTCTCATCAGGCGGATTGCCGCGCGGAGCTTCTGGCTGCGCAGGCGATGCGCGGCGGGGCTGATCCCGGAACTGTCCGTAGAATCCTGGAGACGGAAACCACAGAGGAAGCAGTGGAGATTTTGAAAGAAGACGGATGTCTGGACGATACGATGAGAGAAGTGATGAAGCGGATCGTCTTTTATATGCAGCATCACACGGAAGGGAAGATCCGCACCGAGGCGGTCATTTTTTCCAGCAGATACGGCGTGCTGGGAGAGAGTGAAGGCGCCGGGGAGATGATCGAAAAATTTCGGAGAGAGGAATGAAAATGGGTGAGGTATATTTCCAGAAAGAGTATCGTTACAGAAAAAGACCGGAGACACAGCGAAAACCCGGAAAAAAGATAAGGATCAAAACAGAGTTTGCCAGGGAAGGAAAGCTCTGGAAAATTCCGGCAGTCTATCTGTTTGAGGAAGGGGTGGTGATGGATCTTTGCTGCCGGATCGACCCGGGCAGCGTCAGGGAGTATTACGGCGAACGAAAACGGTTATCGGAGAAAGGATGGAAAGACCCGGAGAGTTTTGCGTTTCTGGAAGCAAGGAACCCCTGGCCCCGGAGCAGATGTATCAATCTGAATGTCAACGGACAGACGCTTTTGCCGGAAGGTTCCACCGGCGGCGCATGGATACCTGAAGACAGGGACGGTGAGATGGAAACAGCCGATATGTTTCAGGATCCGGAAATCCGGAAGATCCTGGATGACTATCGGTGTGACCGGGAACATGCCTGGTACTTTATGCGCTCTTGTTTTCGATGGGCGGCTGGAGAAAAGCAGGAAATGCCAAAGACGATCCGTACCATGACGGCGGAAATCGCAGAGGAACCGCGCACAATCCCGGGATTCTGCTTTGTGACCAGGGACGGTGAGAAAGTGAGAAGAATTCCCTTTTTCTGTCCTCTGAGCGGAGAAAAAGGCGTGTTAATCATTCAGGAGTGTTTTTCAAGAAAACTGGAAGAGGACTTTTTTGAAGGAACGTTCCGCTCTGGGCGAAAGGCAGAAGACAGCTGTCGCGGAGCGGAGGTGGACGTGGAATACCCGTTGTACCAGAATGTGATCTCCTGGAGCACGGAACCGGAGTGGCTGCGTTCCGTGTGTACGATCACGGACTGTTCTGCCGGAGATCGCCCGAGAAAAAAGAAAGCCGGTGAAGACACGGCGGGTTCCGGCATTCAGACGTCCGAAGAGATCGGCTCCTGTGCAATGTCTGTTTTCTATCTGGGAGACGACAGAAAAACAAAATCCTGGTCCAGTTCGTCTTTGACCTTTGAAAAAAAGAAGGAGACAAACTGGCAGGTGGACTTTACATTTGAAAAGAAAGACAGTCTTCTTGTGGAATGTTTTAAAGAGTGATCCAGTAGCGCTGGAGGATTTTGCCGTTCCGCTCGTCGGTCACCTCATTTTCCAGAACGCCGCCATTCGACCGGATAATCCTGGCCGAAGCCGGATTGTCTTTGTGGCAGGAGATCAGGAGCTTCTGCATGCTCATGTTTCGGCAGATGACCTTCGCCAGTTTCAGCTGCATCGTGGCATAGCCTTTCCGGCGTTCCGAAGGGCGGATGCTGTAGCCGATATTGCCGTAAAATTTCAATAGAGATTCATTCAACTCATGCCGGATATCCAGCATTCCGATCAGCCGTCCATCGGACCGCCGGATCGAGAGGTACTGGGTATCCGGAACCCAAGGAGCAGGGCAGGTTTCTTTCTGCTCTACTTTTTTGATCCAACGGTACCATTCCGCCAGATCATCATATTTGCACAGATTGGAACATCCGTCCATACTGTCGCCGGATGCCAGAAATTCCGCACGGTACTGCGCGACTTCGTCCAGATCCGAGGGGAGAACTTTTCGCAATATAAGAATTTCGTTTTCCGCTCTGTCTGTCATTCTGATTTCTGTTTGATCTGTCATTTTTATCTCCTCATTTCTATAAATGTCTTTAAAGCAAACATAAATTTTCAGACTTTTATAAAGGAATCATATCACAGGAATTTACACAGATCAATCGATTGTTTTCCCATATTTTTATCTGATCAAAGTTTTTTTCGAAAAGATACTTGACAAACTCTCTCTACAACTGTAATATACAATTATACTACACAAGTAGAAAGGAGAAAGTTATTATAATGGGAAAGAAGATCCAGAAATTACCTGATTCAGAACTGGACGTGATGATCGCCCTGTGGAACGGGCATCAGGAAATGACCAGAAGCGAGATTGAAGAATTCATGAACAAGAAAAAGAAGCTGGCTGCGACAACGATTCTTACGCTTCTCTCACGTCTGGAAAAGAAAGATTTTGTTTCGATAAAAAAATCTGGAAAAGCTTATCTTTACAGCGCGCTTGTCAGCCAGGAGGAGTATCAGCAGCAGGAGGGAAAACATGTATTGGAAAAGCTGTATGACAATTCCGTGAAAAATTTTGTCGCAACGCTGTATCAGGGCAAGCAGATCGGCCAGAGTGATATTGATGAACTGGAATCCTTTCTGCAGGAACTGAATAAGGACAGCTGAAAATTCTGTGGCGGCAGGCGGGTAAACATCGACCTGTTGGGGTGCAGCAAAGCATACAGTCGGTCTGCCGTGCGGGAAGACGGAATGGAGGGGTATTATGAGAGAAGGGAAACGAAAAAAAATTTCTGTTTGGGTGATGTGGTGTCTGATTCTCAGCATATGTGCCTGCGGCCTGGCAGGATGTTCCGGAAAAAAAGAGGAGGAAACAACTGCTTCCGGGGAAAGCAAGTCTGAGGTATCGGCGGAAAGCAAAAGCGTATCGGAAAGCGCCGGCGATGAAGATCAGAGTACGGCGGAGACGGCACAGACGCCTCTGGAGACGGAGCCGGTGGAGGGCACAGAGGGAGCGCATACGGATTCCGGTTCTGAGAAGACAGATCAAGAAGAAGATCCGCAGCAGCAGACAGAGCCGGATCAGGATCCGGCACAGGAAGATACGGTATCGCTGGAAAATTATATTGTCAACGGTGAGTGGAAAAAAATAAAGGACGCATTGAACATGCGGTCAGTGGAATCTCATCAGTTCGGTGAATTCGGGGAAGGTTATGAGATCGATGGTTTTTATATTAACTGGAGCAAGGACGAACCGGATGAGGAAGGCGCCTTTACTATGATCAATACCGGAAGTACTTCCGTTGATATTTACGGGGTAAAGGTAGGCGACGGGATCGGGACCGCTGATTCTGTGTTTAAGGAAAACGGATGGACGTCATTGAACGATGGAAGGCAATATATCGTTATTTTCAACGGCAGAGACCTGGCCATCGATTTTGATCTGGATGAAAATCAGACGATCACAGGCTGGTACCTGTGCAACTGGCCGGAGGGAGACTTCTCCGAAAATTTTGCTGGTCTGGTAAACCAGCAGGTCAACGGCGTTCCCGCCAAAATCAATGTCTATGAAGGGGAGTACATGGATGAGCAGGCGCGCACATGGCAGCCTGTCACCGAATATTACACGGTGATCGTGGAGAATGTCACAGAAGATTCCTTTGACTTTACGATTTACTATGTGAACGGGTCCGACGAGAACAGAGAAGTGGTTTTCCGGACGCATACGGCGATCTTTGAGGGCGACGGAACGTATGCCCGGTATCATGGACAGGAGTATAACCTGACGTTCACGTTCCCGGATGGGAGAAATTCATATCCGGATGCCGTCGAGATGCAGATCGACGGTTATGAACCTGTGGAAGGATTGACCTTCAACAATAATTCTATACCGGGGCATGAATTCGGCTGAAGAGGAGGGGAAGTATGGCTGATTTTCTGTTATATATTCTGAAAATGAATCTGCTGGCGGCGGCAGTGATCCTGCTGACGGCGGTGCTCTCAGAAAGTATGACCAGGAAATATTCTGTGCGCTGGAAATACCGCATATGGCTGATCCTGGCGGTTCTGCTGCTCCTTCCGCTGCATCTGCCGGATCGCTGGGCGGTGGTAAAGGTTCAGATCCCGTCCTCCTTCACAATACGGACCGAGAGTTCGTCTCCGATGGAAACCGCCGAACTGCAGCAAGATGTGAAGGGAACGACAGCGGCGGAAACCGGTGAAACGGCAGGGGTGCTCCCTCCCTCTGTGCCGGTTTCAGATGCAGCAGGTACTTCACAGACGATTTCGCAGCAGGTTTCGACAGACAGTCAAACGGCGGAACGTGAAAAAACGGCGGCTCCGTTGGTGTATCGGATCACAGTGGAGACGGCGGCGAGAGTTGCAGCAGCTGTATGGATGGCGGGTATTCTGTTTCTCGGAAGTAAAACGGTTCTGGGAATGCATTTGTTCGGCAGACTGCTGCGCCGCTGGAATGTGGCAAACTGGGATCATTATCTGGAACGGGAGTATCAGAAACTGTGCAGACAAATGAAGCTGAAGCATGCGCCGCGTCTGATGCGGAACAGTATGTTGACCACACCCCTGCTCATGGGATTTTTCCAGCCGTGTATCTGTGTTCCGTTGACCGGATATACGGCGGAAGAGCAGGAACTGATCCTGCGCCATGAACTCTGTCATTTCCGGCGGAAAGATCTGTGGTATAAACTTCTTCTGAATATTCTCTGTGCAGTTTACTGGTTTAACCCTGCGCTGTGGTGGATGAAAAAGGAGGCGGAACGCGATATTGAGTTTCTCTGCGACGAGACTGTGATGCGGGACCGTTCTGTCTCAGACAGAATGCTGTACAACCGTCTGCTGGCCAAAACAGCTGCCGGAAAGACTTCCTCAGCGGGGATCACAACAAGTTTTAACGACAGCCTGTCGGGACTGAAAAAGAGAATGGTAAATATCATGCGCGCCGGAAAGCTGAAAAAAGGAACTGCGATCACGGCCTTCCTTCTTGCATTTTTTGTTCTCTGCAATGCACTGACAGGGTGTTCCATCCAGACGCGTTCTCCTCTGACTGATGACAGCGGAGGAACAGAGACTGCCGATTCCGGACAGAGTTCACAGGATCCCGGAGGGGAGACAGGATCCGATATACAGAGGAAGGATGCCCCTGTTACAGAGCAGGAAAGGGAAGGCGAACGGTTGGACACCGTACCTTTGGAAGATCCGTCTTTGCAGGATCAGCAGCAGAATGCTCCGGCCGGGGACCGGGGAGGGGCGGAACCATCTTCCGGCGGCATCGGTTCTTCTATGGATCTTTCCGGACAGAATGAAACGGATGAAGATCCGGACAGTGTAGCAGCTTCTTCGGGTACGCCAGATCCTGCACAGCCGGAACAGATTCCGCAGCAGCCGGCGGACCCGGAAGGAAATCCTGGTATGCCTGGGGCCGGAACAGATCCGCTGCCGTCGGCAGCTCCGGAAACGACTCCGCCGCCTGCGGAGACACCGCAGGAATCCACGCCTTCTGCTCCGGAGGTCGAACTGATCGATTACATGCACAGCAATATGGTTCAGGAATTTGCGGAAGATCTTGGAATGGAAAAGGTTCCCGGACAGATGTTTGGGGATGAAAACGGAGGCAGATACGAAAACTCTTATGCGGGAATCGAATGGACGTATGTAGATGAATCCTTTTATGACTGGGACTACCCTGAGAGGAAACATGATTTTATCGGATCCGTGTGGTGCGAAGAAAATACAGATCTCAGTGTATACGGGGTCACCTGCGGAATGGAGCTGGACGAGGTGAGAAGTACGCTGAGGGATGACGGATGGAGTGTTCATGGTCTGGATCAGAATGTATTCCTGCGGGCAGGGAATTCCGGATACAACAGAGAATACCTTCAATTTGAAACAAACGGAACAACGATCACAGAGTGGTATTGGTGTAACTGGCCGGAAGGGGATCTGGAATAAGGAAGTCTGACAAAAGGGAGACAGAAAAATGATAGAAATTGTATTCAGTGAAAGTGCAGGCGGCAGCCTGAAAGCGGCGCAGACTTACGGTAAAGGAGAATGGAGCGTCTCGTCCATCGGCATGATCGGAACTGAGATGGATTTCGCCGGCGAAACAGAACTCAGGAAAGCGCTGCAGGAGGCGGAACAAAAGGAAAGGGAAGCCTGGGAGCAGGCAATTCCGCTGGGCGGAAATCCGGCGGACGTATTTTCGTTTCCGCTTGCTCTCGGCACAGGCGACATCGCGGAAGCCGGGGTCGGTCCGAAACGTCTGGAGGTTTTGAGACGGTTATTTGCCCCTTATCCTGAAAATGTCTGGCGTCCGGCGGCAGACGAGATTTACCGCGAGGCAGTGGAAAATTATCAGAAAGTAAAAGCACGCCTGGCGGCGGGAGAGACAGTCCGGATCTGGTACAGCGATCAGCCGGATGAAATGAGCGGGCTGTACTGGTTTGCCGCACAGCTGGAATGCTGGGAGGTACCTGCGGACAGAGTGGTTTTTGTAAAGCTTGAGCCGTGGGAAGTGCAGGAGGACCGTGCGGCCGGCTATAGAGAATGGGGAGAAGTGGAACCGGGCGAGTGGGGAAAACATCTTTCTTCCCGGAAAACGGTCAGCCATACCTTTCTCACTGGCATTTCCCGGCGATGGAAAGAACTTCAGGGAGAGCATGCTGTCCTGCGCGCCGTAGTCGGCGGCCGGCTCTGCAGCGTCCCGGAGGATTTCTACGATCCATGGATCCGAAAGGCAGCCGATGAGCAGGAGAATGAATTCCTGGAAAGCCGTCTGATCGGCGACGTCATCGGCAAACATCAGCTGCGGATCAGTGACAAGTGGGTCTTCCTTCGCGTGGAAAAAATGATCGAAGACGGGAAACTGCAGATCCTGACGGAAGCGCCGGAGGATCTGCCGGTTTACCACAGAATGCTGAAGAAAACAGGGAGCGTGTGAATCCCGTTAATTTATTTGTACCTCTAATACAATAGGCTGCTGAGATCCTGCCCTTATCTCAGCAGCCTATTTTTTGAACTCGACAATATCGTTTAGCGTACAACCGATGATGTCGTATAGTTGCCGTCAATGATACGTAAGCGGAAACATAAGTTGCATTTCTTTTTTCCGTATATTATAATGAAAAGCAATGCGGATTGCGTGTGCCGAAAGGACGCATTGAAACGCTGCCGGCGTTTTGAATGTCTGCGCTGCGGAGAAAAATGCAGGTATTTGCCGGAAAGAGAAAAAAGCGGAAAATGAAAAATAAAATGATAAACAGGATGCGGATTCACTTGGATCCGCCCAAAGGGAGGCAGTTTGGAAGGAAACTTTCAAATCTATCTCTATGACGCAGCAAGTGCGTCAGAAGGAGGGCAACATGGAAAAAGGAACCTTATATGGCGTCGGAATCGGGCCGGGGGATCCGGAACTGCTGACGTTAAAGGCGGTCCGCCTGATCCGGGAGGCGCAGGTGATCGCGCTGCCGGGGAAGGAAGCGAAGGAGACGGTCGCTTATCAGATCGCCGTGCAGGCGGTGCCGGAACTGGAGAATAAACATCTTCTGGCGGTCGCCATGCCGATGACAAAAGATAAAAAAGAACTGGAAGAAAATCACAGGAAGGCCGCGGAAGCAGTGGAGCGGGAACTGGAGCAGGGCAAGGACGTTGCTTTTTTGACGCTGGGAGACCCGACGGTCTACTCTACATATCTGTATGTCCACAAGCGCGTGCAGGCAGACGGATATCCGACCAGGATCGTCAGCGGCGTTACTTCTTTCTGCGCAGCGTCGGCGGAGCTTGAGATCGGACTGGTGGAGAATTCCCAGCAGCTTCATGTGATCCCCGCGTCGTATCAGATTGAGGATGCGCTGAAGCTTCCGGGAACGAAAGTCCTGATGAAGGCAGGGCGAAAGATGAAACAGGTCAAGGAACTTCTGGGACAGATGGATGCGGAAGTCCTGATGGTGGAAAACTGCGGAATGGAGGGGCAGCGGATCTGCCGCGGCGCGGAAGAGATTCCGGAGTCTGCCGGTTACTATTCCCTGATCGTAGTAAAGGAGAAATAAACAATGGTACATTTTGTCGGAGCAGGTCCGGGAGCGCCGGATCTTATTACTGTGCGCGGAAAAAAACTGCTGGAGCAGGCGGATGTGATCATTTATGCAGGTTCGCTGGTAAATCCGGCGCTGCTGGAAGACCGGAAAGAAGGATGTCAGGTTTACAACAGTGCGATGATGACGCTGGAGCAGGTAATCGATGTGATGAAACAGGCAGAAGAACAGGAAAAGGATGTGGTAAGGCTCCACACCGGGGATCCCAGTCTGTACGGTGCGATCCGTGAGCAGATGGATGCGCTGGACGAACTGGGGATCGCTTATGACGATTGCCCGGGCGTCAGCTCTTTCTCGGGAGCGGCGGCTGCCTTAAATATGGAATACACCTTGCCGGACGTCTCCCAGAGTGTGATCATCACCCGTATGGCGGGGCGTACGCCGGTGCCGGAACGGGAGAGCATCGCCTCCTTCGCGGCCCATCAGGCGACGATGGTGGTTTTTCTGAGCACGGGACTTCTGGAGGAACTGTCCAGAGAGTTGATCGCAGGCGGCTACACGGAGGATACGCCGGCGGCAATCGTCTATAAAGCCAGCTGGCCGGAGGAAAAGACGTTCCGCTGTACGGTGGGCACTCTGGCGCAGACGGCGAAGGAAAACGGAATTACCAAGACGGCGCTGATGATCATCGGAAACGCGGTGACACAGGGAAATTACCGGAGAAGCGACCTTTATCATCCGGCTTTTTCCACGGAATACCGGAAAGCGGAAACGTAAAGATCTGCTTAAATAACAGCAGGTGAGCGATACGCATGAAAACGTGTCAGACTGAGCAAGAGAAAAGAACATGAAATGTGCAGTGATAAGTTTTACAAGAAACGGCGCGAAGCTGAACCGGATGTTATGCCGGGAGCTTTCCAGTCAGGAGTTCCGGGTCAGCGGCTATTCCATTGAAAAATATGTTCTGCAGCCGGAGCTGCAGCCGCTGTCCGGGCCGTTGAAGGAATGGACCGGGCGGATGTTCCGGGAGGCAGATGCGCTGATCTTTATCGGGGCCTGCGGAATCGCAGTGCGGAGTATCGCACCGTTTGTCAGGGACAAAAAGACAGATCCCGCGGTGCTTGTGATCGATGAACAGGGAAGATACGCCATTTCCCTTCTGTCAGGGCATCTGGGAGGCGCCAACGAACTGGCGCAGAGAGCGGCCGGAATCCTCGGCGCAGAGCCGGTGATCACGACGGCGACGGACCGGCAGGAAAAATTTGCGGTGGATGTGTTCGCAAAGAAGAACCACCTGTATCTTGACGATATGACGGTGGCGAAGGAAGTGTCCGCCCGGATCGTTGACGGAAAGAACGTCGGATTCTATTCGGAATTTCCCTGGCGGGGAACAGTTCCGGACGAACTGGAAGTTCTGGAGGATGTTCCGGATCCATTGGAAATGAAGGCAGAAAAGGCGGGAGCGCGCCCGGAAACCGGGATCTGTATCGCTCTTTCCGAACGGATACAGCCGTTTCCGGAAACCCTGCATCTGATCCCGCGGATCGTGACAGTCGGGATCGGCTGCAGGAAGGGGACGTCCAAGGATATGCTCCGGCTCCGGCTGGAACAGGCGCTGGAACGGGCGGATATCTCACGGCATGCGCTTTGCCGGGCCGCGAGTATTGATTTAAAGGCGGAGGAAAAGGGGATTCAGGAACTCTGTCAGGAGTACGGGATTCCTTTTCTGACTTTCTCCGCGGAGGAGCTGAGAGAGGTGCCGGGCGACTTTACATCCTCGGCATTTGTGAAGAATACGACGGGAGTGGACAATGTCTGTGAGCGGAGTGCAGTTCTTGCGGGCGGCAGACTGATCGAGAAAAAACAGGCCGGGGGCGGTGTGACCATCGCGCTTGCCGCCGGAGAATGGAGGGCAGAATTTTGAATACCATATATGTAGTGGGCATCGGACCGGGCGCCTACGAAAAAATGACCATTGAGGCGGCAGAGGCTCTGCGGGACTGTGATGCGATCATCGGTTATACGGTCTATGTGGATCTGGTGCGGGAACATTTTCCCGGCAAGGAGTTTTTGACGACTCCCATGAGAAAAGAAGTGGACCGCTGCCGGATGGCCTTTGAGGAGGCGGAAAAAGGGAAAAAAGTAGCGATGATCTGCAGCGGCGATGCCGGCGTCTACGGCATGGCGGGGCTGATGCTGGAACTGGGTAGAGAGTATCCGGACTGTGAAGTCAAGGTGATTCCGGGCGTTACGGCGGCCACCGGAGGCGCGGCTGTGCTCGGCGCCCCCCTGATCCATGATTTCGCGCTGATCAGCCTGAGTGATCTGCTGACTCCGTGGGAGAAAATCGAGAAACGTCTGCGTCTGGCGGCGGAGGCGGATTTTGTGATCTGTCTCTATAATCCCGGCAGCAAAAAGCGGGCGGATTATCTGGAAAAAGCCTGCCGGATCATGATGGAGAGCAAGAGTAAGGATACGGTCTGCGGCATCGTCAGCCAGATCGGCAGAGAAGGAGAGGCGATGCGTGTCCTCTCTCTGGAAGAACTGATGAAAACACCGGTGGATATGTTCACGACGGTTTTCATCGGAAACAGTCAGACCGTCGAAATCGACGGCAGAATGGTGACGCCGAGGGGATATCGGTATGAGTAAGATCTTATTGTTCGCCGGTACGACGGAGGGGCGTCATGTGGCGGAATTTCTGAACCGTTACAGCCTCGCAGCAGTAGTCTGCACAGCCACAGAGTATGGAAAATGCCAGATTCCCGCCAAAGGGACGCTGGACGTGCGCAGTGAGCGGCTGTCCTCGGAAGAGATGGCACAGCTGATGCGGACGGAGGAGATCACTCTCGTCATCGACGCGACGCACCCGTACGCTGTGCTGGTTTCGGAAAATATACAGTCTGCCTGCGAGCAGACAGCCACAGAGTATCTGCGTCTCCTCCGCCCGGCGGAAAAGGTCGGGGAGGAAAGTATCGTGGTGGATTCCGTGGAAGAAGCCGTGGAATGGCTGAAGCAGTCAGAGGACCGTGTTCTGGTGACGACGGGAAGCAAGGAACTGGCAGCGTTCACTGCGGTTCCGGATTACCGGGAGCGGATCTTTGCTCGGGTACTTCCGACGCCGTCGGTGGTGGCTCGCTGCGCGGAACTGGGGTTTGACGCCGGACATCTGATCGCGATGCAGGGGCCGTTTTCTCTGGAAATGAATGTGGCGATGCTGCGCCAGACCGGGGCGAAGATCCTTGTGACAAAGGAGTCCGGAAAGAACGGAGGTTTCGGAGAGAAGGAAGAGGCCGCGCGGGAAGCGGGAGCCCGTCTTCTTGTGATCGGGCGGCCTTCGGAGACCACCGGAAAAAGCGAAAAAAAGATCCGTGTACTGTCAGAAGGGGAAGTCTGTGCGCTGTTGGCGAAACGGTACGGACTTGCCGTGCATCAGAAAGTAACCATCGCCGGTATCGGCATGGGCATGCCGGACAATATGACGGCGGAAGTGCAGAAAGCGATCCGCGAGGCGGACGTGCTGATCGGTGCGGGGAGAATGCTGGAAGCCGCCCGGGAGTTTCTCGGGGCAGAGAGCAGAACGCCGTCCTTCGACGCCTATCAGCCAGAGGCGATTCGGGGCTTCCTGGACGCCCATCCGGAGTATGAGCGGGCGGTTTTGCTCCAGTCGGGAGATACGGGATTTTTCAGCGGGGCGAAGCGCCTGTTCCAGGTGCTGGACGGCAGGGAGATCCGGGTACTCCCGGGGATTTCTTCCGTGGTGTATCTCTGCGCGAAACTCCGGATTTCCTGGGAAGATGTCTGCCTGCTCAGTATTCATGGACGAAAGGCAAACGGTGTGGATGCGGTCCGCCATCACAGACGTACCTTTCTGCTGTCAGGAACGAAAGGCGGCGCCGCCGCATTCTGTCAGGAATTGTGCCGCTATGGTCTGGGACAGGTGATAGTTACGATCGGAGAACAGCTCTCCTATCCGGAGGAGCGGATCGTTACAGGGGCGGCGGAGGAACTTGCGAAACAGTCTTTTGAGACGCTGTGCGTGATCCTTGTGGAAAATCCCGTACCTGTTTCCAGAGAGACGGCGGGATTGCCGGATGATGCGTTTGTCCGGGGAAAAGTGCCGATGACCAAGCGTGAGGTACGGGCGGTGTCCCTGGCCTATCTGGATCTCTCGGAGGATTCTGTGGCCTGGGATGTGGGCGCAGGTACCGGTTCTGTGTCGGTGGAGATGGCGCTGCACGCATGGAATGGGACGGTGTACGCCGTCGAGCAGAAAGAAGAAGGCATCGCGCTGATCCGGGCAAACGCGGAAAAGAACGGGTGTGCCAATATCATACCGGTGCCCGGAAAGGCTCCGGAGGCTCTCGGGGAACTCCCCGCGCCGACCCATGTGTTTGTCGGCGGTTCCGGAGGCGCGCTGGAGGAAATCCTGGAGACAGCTCTGGAAAAGAATCCGAAGGTCCGGGTGGTGATCAATGCCATTTCTCTGGAGACGATCGCCGAGGCCGCACGCTGCCTGAAGCAGCTGCCGTTTGGGGAACCGGAAATCGTCTGTCTGCGGGCGGACCGGTCAAAGCCACTGGGAAAAAGCCATCTGATGATGGGAATGAATCCGATCTACATTTTTGCGGCGACGGGAGGCGGATGTGATGAGAAGCAATAGAGTTATGATCGCGGCTCCGAAAAGCGGAAGCGGAAAGACTATGATCACCTGCGGACTGCTCCGGGCCTTTCTCCTGCGGGGGAAGAAGACCGCCGCCTTTAAGTGCGGGCCGGATTACATCGATCCCCGCTTCCATGAGACGGTGGTCGGCGCTCCTTCCCGCAATCTCGATCCGTTCTTCACCGACGGGCCGACGACGCGGTATCTGTTCGGACGCCATGCGGAAACGGCGGATCTCTCGGTGATCGAGGGAGTCATGGGATTCTATGACGGTCTTGGCGGGATTTCCGAGGAAGCCAGCGCCTACGATCTGGCGCGGATCACCAGGACGCCGGTGATCCTTGTGACGGACGCCCGGGGGATGAGCCTGTCCGTCCTGGCGGAACTGAAAGGGTTTCTGGATTTCCGGAAGGACAGCGGGATCAGCGGTGTGATCTTTAACCGGATGTCGAAAAGTATGTATCAGCTTCTGGCCCCGATGGTGGAAGAGAAACTTGGCATCCGCCCGCTGGGGTATGTGCCGGAGCGCCTGGACTGTCGTCTGGAGAGCCGCCATCTGGGACTGGTGCTGCCCCAGGAGGTCAAGGATCTTTCGGAACGTCTGGACCGCCTGGCAGGAGTGATGGAGGAGACGGTGGACCTGGACGGAATCCTGGAACTGGCGTCCGGGGCGGAGGAACTGTCCACGGAAATGCCGCCGAAGCTGCAGCAGATTCTGACCGGTGAACAGGCGGAGTATATCCGCAGGACAGCGCCGGTGCTCGCCGTTGCGCGGGATGAGGCGTTTCAGTTTATCTACGAGGACAATCTCCGGCTTCTGGAAGAACTGGGAGCCAGGATCCGCTGGTTTTCCCCGATGCGGGACAGCCGCCTGCCCGCGGAGAGCCGGGGAGTTCTGCTCTACGGCGGATATCCGGAACTTTACGCTGAGCAACTGTCCGGAAACAGCAGTATGAAGAAGGAACTGTGGGAAGCGCTGGAGGGCGGAATGCCCTGTATGGCGGAATGCGGCGGATATATGTATCTGTCCGACGAGATGGAGGATATGGAAGGGCGTGTCTGGCCGATGGCCGGAGCGGTTCCGGGTAAAGTTTTCCGGACGGAAAAACTGGGCAGGTTCGGATACATCCGTCTGGAAGCGGTGCGGGAAGGTGTGCTGGGCAGCGGCTGCGGTCCGCTGCGCGGCCATGAATTCCACTATTTCGACAGCACTGACTGCGGTTCTGCGTTCCACGCACAGAAACCGAACCGGAAACGGGGCTGGGACTGCATCCATGGAACAGAGAGCATGATGGCAGGATTTCCCCATCTGTATTATTACGCCTGCCCGGATCTGGCGGTGGAATTTCTGAAAAAATGCTGTGAATACGGAGGAATGAAATGATGTGGCTGACACTGGCGGCGCTGTTGACCGGCTATGTACTGGATCTGCTGTTTGGAGATCCCCGGCAGATTTATCACCCGATCCGGATCATCGGAAATCTGATCTCGGTCCTGGAAAAAGGAATCCGGAAAGTGTTCCCGAAAACTCCCGGCGGAGAACTGGCAGGAGGTGTGGTACTGGTCTTTCTGACCGTCGGGATCAGCACCGCGGTCCCGGCTGTTTTGCTGGCCATAGCTGCGTGGATCCATCCGGCTGTTTACTGGGCGCTGGCGTCCTTCTGGTCCTGGCAGATCCTGGCGACAAAGTCTCTGAAGACAGAGAGCATGAAAGTTTACGCGCCGTTGAAAACCGGAGACCTTCCGGCGGCCCGGTATGCAGTCTCTATGATTGTCGGAAGGGATACAGAGCGGCTGAGTGAAGAAGGCGTCGCAAAGGCGGCGGTGGAGACGGTGGCGGAGAATACGTCTGACGGGATTGTCGCGCCGCTGATCTTTCTGGCGATCGGCGGCCCGGCGCTCGGTTTTCTGTATAAATCCGTCAATACGATGGATTCCATGGTCGGATACAAGAATGACAGATATCTTTATTTCGGACGCGCTGCGGCGCGGCTGGACGACTTGCTGAATTTTTTTCCGTCCAGGATCAGCGCCTGGCTGATGATCGCGGCTGCAGCGGTTCTCGGAATGGATGGAAAGAACGCGAAGAGGATCTACCTGAGAGACAGACATAATCACGCAAGTCCGAATTCCGCACAGACAGAGGCGGTGATGGCCGGAGCGCTTCGGGTGCAGCTGGCCGGAGACGCATGGTATTTCGGCAAGCGGTATGAAAAGCCGACCATCGGCGATCCGTTCCGGTCTGTGGAGCCGGAGGACATCGTCCGCGCAAACCGGCTGATGTATCTGACTTCATTTTTCGCACTGGCGGTATTCGGTATTCTGCGGGCGGCAGTCTGCCTGGTGATATGATGCCAGGGTCACAAAGTGCGGAGCAATGCAGCATCATCATGAGATAAAGGCAGAAACCGTGGCAGTATTCTGCCGATGTGCAATACAGATATGTTTCGGAAAGAAAGGTACGATACATGAAAGAAAATCCCCACGGAGGAGATATCTACTCCGGAGACTATAGTTATGATTTTTCCGTAAATGTCAACCCGCTCGGACCGCCGGAGTCGGTGCGCCGGGCAGTGCGGGCTTCCGCGGATCTGCTGGACCATTATCCGGACACCTGCTGCAGGGAGCTCCGTGCGGCGCTGTCCCGGAAGCTTTCTGTCCGGCCGGAGCGTCTGATCTTCGGAAACGGAGCGGCGGAGCTGATCTATGCGCTGGTACAGGCGGTGCGCCCGAAAAAAGCGCTGGTCACGGCGCCGGGGTTCGCGGAATATGAGTCGGCGCTGAACGCTGTGGACTGTGAGATTCAGTTTTATCCGCTGAAGCCGGAAAACGGCTTTCTGCCGCAGGAAGATTACCTGGATCGGATCTCACCGGAGACAGATCTGATCTTTTTATGCAGTCCCCACAATCCGTCGGGAACTGTGCTGTCCCGGGAGTTTCTTCTGGAAGCGGCCCTGCGGGCAGAACGGTGCGGAGCGGTCCTTGCAGTAGATGAATGTTTCTGGCAGTTTGTGACAGAAGAGAACCGTGTGACGCTGCTGGATGCGGTGGAGGAGTATCCTTCTCTGTTTCTGCTCCATGCGTTCACGAAAACTTTCGCGATGCCGGGACTGCGGCTGGGGTACGGCGTGACCGCCAATGATGGGTTGTTGAGGAACATGGAGCGGCAGACGCAGGCGTGGAATGTTTCCATACCGGCGCAGCTGGCGGGAACCGCAGCACTGGAAGAAGCGGAATATGTAAAGCGAACGGCCGGCGCGGTCGCTGCGGAGCGGGAATACCTGAGCAGGGAAATGAGACGGCTGGGACTTACCGTATATCCGTCCCAGGCAAATTTTCTGCTGTTTCAGGGACCGGAAGACCTGAAGGAACGGTGCCGGGAGAAGAAAGTCCTGATCCGGGACTGCCGGAATTACCGGGGATTGTCCGCGGGATGGTTCCGGATCGCTGTAAAGCTTCACGAGGAAAATACCGTGTTGATCCGGACGCTGGAGGAAATTCTTACAAATTGAATTACCGGGAGGGAAGACAGAAGATGGCAAAAGTGATAATGATACAGGGAACAATGTCGAATGCCGGGAAGAGTCTGCTGGCGGCGGGGCTTTGCCGGATCTTTCATCAGGACGGTTACAGAGTCGCGCCGTTTAAATCTCAGAATATGGCGCTCAATTCCTTCATTACCCGGGAGGGACTGGAGATGGGAAGAGCACAGGTCATGCAGGCGGAGGCCGCCGGCATCGAGCCGTCGGTTCTGATGAATCCGATCCTGCTGAAACCCACCAACGACACCGGGAGCCAGGTGATCGTGGAAGGCGAAGTTCTGGGAAATATGAGCGCACGCGATTACTTTGCATTTAAGAAAACACTAATCCCAAAGGTGAAAAGTGCCTATGACCGTCTGGCAGAGCAGAACGACATTATTGTGATCGAAGGGGCCGGATCGCCGGCAGAGATCAATCTGAAAGCGGACGATATCGTAAATATGGGACTGGCGAAGCTGGTGCATGCGCCGGTGCTGCTCGTGGGCGATATCGACCGCGGCGGTGTGTTCGCGCAGCTTGTGGGAACCATCGAACTGCTGGAGCCGGAGGAGCGGGAATTGGTCAAGGGGCTGATCATCAATAAATTCCGCGGAGACAAGACCATTCTCGATCCCGGTGTGGAGATGCTGGAAGAGAGAACCGGCATCGATGTGGTCGGAGTCGCTCCGTACCTGAACATTCAGGTGGAGGATGAGGACAGCCTGACGGAGCGCTTTTCCGGCAGCCAGGAGGTGAAGCTTCTCGACCTGGCAGTGATCCGCCTTCCGCGGATCTCCAATTTTACGGATTTCAATCCGTTTGAGATGATTCCCGGTGTTTCCCTGCGGTATGTCTCCCATGTGTCTGAACTGAAACATCCGGATCTGATCTTCCTGCCCGGCACGAAAAATACGATGGAAGATCTTCTGTGGATGCGCTCGTCGGGCATGGAAGCGGCGGTCAAAAAGGCGGCAGCGGCCGGTACGGTGATCTTCGGGATCTGCGGCGGTTACCAAATGCTCGGGGAGACACTCAGCGACCCTGACGGCGTCGAGGCGGGCGGAACAATTCCGGGAATGGGTCTGCTGCCGATGGAGACCGTGTTCACGAAACAGAAGACGCGTACGAGAGTTGACGGAACTTTCTGTCAGGTGGGAGGAAAGCTGTCCGGCCTGTCCGGGATGCCTCTGGAGGGTTACGAGATCCATATGGGGCAGACGGTGAGAAAAGATGGGCTGCAGGCACTGACGGAGATCTGTGATACAGTCGCTGGGTCATCCAAGGAGGACGGCGCCTGGAGGGAGCAGATTTACGGTTCTTACGTGCACGGGATCTTTGACCGCGAGGAGGCTGCGAAGGCGCTGGTGACATCTCTCGGCGCTGCGAAGGGTGTTGATATGAGTGAAGCGGATGCTGTGGATTTCAGGGCGTTTAAGGAGACACAGTATGATCTGCTGGCGGATGCGTTGAGGGAACATTTGGATATGGAGAAAATTTACCGGATTCTGGAAGAAGGAGTGGAGATGTGATGAAAGTAGAACTGGAAAACGTTAAACCGATGGACATTGAAAAACGAAGCTTTGAGATCATCACAGAAGAACTGAAGGAACAGGGGATCGTCCTGCCGGAAGAGACAGAATGGATCACAAAGCGGTGTATCCATACCAGCGCTGATTTTGATTATGCCAGAAATCTTGTGTATTCCGAGCATGCGGTGGAAAAAGCGCTGGATGCGATCCGCCGTGGCGCGACGATCGTCACGGACACGCAAATGGCAAAGGCAGGGATCAACAAAAAATCCCTGGCCCGCTTCGGCGGTGAAGTGAAATGCTTCATGGCGGATGAGGATGTGGCTGAGATCGCAAAGAAAAACGGTACGACCCGGGCGGTCGCCTCAATGGACAAGGCGGCATCCCTGGAAGGGCCGGTGATCTTCGCGATCGGCAATGCGCCGACTGCGCTGGTGCGCATCTATGAACTGGTGCAGGAAGGAAAGCTTCATCCGGAACTGATTATTGGCGTTCCGGTGGGATTTGTCAATGTGGTTCCGTCAAAAGAACTAATCCTTTCGCTGAACGTACCGTCGATCGTGGCGAGAGGACGCAAGGGAGGAAGCAATATTGCGGCGTGTATCTGTAATGCGCTGCTGTATCATTTATAAGCGGGACGGCCGCCGCGGGAGCAGGCGGCTGTGCTTTTTCAGGAATTCTGATGAGCGGCTTCCCGGGCGTGGCGGACTAGGAGGGCGCGGATCCCGGAGTATTCGCCGAGACCTTTCATGTGGCATTCGACGGTAAAGCCTTCGGCCTCGAACTGGCATTTCCAGGAATCGGGATCATCGCCGGACATGTCGTTGCTTGCGTGGTCACCGGCTACGATCATAAAGGGCGCCAGGTGGACCTTTTTGGGATGATAGCTGTGTACCTGGCGCAGCAGGGAATGCATGGAAGGGTAGGCTTCCACGGTGCCCAGGAAGACGTTGCTGTATCCCATATCTTTGAAGGTGTAGTCCAGCGCTGCGTAGATGGCGTTGGCGTAGTGGGTCGTTCCGTGTCCCATGAAGACAAGAACTTCGTCTTCCGGAAGATGCCACTCGTCCATGACGGCGCGGATTGCGGCTTCGTTGTCTTCCACACTGGTGAGCAGTGGGGTTCCGAAAGAGATGGAATTCAGTTCGGAGGCGTAGCCCATAATGTCTTCTTTCATCAGGTCGTTTTCGATCCCGTTGATCACGTGGGTGGGCTGGACGATCAGGTCGGTTACGCCGTCGGCGATCATTCGTTCCATCGCTTCTTTTACATTGTCGATGTGTATGCCATCCCGTCTTTCCAGTTTTCTGAGGATCATTTTGCTGGTCCATGCGCGGTAGAGATGTGCCTCGGGAAACGCATTTCCGATTTCAGCTTCGATCTGATCGATGGTCTTCTCACGCGTTTCGCGGAAACTGGTGCCGAAGCTGACGACAAGCACTGCTGTCTTTTTCTCCTCGGATCCTGTATCCCTGTGACGTCGGTAGGAAGCGGTCGGCACAGAGGCGATATCCTGTTTTAACTCCTCGACTGTGCGAGGAAGGGAAAGCCCAGGATTCAGCACAGCTTTTTTGCAAAGATCTTCAAAAATCTGAAGAACCACAGGCATGTGGAGCCCTGCTGCGGAGAGAGCCCTCTGATTGACGAGAACGTCTTTGGGCGCGCCCTGTATGAGAAATTCGCCGTTTTCCAGCAGGATCACATTGTCCGCCCAGCGAAGGGCAAAATCTGTGTCATGGGAAACGGCCAGGATCGTGGTTCCCGCGGCAGAGAGTTCCTCAAGACGTTTCCGGATCCGATCCTGATTTCGGACGTCCAGTGTTCCAGGCAGATCCAGCAGAAGCAGATCGGGCTTCCCCTGAAGAACACGGCAGATCTGTTGAAAACTTTTCTGTCCGTCGGAAAGTGCCGCGGAAGATGGGCGATCGGAAGGATCACTGTCACAGCCGCACACGCCGGCAGGAACTGCATGAGAACAGACGGTTCCGTCAGAAAGCTTCAGAAAATATGCGGTATTCCGCTGCAATAACTGTAAGCCTGCTGCACTGTAATCGTACGGAAGATCGTCCCGGAAAATGGTTCCCTCTGACGGTCTTTCCAGACCGGCGAGACAACGGAGCAGAAGAGATTTTCCGGATCCGTTTGCGCCCATCAGCACAGCTTTGCGGCCTTTGCGCAGTTCCAAATCCAGATTTTTCAGCAGGGTTGTTCCATCGGAATCGACCACACTGACGTTTTCCAGGCGAATGGCGGTATTTTGCATTTCCATAAGAATATTCTCCTTTTTATCTTGGATTGATCGTACACAAAAACAAGCCCGCACGACGGCGGTCCCTCCGCTTGAAAAACTGCCCGGAGATTTTTCCGCGAATCTTCGGGCAGCCGCCTGTTTTCCATTATAGTAACATTTCGGAAAAAGCTTGTCAATTTTAACAGAAAAGTGATTATACTTTATCGACTTTGAGTGTTTCGGGTATTGTATAATTTGCTTCTTTCATCTTGGCACATACTCATATCACCCTATATCATTGTACATTTCGGGTTGAATTATAAGAAGAAAGTATAATTTGATATTAGGTGGTATTTTATTTACTTTAACTTGTGCTGATTTGTCAATGGAATTATAATAAGAGCCGAAACAAAAGGAACACAAAATAATGAAGAAGCGATAATGCGATTGTTATGCAACTATGGAGGATAGATATGCAAAAAATTCTGTACGTAGAAGATGATTTAAGCCTGATTGATGGCCTGCAATATACTTTGGAGAACAGCGGATATGACGTAGACAATGCGAGAACCGTCAAAGAGGCATTGTCATTGTTTCGGAGCAACCATTACGATCTGCTGCTATTGGATGTCACTCTGCCGGATGGCACAGGATTTGATGTCTGCAAAGAGGTGCGGAGCAATTCAACGATCCCGATTATATTTCTAACTGCATCCGATCAGGAGATCAGCATTGTTAAGGGCCTTGACATGGGCGGGGACGATTACATTACAAAGCCATTCAAGCTCAATGAGCTACTTTCCAGAATCAAGGCGCTTCTTCGGCGCTCTCTGCAATTTTCTAAAGCAGAGGCGGTCTTGGAGGCAAATGGTATTCGTGTAGATACCGCCGAAAGGCTTGTCTGGAAAAACGGCGAGCCGGTTGATCTGCCTCTGGTAGAATACAAACTTCTGTGCCTGTTCATGCAAAATCCGAATCATCTCATGCCGCGGGAAATGATTTTAGACCGGATGTGGGATGGCAACGGGAATTTCGTAGACGATAATACATTATCCGTTTATATCCGGCGATTACGAAACAAAATTGAAGATACGCCAAATGCGCCCAAATATCTGCTGACTGAAC